>Ga0181577_10001855_pt1 | contig 16766 bp, 14 predicted proteins | sample 101ome_21_FD_132468 | JGI IMG/M metagenome (GOLD analysis project Ga0181577, IMG submission 132468) | Coastal salt marsh microbial communities from the Groves Creek Marsh, Skidaway Island, Georgia - 101413BT metaG (megahit assembly) | ecosystem: Environmental > Aquatic > Marine > Intertidal...
AATTTTCAAGATCAATTATTTAGAGAATATTATAGATCTGGGAATGTGTTTATTTACAGATTTGATTATAAAATCAAAGACGACGAAATCAAAAAAATCACTCAGACTTTTGGTGCATCCTTGCTCAAAGCTGCGGAAATGAAGCTGCCTGCAAAGTATAGTGTTTTAAATCCTGCTGACATTCAGATGGGCGGAAACATTTCTTTTGCTCAAGGTTCTTACTTCAAAGTTTTAAGTGATTACGAGGTTGCCAGATTAAAGTATCCAAAAACTGAGCAAGACAGGGAAGTGTTTGAGAACTTGCCGCCTCAAGCAAAAAAAGCAGTTGAAAATGCAAATTCCGGCTCAGTTACAATGATTCTTGATCCTGAAAGGACTTATGCTGTTTTTTATAAAAAGCAAGATTATGAACCTTTTTCTGTTCCTCTCGGTTTTCCTGTTCTTGAAGATTTAAACTACAAAAAAGAATTGAGAAAAATGGATATGGCTATCAGCCGTACCATGCAACAAGCCATACTTTTAGTCAAGACTGGCACCAAGCCAGATGAAGGGGGCGTCAATCCTAAAAACTTGATTGCTTTACAGAAACTGTTTCAAAATGAATCAGTAGGAAGAGTTTTGGTGGCAGACTATACCACTGATGCTAAATTTGTAATTCCGCAAATTGCTGACATTCTTGATCCCAAAAAGTATGAGGTTTTGGACAGAGACATTCGTGAAGGATTGGGAAACATCCTTTTAAACGAAGAAAAATTTGCCAACACAAAAATCAAAATGTTGGTGTTTATCCAAAAGCTAAATGAATCTAGAAAAGCTTTCTTGAGAGACTTTTTGATTCCTGAAATGAGAAGAATTGGAAAGCAGATCGGCTTTCGTTCTATTCCTACTCCTAACATTCAGGATATTGATTTTGATGACAAGGTAGCTGTTGGCAGAATTTACAACAGGCTCGTTGAGCTTGGAGTATTAACTCCAGAAGAAGGAATACAAGCTTTGGAGACAGGAAGACTCCCGAACTACGACGAGTCTATTGAGTCTCAGAGAAAATTTCAGACTTTGAGAGACGAAGGACTTTTTGAGCCTTTGATTGGAAGCAAAGGTGCGCCGTCTCCAAACGCAGGAAGACCCTCTGGTTCAGGTGGGGAAAAGCAAGTTGAAACGTCAAGAGCCAGCGAAGAATACTCGATGAAAAAACTTGTAGAAGTTATGAATCATTATGATTCTTTAGAAAAGCTTGTCAAATCTGAACTTAGAGCAAAGCACGGTAAAAGGAGACTGACCAACGATCAAAATGAGTATGCTTCAATGTTATCAGAAATGATAGCTAGAAACGTGGACCTTAAACTCTGGAATTCTAAATCTGTCAAGGATTTTATTGAAAGTCCTGTTGATAGAAAGTCTTTTTCTGACATAGAGGAAATTGCAGCTTCTCATGACCTTGATTTTAAAATGGCGACTCTTCTTAGCTTGAGCAAGGTTCAGCCATGTCAAGAGTAAGAGTAATTTATCAGAACGAAGCTGTTTACGTTGGTCCTCCTCAAATAAGTGGCGGAAGCAACGAGGCTATCTTTCCCGGCAACGATATTTTAAAGAATATCGTAAATGTTCAAGGTGTTAATTATGGTATAAACATAAATCACCAAGATATAATCATGCTTGGGAAAAGGTCTACGGAGAGAAGCGTTGTAATAACAAAACCAACGGTTCAATTTTCGATGACCTATAATCTTGAAAGTTTTACCAATGAAAAAAAGCTTGGCTTTGATTTTAATTACAGAACTGGCGATGTAAATTTTGTTTCTGATACTTTTTCTGTGTTTCTAGCTTCTGGGTTTTCTAGTAATGACAACAGAAACTTAGACAAAAGAAACTTTTATATAGCGATAGCTCCAGAGGGAAGCGGTATAAACAATGAGCCTTCTGACGCTTTTGATTCTTCTTCGATATCATCTGTTATAGATACAAATTCTCCTAATTATGATATCATCACTTTTCATGATGCGTATTTAGATAGTTATACGTTACAGGGTTCTGTAGGATCTGTGGCTACTTGTGATTTGGATTATACTTGTGAAAGTATTTCATTCGCAACTTCTGGGTCAGGGGTTGATGTACAAACTTACGACACTAAAACCAGAGATTTGTTGACAACAGGCATAAACGCAATCATTCCCAAATTTTACAGAGCCAACGGACCTAGAGCCTTGACTCAAGGTGACATATCTTTGGATATCGTAGAAACTTCTGGGTCTGCTCCAACAAGTGGTTTTGGTTTTAAATTTGATGATATCAAAATACAATCTTTCAACTTGACCATAGATTTAACTAGAGATCAGTTAAATGCAATCACGCACAAAGCTCCTGTAGATAGACCAATTATATATCCGGTTGGAGCCACTATTTCTGTTCAGTCTTTGGTTGGCGAAGCTGGTTCTGGGAACTTTGCGGCTTTGGCAAAGCAGGATGACTTTTATGATTTAAACATAAATCTTTCTTCAACTGGAGTATTAAAGTCTTCTATTTTTGCTAGAAAAGCCAAACTACAAAATATAAATTATGGTCTGCAAATCGGAGACAATAAAAATGTTACTTTAGATTTCAAGACCGAACTAAAGCCAGATGATTTGACATACGGAGTATTTTTAAGTGGAATATTAAACACTGGTGAAATTGACGAATTTTTGTTAAAATCTGGAGCATTATAATATAATATCTTGATGGATAATAAATCAATTCAAGATAAACTAGATTCCGTTGTTCAAGAAGCAGCTAAAGAGCTTGACCAAGATTTAGACTTAATCAAGTCATTTTGGAGAAGCTACAAAACCAACGGCGTAAAAGGTTTAGCCAAGGATTTCCCCGGTTTATGGGACGAAATCAAATTTGACAAAAAGCTTGTAAAAGAAATCAAAGAAGCCAACGAGAATCCGTTTTTGTTTCCAGAGTTTTTTCTCATAGTAGCATTTATTGTTTTCAATGTAGTTTATCTTTTTTCTAATTCTGATTTTGTGTCTTCTCACATCAATGCGCCGATTGCCGCGATTCTATCAGTTTATACTTTAGCGAACACTTATGAAAGAGTACGCCGCAACCGTTCTAAAGAAGATTAAGAATACTTTTTCTGAGTGGGGAGAAAGATTTTCCAAATGGTTAAACAAAAAAATTAACTATTTGGTTGTAGCTCATTTTCTGATCAACAAGGAAACTCAAGATGAGTCCGATTTGATTATTGAAAGAGCAATAGCAGACAACCGACTTCAAGAGTTGGAAAGTAAAATTGATGAGCTAACAGATCAAGTAGACAAAATCCAGCTTAAAAAAGATAGAAAGTCTAGACTTGATTATGTTCAAGGAAGAATACAATCGATAAACGATAATATCAAACATCTTATCGAGCAAAAAGAACCTCTTGTTATAGAAAGGGACATTTTGCACAAAAAAATAAAAGGCCATTATCAAGGTTTGTGAGGTGTAAATACTAATATATGCCTATTCCTCCTGAATTGTTGACTATGGGATTCGGTGCTTTAACCGGATTTCTTTTTAAATTTATGGCTGAAAGAGCCAAGCAAAAAGAGCACCAATTTAAAATGATGATCCAAAGCCGCGAACTTGCGGTGAAAGAAGCAGACGCTGCTTCTAAAAGAGACGGAATCGGAGGAAGATGGGTTAGGAGAGTTATAGTTATTTGTACTTTGTTTGGAGTTATATTGGCTCCTTTTATATTAGCAATTTTACAATACCCTATTTTCATGCAAGTCGATACTACCAAACCAAGTTATCTTTTTGGATTGTGGGGAGGAGGAACTCAAACAACTTTTGTAGAACTGTCTGGTTATTTGATAGTTCCTGAAGTCCGTCAAACTCTAAGTGCTATAATTGGTTATTATTTTGGGCAGTCTTCAGTAAGATGAGATTTTTGTTTTACATTTTTATTTTGTGTTTTTGTTGCAATGGTTATTGCGCCTCAAAGACTTTAAATTTAGAAAACTTATTCAAAAGAAATAAAAATGTGTATTCTGTAAAAGAGCAAGAAAGCGTTGATAAAGCTAGGGAAAAAGCTTTGCAAGCTAAAAATAAAGCTTTACTCGCTCAGAAACAACTTGCAGAAAAACAGATAACGATCATAGAAGTAAATTTAAATTGGAACTATATTACCTTTTATTATATTGCACTGCTGGGATTTTGTATCTTTTACATATACACAAAAAACAAAAATGAGTGAGATAAGTTATACATTTAGCCGCGTAGAACCAAAGGAAGCTGTTGAGACAAACGGTAGCCATTGCTCTGGAAACATTTGTAAATTAGTAGTGGGAATGACGGCCACATCAGGAGGATACAATGCTTATATTGATGGAGTGACCGGATGCTTGGACTATCCTCCTAGCGAATTTAGTGGTGTTATATCAGATATTTGCAATGAGTTTGCGAATGGACAAAACTTTAAACAAATATTAAAAGACAGAATTTCAGCCCAATCGGTCAAACCTAAAACTCCAAGTGATTTTGTAGTTCCTCCTATAAATGTAAATTAAATTATTTTAAACTTTAAAAAATAGTGTATTATAAAGTAAGTCGTCATGGAAATTGATTTTTCAAACCAAATAACATCTGGTCGTCCCGGTCCAAAGTCTTCGGCTCAGACTCCCGCCAAACCCGAAGAGAAAGTCAAAGGGTCACCCAAAAATCCTCCCGGTTCAGCAGGAACCAAGCCTGACGCAAAAGAGACAGCCAAAAAGCAGCTAGAAAAGAAAGACGACAAAAAGCTAATTACTAGCCAAGCTGATTCTATTCAATACTCCAAAAAAATCATTGAGGCTTTAAAAAACAAAGTAAAAGAACACAATAGCAAGCACGGCAGAAAAGTAAAACTTGGTCAACTAAAAAAGGTTTACCGTCGTGGAGCAGGGGCTTTCAGCCAATCCCATCGCCCCGGTAAAAGCAGGGGCCAGTGGGCAATGGCAAGAGTTAATATGTTCTTGCGAATGATGGCAGGCAAGAAAGTCAAAGATGCTTATAGAAAAGCTGATGGAGATATTGCTAGAGCAGATATTATTGATTTTAGCACCTACCTTTATCCAGAAGATCAGGATTTTGTTCAAGCTGAAGCTGACGTATTAGAATACGATATTGATTTATACGATTTTAATCCAGAGGAGCTTTATTTGGATGATGAATCTGAATCCCTTGGATTTATAGTGGAGATTTGATTATGAAGCAATTTGAATTTACTACTAATTTTAGTTCTGTCGTCAAACCCTTGGTTTCAACTGAAAAGGATGAGTATTTAGCTCTCGCAAGTATGGTACAGTTGGAAGATTTTCTTCCTGAAATTGATATCGAAAAGAATATCGATTTGTTGCCGATTGCCTTTAACGCTTGCGTAGCCAACAGAGTCAACAAAAACGGAGACGTTATTGATACTCAAGCCGCCGCTGAACTTTGCCAGTCTTTTGTCAACAAGCAAATCAATTTAGAACACAACAGGGAAAAAGTTGTGGGGGTCATTCTAAAAGCTGGATTTAGTGCTTTTGGTTCAGATGAACCTTTGAGTGAAGATCAAGTAAAAGAACTAGACGGGCCTTTCAATATCACTTTGGGCGGCGTTGTTTGGAGAGTTGTAAATTCTGAACTTGCCGATCTTATTGAAGAAGCCAGTGATCCAACTAGCATGAATTACGAAAAAATTTCTGCTTCTTGGGAATTAGGTTTTAATAAGTATAATCTTTTGCTTCTGGGTCAAGGAGAAAAGAACATTTCTTACGCTGAAAAGATTACTGAACCTGATCAAATCAAGGAACATAGCGTAAAACTTAGAGCTTTGGGTGGAGATGGAAAAATGAATGGAAAAAATGTTTATCGACAAGTTGTTGGCAACATTGTTCCTTTAGGAATCGGTCTCACCGAAAACCCTGCGGCGGATGTCAAAGGGGTAGCAACCAAGAAAACAGTAGAAAAAAATAATAAAAACGAAAAAAATATTTCAGAATCAACAAAAACTAGTGTAAAAAAGGATAAGGTCATGAAGATTAACAGTATCAAAGACATTACTGACGAAAATCTTAAAGAAATGTCCGCTTCTGTCGTTAGCGAATTTGTCGAGAGCGAACTGAAAAAGGCTTCTGAAGATTACAGTCAAGAAAAAAGTAAATACGAAGAAGCCATCAAAGCCGCTGACGAAAAAGCTGCTGAGTTGGCCGAACAACAAGAAGCTCTCCAAAAGAGCTTTGACGAGGTCAAGAGCCAGCTTGAAGAAATGAAAGCTGAAGAAGCTGAAAGAGAAGCTCTTGAGTTATTTAGTTCAAGAATGGCTTCTCTTGATAATGAATTTGAACTTTCTGACGCAGACAGACAGATTCTCGCTTCTCAGATCAAAGATCTTGACGAAGAGGGCTTCGCTTCTTTTGTGAAAGATATCAAAGTTTTGATGTCTTCCAAAATCAAGAGTGAAGAGTCTCAAGCTGTTACTTATTCTGCCCCTGAAGCCAAGGCTGAAGAAAAAGCAGAAGAGAAAGCAGAAGAGTCTGCTGAAGAAGTTATCGAAGAGGCTGTTGAAGAAGCTGAAGTTGAAGGTGAAACGATTGCTAACACCACAACTCCAGAGAAAGCTTCAATGGCTGATAAATACAAAAATGCATTCAACTTAGACGGATTTAACATTAAATACTAATAGGATAAATTATGCCAAACTTAAAACCATTCAGAGATTACGACGAGCACGATGTAATCAACTTGTTCACGCTCAAAGATCAGAGCGATGTCAACAAGGGTACATTCGTGAAATTAACAAGCGGCCAAGGCTGGGTCAACACTGACGAGCCATTTGGAGACACACAAAGCGCAGTTGGTTCACTCAACTACGTTGGTCGTGCCGTTTCTAACCGCTACATTGTTCAAGCTGGTTTGGATATCGCCGGTTCCGGTGACGCTCCAATCGGAATGACTCTTTACGACATGAAAGAAACTGATGAGAACGGAGAGAAGCTTGTCTTCAATCCTCGCAAAGCTGCTGAAATGCAGACTGCTATCTCTGGTCAGGCTGTTCCTGTTGCTACAAGAGGCGTTTTCCTCTACAGCGGTACCACTCTTAACGCTGCTACTAACGTGGCTGCTGATGCCGGTAACGTTCTTTACGCTGCTGACAATGGAGACATTACAACTACTGTTGCTAACCATTTCACCAAAAAAGTCGGCGTTTGCCTTGGTGCCAAAGGCAGCGATAACTACGTGTTGATTAGAATCGATTGCGATCCTACTCAGTAATCATAAACTATTTATATAGAGGATAAAAAAATGAGAATTACTTTAAAAAATACTCCAGAACAAGAAGCTCTTGTCAAGGCTATGGGCAGCAACAATGCTGTTGAAGCCAGAGAAGCACAAGAAGCATTCGCCGCGTTCCTCGGTCCTGTTGTTGCTCAAGTTATCAACCAAGCCGCAACTGCTGGTTCTGTTTACGTTGACGCTCCTTACGACGCTGACGACAGCCCCAGTTTTCCGTTGGACCTTTACTACAACGAAAGCGACAATTACTTCACTGTTTTCAGTCAGAACATCGCTGGTGGGCTTCCTAGCTCCCAAGACGTTTTCGCTGGTCAAGAGTTGAAGATGGCTCCTTATCGTCTCGACAGTGCTGTTAGCTTCCTCAAGAAGTATGCTCGCAGAGGTCGTCTCGACGTTCTCGCCAAGGCTGTTGAAAGAATGGCTCAAGAGGTTCTTGTCAAACAAGAGCGCAACGCTTGGGCTGTTATTCTTAAAGCCGCTGCCGAAGGCAGCACCAACAGCACATCTCACGTTATCGACACTGGTGCCGGAACAAGCTTTGAGCTTGACTTCCTCAACCAAATGATGACTCGCATGAGACGTTTGAACCAATCTTTTGCCAATGGTACTCCTGCCGATGGCTTTAGCAGAGGTTTGACCGATCTTTACGTTTCTCCCGAAGTCATGGAGAACATCAGAAGCTTCAGCTACCAAGCTTTGGGCGGCGAAACCTCTGGTGCTGGTAACACCGATCTCCCTGATACTGTCCGCACTGAGCTTTACAAAGCTGCTGGTGCCGGAAGCATCTTCGGCGTGAACCTCGTTGAGCTTATCGAGCTTGGTCCCGATAAGAAGTACGCCACCTTGTTCAACACTCTCTCTGGAAGTGCCTTCACCGCTGGAGATGACCTTGCTGTTGGTATTGACGCCAGCAAGGGCGCGTTTATCCGTGCTATCGCTGAACAGGACAACAGCACCTTTACTGCTCTCGCGGACGACCAGTTCTCCGCTAGAAGCGAGAAGGTCGGCTTCTACGGTCACGTTGAGGAAGCTCGCGTTTGCGTTGACGCTCGCGCAGTTGTGGTTTCCTTCGGTCCTTGGAACTAATATCTAAGGAAGTTATTTGAGGGGAGGCTCTTGCCTCCCCTCTTTTTTTATATAAAATGCCTTTAAATGATTATAATTTGTATATGGCAAGAAAAAAATCTAAAAAACTTCTAGAAGATTACATGCAAACGCATGGAATGGATGAAAACGCTCCTCGCGGACCAAGTAGTCTAGAGCAAGTTTGGGGCAATGATGGTACAACCAGATACAATACTCTTGACCCAGATGTTTACGCAGCCAGATTAGCGGACATGAATCGCGCTGATCTTCAAAGAGAAGCTCGAAAAAGAAGTATTGTTCCTATTGAAGATGCGAAAAGGTTAAAAGATAGGTTGATGAAAGAGTTTAGGCTTTATGTAGGAAGCTTGACAATGCCTCCAGTCAACAAAAAAGAAAAAAAAGAAATCCCCGCTGATGTATTAAAAACTCTGAGAGAAGGTCAGTAATTGTGTAACTTTATCTGAGGGCTGGCTCGATAAAGGTGCAAGGTAATGTTATTTTTTGACCAAACAGATGTAACTGTAAATGGAACTGGTATATTAGCTCAAAGCGCAAGCTTGGATATTTCCAGTAACGTTCAGCCTTTTAAATCTGTTGGCAAAAGAGGTATTATAAATCAAGGTCCAGTAGGACCAAAACAGAACTCCGCTCAAGCGTCTTACTTGATAGAGTTAGATAATGAGCCTAACTATCAGATAGTAGACTCTTTAAGAAATTTCAATTCTACAACGCAGGAGGTAGATCCTGTCACTTTAAATTTTGGTGGAGTAAGTGGATTGTTTTATTTACAGAGTTACTCTCTGCAAGCTCAACCAAATTCTCCTATTCAAGCATCTGTTTCTTATGTTGGTTTTAATCAAACCAGTGGACAGGTAAAAGAAAAAAGTGGGACGGTAACCTACAACGCTTCAAGCGGCTCCGGTATAGCTTTTGGTTTTAGTGCTTATCTTACCACAACAGGCACATATTCGGTACCGGGGGATTTTGCATTTTCATACGACTTTTCTGCTGCGTATACTCCTGTTTACAGACTAGGTTCTACTGAGCCTCTGGTTGTAAAATTGATGGGAGGAGCGGAGACCATGTCTGTCACCAGAACGGGTATTCATGACCCAAGTTTTTCCGGCGTAAAAGCTTCAGACGTTTTGTTTGATATGAATGGATCAACAGGCATACAAATTTTTGGACTCAAATTTTTGTGTGATAATGATACCAGCGAATCTCTCAATATAAACATATCTGGAGCAGTTGTAAACACTACTTCTGTAAGTTATGGAGTAGGACAAATAGCTTTAACTGAAACTACTTTTAATAAATACTTCTGATGATTCACACATATAAAAATGCACCTTTAAAATTATCCAAACACAAAACCACAGGGGTTAGTGGCGAGAGTTTTATTGTTTCAGAATTTGATTTTTTGTGCGAATCAATTGAGACTTCTTTGGAGGCCAATGTCCAACCCTCTTATCTGGACGGTCAACAATTTGCTTCAGAGTTTTTTGCTCAAGACTTGGTGCAAAGCACTTTGAGCGTAAATTACTACGTTACTGGAGAAGATTTATTAAGAGACTTTTTTGACGATAACAACTCTAGAATATCTGGTAATTTTGGAGGACTATTTTTTAAAGAAGGTAAACTGGCTTCTTATTCTTTGGCGGGTCAACCAAATCAACCCATAAGAGCAAATGCTCAAATTGTTTTTTATGACCAACTCAGTGGAGAATTTACTCCAACTGATTCTTTGGCAGAAGAAGTTCAAGTTCCTAATTTTTATAATTTTGCATTTACAAACAATAGCGTTAGTGACCTTGGCGAGTTTAATATTTTAAACTTCAACTACTCCTTAAACAACGAAATCGTTCCTGTAAAACACGCTGGTTCGACTTTACCTGACTCTTTGTTGGTTTCAAGACGAAGCTCTAGCTTGAGCGCGGAAATTGATACGATCAGCGGCAACTTACCTGCCTCTGGTATTTCTGTTGATTTAGATTTAGATTTAAAAGACTTTGGTGGGACTTCCATATTGGCTTTGCCAGTAAAAGGCGTTTTAACTTCAAAGTCTATCTCCACATCAATAGATGATATTGTTCGATCAAATATAAATATCGTTTCTGCTGAAGTTTCTGAGCCTCCTACTATAACATCCATTTCGTCTGCTGGAAGTGACGAAAATAAACTTTTTGAAGTGTTTGGTGCAAATCTAGACAGTTCTCAAATTATTATATTGGGAGACACTTCTTTATTTAGAGTTCAGGATGACTTGTCTAGTGATCAATTAAAAAGTATACGAGATGATGTCTTTACTAAAGATTTATCTAGAAGCGTTTTTTCTTTCATTAATGCTGGAGCAGGTAAGCTTAGATTTTATGCGCCCAAAGGGGCAATAGCCGGTAAACCTGAAATTATAACATCTGTTGGTAAAGTTGTTAGCACTATAAATGCAAATGTAGATGATGGAGGAATATTAGTTACTGGTGTTGTTGATAGTCCAACAGGAATAGGTTCAACAATTGAGTTGAGTGGCAGTGGGTTTTTCAATGTAAGCAATGTCTTTTTCGGCGGCTCTGTTGCTACTAACAACTTTTCTTACGGTGATGATCAAGGTTTTAAATTAGATGTCGTTGTTCCTAATTTGGCAGAAACAGGATTCATTACAGTTTTATCTTCTGAAAGAAATGTATCTGGTTCTTCTAGTATAAATTTTGTTCCGGTTCCTCAAGTCAATAACGCGAATTTGCAAACAGGTACAACTGGTACGCTGGTTACCCTTTCTGGATTTGGCCTGAACCATGTTACTGGCGCACTGGTTGGCGGCACTACCTGCCTAGCGACTTCCAGCGCAACAGCTACAACTGTCAACATAACTGTGCCGGAAGACTCGGTCTTTGGACCGATTACTGTATCTGGTATCTCAGGTACAACCGCTAATTCTAATTTTAATTTTGATGTTATTCCATTGTTGACGGGCGTAGTGGAATCTTCTGTAGACCCCGGCGACCCTGTTGGTTTGTCTGGGATAGGGTTGACCAGCGAACTTCTTTTTTCTCCTGATTCCAATGATCAGTTTTTGATTACTTTCAACGGTCAAAATGCCACAGGATTGTTCAAGAGAACAAGCGACCAAGGTCTTACGGGTCTTGTGCCGACAACCGCTTTGAGTGGAACTGTATCTCCAAACAGAACTTCTACAATTTTATATTACTCTGAAGCTGATTTAAATCTAGCTACTCAAGCTCCGCTTATAACTGGTATTTCTTTAAAAAGCGGTGTGGATCAAGCTGTGTCTCTTTTTGGTAACAATTTGTCAAACGCCACAGGAATGTCGTTTGTATCAAATAGAACAAGCAACAGAGTAGAAATTACAGGCGACTTTTTCAAATCTACGGATCAAGGAACTAGTTTTAGTGGAGTTAGCTTTTTCTCTTTGGACGAGGGTCTTCAAGATATCATATTAAAGTACAATGATCCAGTAGAAGAAGTCACTGGTTCTGGTGTTGGAACAGGTTTCTATTTTAAAACTTCTCCTGTTATAACAAATTCCACTCCAACAAGTGGGGCTTTAGGAGACCAAGTAACTTTATCAGGAACAGGTTTTTATCCTTCTTCCACTAAACTGTATTTTAAAAATTCGATCAACAGTAATTTACTCAATTTCAATTCCAATTATACTTTTCTAGCTGACAATAACAGCGGGGTACAAGTTAACCTTTCTCAAAACTTGAGTAATTTGTTCGCTTCCAACACAGACAATTTTATTACTGGTTCTCTTGTGGCTGAAAACGATATTGATGTTTTTACTGGTTTGTCTTTTAGTATCATTCCTGCCCCTTTCATTTCTGGATTCGGTCCAACACAGGCAGAAGTTGGAGATACTATCAGTGTGACTGGTAGATCATTTATTAATTTTGCTGACAACGGCGTTTTTATAAGAGGGTCTTCAGATACTAGTGGAGAAGCTACAGTTGTAAATGACAACAAGTTTACTTTTGAAGTTCCGGCGAATTCTACTAGTGGCCCTATTGAAATATTTACAACAGGCGGGTCTTTCAACACAAACCAAAAAAGTCCTGCTCAGATTTTAACAATCAATCAGGGATCAGTTACAATCAGCGGTTTTGCTCCTCAACCGGCTTTTACAGAAACTGAGACGGTAACAATCACAGGGCTTAACTTTGGCACCGTCAGTAAATTGAGACTCAGTGGCTTTGCGGGATCGACAGTCAATCTCACAAAGGGCGCAATTGTTTCCACGACGGGTTTTGCAACGGGTATAAACAGCACAAGCGGAACTCACATTCAGTTTATTGCTTCTTCGGCGGTTTCTGGTGGTCACCCTTTGCAGTTGGTGAACAATGATGGCGTATTTTCTTCTAGTCAAAATTTCAATATTGCTACAACTGAAGACTTTTTGATTGGTTATGGATTTTCTGGATTTGGAGCGGGAAGCGGCGAAGCTACCGGATTTCAAGGAAAAGAAATGGTTGTTACTGGTTCTGGTTTCAACACTACCAGCGCAGTTGTTCAATTTGTTTCAGGAAATCAAAACGTAAATGACGCTAACATTTATTTGTCTGTAGCAGATCAACAAAGACTTTCTGACAGTCAAATTAAATTTACTGTACCTACGGGCATAAACGATTCCTTTGTTGGTCAAGTCAGTGGTCAGTCTGACTCCAGAACGCTTGTTGAGGCTTTGCCTGATATTCAGATTTTACCAACCATATCAGGAGTTGGAGATGGAAGCAATAGTTATTCTCAAGGCAGTGCGGTTGCGATATCTGGATTAAACAACTCTAATTTTCCTTTTCATATTAGTGGTGATGAAACTCCTACTTTGTCTACAACTTTTACCCTGAAAGATCCAAATGGTACCGATCTATCTTTGGGAGAAAACCCAACTGATTTCAAAATTGGTATAACCGGACTTTCTTATGATGGACAAAAGACTGTTGAATATATTGCCGATGAAATTTACATTGATGATGGTGGAGATGGAACTTATACAGCGGGTCAAAATTTTATAAATTACAACAACGGTAATTTAAGTTTTGAGTTTTCTGTTGGTGATAGATTTTTTGGAACAGGAAGATTGTTCTTGGTTCATCCAGATGATACTCTAGCTATTTTTAGTGGAGACGAAATTGGAGTAGACAGGTCAACAGAGTTTTTTGCAAATGCAACTGGCTTTAATCTTTCTGCTACTGCTCAAAATTTTGATAATGTATTGTTTTCTGATGTCATTACCATCAATGAGCTTGAACCAACTATAACAAGTTTTACCCCTGTCCTTGGCGCGGCTGATACAGCAATTACTCTTAACGGTACAAATTTAAGAGGCGTAACAGGACTCAGTATTTTTAGTGGTTCAACTGAGTCTAATCCTGTCGCCAATACAAGTTTTACAACTCAAAATTCTACACAGCTAGTTTTCCCGGCTCCTTCTTTTAGTGAAGTATCTGGTAAAATAAAGCTAAGAACAAAAAACTTTGCGGTAGATTCTACAGACTTTTTCAAGTATGCGCAATCTGCTGGTGGCGGATCGCTTTCTCCAACTTTTGGACAAGCTGGCGACACTATAACAGTAAATGCTTCAGCAGGGCTTGACGACACTCAAGAAGTAAGATTGGTTACAATTGACAATCTTACAGTTACCGGATCTTTTACAAAAGTAAGCAGTACTCAATTAACTTTTGTTATTCCAAGTGAAGGTAGACTACCGGCCCCTCAAGATGTCGATGTTCAAACTTACAATGGAGTTAGTTCTACTTCGAACGGTACGTTGACAGTAAGAGAAAATACAAAAGATATTTTTGGTGATCTGGATGTATCTGGTGATTTAAGCGTGTCTGGATTTATAACTGGTCACGGAATTACGGGTACAAGCATCACCGCAACAACTGGTACATTTACTCAACGTCCATCTGTCAATGGGTCTGGGGTGCTTCTCGTTGGTGAAGGGTCCGCTTCAGCAGCAGGTTCTGATGGGGAAATTCAGCTTAATGATGGCGGATCGATTGGAGCTAATTCGCAATTGTTTTTCGACGACTCATCGAGCGCCCTTTATGTAAGTGGGGCTGGTGGTAATGTTGGACATGTATCTATTCTTTCTAATGATAGTCAAGAAGGAGGCCAAGTCACACTTAATGGAGGAACGTCATACGCAGACATAGCGTGGTCGCTTGATTCGTATCAAAATAACTTTAGAATCTTTAGTGGCGCATTGCCTTTTTTTCAAATAGAAGACAGGCAGCTTGAGCTTATAGATGGGGGCCAAACAAAAGTTTCTTTGAATGTAACTGGAGATTCTCATTTGAATGGTGGGAACGTTGGTATTGGAACATCAAGTCCAGCAGCCAAGCTTCATGTAGTAGGAGATATCACTGGTCACGCTATAAGCGGAACAAGTATTTCGGCACCAGAGATTACGAATCTCGAAACAGCTACCGGAACTCTTCGTTCCGACATCAACAATAACGACACCGATATCTCTGAATTGCAAACGGCTACCGGAGTTTTGTCGCAAGTGTCCGTGACAGGATCTTCGTCAATTCACGCTCCAGACTTGACTGGCGTTGGACAAGTAACAGTGACGCTTGATGGCAGCACTGTCAAAATTAGCGGGGCAGCGGGTGGCGGTGGAGGAACTCCTGCTGGATCTGACACTCAGGTTCAGTTTAACGATGGTGGGAGTTTCGGTGCGGACTCTAGCTTTACTTGGGACAAAACTTCTGACAAACTTACTATTGCCGTCAGTCATACCGATGACGCTCTTCTTCTTAATTCTACTGAAGCCAGCTCTACTGCTTCTCCAGTTTTGACATTAAAAAGGGACAGCTCTAGCCCTGCTGATGGCGATTATCTTGGGCAATTAAAATTTAAAGGAGAAAGCGATACTTCTGCTGAAAGAGTATACGCAAAAATTACGGCAAAAATACTTGATGCAAGCAATGGAACTGAGGATGGTCTTATTGAGTACATGGTGCGCGAAGCTGGCTCAAACAAGATTATATCTAGATTCAGAGGAGACAGTATTAGAGCTATCAACGGCGCTCACTTTATTACATAACGAGACGGCAAAGTCGGTGTTGGAAATACAGGTTCTACTTATCAGGTAGACGTTGTAGGAACTGGGAACTTTACACAAGATGGTTACTTTGGGGGTGACGTTGGTATTGGAACGAGTAGTCCAGCAATTAAGCTTCATGTTATCGGCGGAATTAGTGGTCATGATATTACTGGTTCTAGCTTTATTCAAGGAGACACAAAAGCGAATGACTTTTATGCTATTCGAGTTGGTCGTTCTGGTCCGAGTAATAATTCTGTTGATATTTATGATCAAAACGGAGCAGGGGTTGTCATTGGAGCCACTGCCTCAGAAAAGACTTTAACTGTTGACGCTGGAGGTAGCGTAGGTATTGGAACGGTTTCTCCATCCCAAAAACTTCATGTTAATCTTGGACGTATCGCTGTATCTGATGGATACAACATCGGTAACGTAGCCGCTGACGCTGGCATGTTTTTTAATAGCGACTCTGATTTGTTCTTACAGGCTGGAGGAACTACTCATTTTGCTCTTGAATCTGATGGTAATGTTGGTATTGGAACATCAAGTCCATCCGCCAAACTTCATGTAGTAGGAGCTATATCTGGTCAAGCTATAAGTGGAACATCTTTTCATGGTGACCATTTTGTATCTAACCCATACGACATTGGAAACACAAATGGAACGGTAACAATCGATTTTAACAACGGCTCAACTCAGTTGGCTACGCTCAATGGAAACGTAACAGCGTTTGCCGCTTCAAATCCTGCGGCGGGAGAAAGTGTTGCGGTTCAATTTAAAACTACGGCGGCAAGAACAATTTCACCGGGAAGCACTTTAGCTTTTATAGGAGATCACCCAACAGGGTTGAGCGCAAATATGACAGGAGTTTTATCCTTGATGAGTTTTGATGGGTCAACTGTAATGGCTGGATTCGCAACGCAAACCGGAGTGGGTTGATGAAAGCTTTTACTTTTAGAAGTCCGATGTTTGTGGCGAGTTTGCAGCCAAAAGTTGCCGCGACTGTTCCTGTCAGTAACTTACTTCTTTGGTTCGATCCTACTGATTCAAGCCAAAGGGTAACTGCCGGGGATGGCTCTAAGCATGTTGTGGACAAAGCTACTGCTGTAGCGGATAATGCTGGAGTTACTCAAAACACCTACGCGCTTTTAAACGGCGCGGCATTCGCAACAGTTGGTGGCGTTACTGCTGTTACCACCGATGGCGTAAATGATTACATTGGAGACGACTCTAATGACAGTTATACGGTTGACCGTCCAGTTGTTCAAAATCTTAATGGCGCTTTTACGTGGGCAGTTTGGGTTTACCCAACAGATGGGTCAACGTA
>Ga0181577_10001859_pt1 | contig 16746 bp, 21 predicted proteins | sample 101ome_21_FD_132468 | JGI IMG/M metagenome (GOLD analysis project Ga0181577, IMG submission 132468) | Coastal salt marsh microbial communities from the Groves Creek Marsh, Skidaway Island, Georgia - 101413BT metaG (megahit assembly) | ecosystem: Environmental > Aquatic > Marine > Intertidal...
AGAAAATTCGTCAACTTTAAAGCGCTCAATGCTAATCGTAAGCATTTTCTTGAGCCTATGCGCGATGCCGGTATTACCATGGATATTATTCCCGGAAACCATGACGTCTATTTCAAAAACACAAATGAACTGTGTAGTCTCAAAGAACTGCTTGGTTATTTTACCAGTAATGTAAATATCATTATGAAACCTACTGTCCTCGATTATGATGGGCTAGGTGTTGCAGTTATACCTTGGATTAATAATGCAAACTATCAAGAGTACACTAAATTTGCCATGACTTGTAACGCACCTATTCTTGGCGCGCATTTAGAATTAAAAGGTTTTGATATGATGGCTGGTGTTCCAAATCCACATGGTATGAACGCAGATGTATTCTCTCGTTTTGAAACAGTATTATCTGGACATTTCCATACTAAATCAAGTCAGGGTAATGTACATTATCTTGGTTCGCAGATGGAGTTTACTTGGGCAGATGTAGATGACCCTAAGTATTTCCATGTATTAGATACTGAAACAAGAGAGATAGAGGCGATAAGAAACCCTATCACAATGTTTAAGAAAGTTATTTACGACGATGAGAAGGTCGACTATAGTAAAGTTGATGTCTCACAATACGAGAAAAAGTTTATTAAACTTATCGTAATAAATAAAAATGATCTATATATGTTTGATCAGTTTATAGACAAACTACAAAGTATAGAAACATATGAACTCAAAATTGCAGAGTCATTTGAAGAGTATTTGGGAGAGAGCGTAGAGGACGAGAAAGTCTCCCTTGAAGATACTACTACTCTATTGGATTCATATGTTGATGCTGTAGAAACTGACCTTGATAAGGATCATATAAAAGTTGAATTGAGAAAATTATATACTGAAGCACAAAACTTAGAGGAAGTATGATACATTTTAAATCATGTAAGTGGCAGAATTTTCTGTCAACGGGTAACGACCCTATTGAAATTAAGTTAGATAAATCACCATCGACCCTAATAGTAGGTCAAAACGGTGCTGGTAAATCTACATTACTTGACGCTTTGTCTTTTGGTTTGTTTGGTAAACCACATAGAGACATTGGTAAAATGCAATTAGTTAATTCTATTAACCAAAAGAAAACAGTGGTTGAAGTAGAATTTACAATTGGTAATCAGGACTTTAAAATCGTTCGTGGTATTAAACCAAATAGGTTTGAGATATGGCAGAATGGTAATATGACCAATCAGTCATCTAATATGAGAGATTATCAAAAGTTCTTAGAAACAAATATTCTAAAGTTAAATCACAAAAGTTTCCACCAGGTAGTTGTATTGGGCAGTAGTTCCTTTATTCCTTTTATGCAACTACCAGCGTGGTCCAGAAGAGCAGTCATAGAGGACTTACTTGACATTAATATCTTTAGTAAGATGAATACTTTATTAAAAGAACGTAATTCAAAGTTGCGAGATAATCTAAGTGATGTGACCCATCAGATTGATTTGTTCAATACCAAGATAGACGCACAATCGAAATACATTAAAGGTTTAGAAGCATTAAATCAAGACCAGATTGATAAGAAAAGAGATTCCATAGAAACTTATAAATCAGAGATAGATGAAACATTTGAAGAATCTAAAGAACTAGGTAAGAATCTTACATCACTTATATCTGAAGAAGAAAGAAATCACAAACACTTTATGGAACGAATGTCTGAGATTAAGTCAATGGACAAAGATTATAAAAATCAAATCAAGACATTGGTAAAAGACGCTAGATTTTATGACGAGAATGATAATTGTCCTACTTGTGAACAAGAGATTACAGCTGAGATTAAAGTCCAAAAGTTAGATGGTCTTAAATCTATGGCCAGTGAAGTTCAAGACAAGATGGATATATTAAAGAAAGAGGTTACTACTACCGAAAAAGAAGGAGTTCAAATCGGTAATAATCTAAATAAATTAAGACAAAGACAATCTAAGATTAATTCAAACAATGAGAAAATCGCGCTCTTACAAAAAGAAATCGACAAGGTCCAGACGGAGATTAATACACTTTCTTCTCAAACAGGAGACAGAGGAAAGGCCAAAAAAGAACTCTCATCACTCAGAAAAACTAAAGATAAAGCAACAGAATCAAAATTATCTTTAGTAGAGGAAAGAACTTATAACGAGGTTATAGGGGAGATGTTGAAAGATACTGGTATTAAGACGAAAGTAATCAAGCAATACTTACCGGTGATGAATCGTCTCATTAACCAGTATCTTCAAATCTTAGATTTCTTCGTTGCCTTTCACCTCGATGAAAACTTTAACGAAACTATTAGGTCCAGACATAGGGATTCATTTAACTATGCATCATTTAGTGAAGGAGAAAAACAGAGGATTGATTTATCTTTACTATTTACTTGGAGACAAATTGCCAAGCTCAAAAATAGTGCCGCAACCAATCTACTGATTCTCGACGAAACATTTGATTCTAGTCTTGACCATGATGGTATTGAAAACTTAACAAAGATATTAAGTACCTTAGAAGATGGAACGAATGTCTTTATTATCTCACATAAAGGGGATATATTGGAAAACAAGTTTAGAAGTAAAATAGAATTCTTTAAACAAAAGAACTTTTCAAAAATAGCGTAAGGAACTACTGCGCTTGTAGCTCAACTGGATAGAGCAACAGCCTTCTAAGCTGTAGGTTATAGGTTCGAATCCTATCAGGCGCGCCAATTAAGAGGAAAGAAAAATGATGTATGTTGATTATAGGTTCAGCATTACTAAAGATGGACTGGTAATGCTAGATACTGACCCAGAGGAAATGATCAGAATTGAAAAGACTGGTCTAAAGGAAGGAGATACCTTTGTTTTAGGGTTAGGTCCTAAAGGAGAAATGATGTTCGTAAAGGACGATAGACCTCCTTATAACAGTTAGTTATAAGAATATATCAAAAAAATATATACTTTTTTTCGCCAAAACACTTTACAGCACCTGATTTTTATAGTATAATGTATACATAAAATAAGGAGTACAAATGCTACAATACGAAAAATCAGTTCTACCAAAACTACTTGCGAAAGAAAATATTACTGTAAAACACGGTAATTATCCTACCGCATGGTTTAATATTAAAGATAGAGAGTTAGGACTTCCTCTATGGAAAGACATGGGTAAAGATGTCTATGATTTACTTATTGGTCACGAAGTTGGCCACGCATTAGAAACCCCTTTCGAAGGTTGGCATGACAGTCCAGAAAAGTTAGAAGGCTGTCCTCGTTCTTATATTAATGTAATCGAAGATGCCAGAATCGAAAGAAAAATTCAATCAAGATATCCTGGTCTTGTCGGGTCTATGACAAGAGGTTATAAAGAATTAGTAAACAGAGAATTCTTTGGAGATATTCACTCAATTGATTGGAATCAAACAAAACTGATTGATAAAATCAATCTAAAAACAAAGTTAAGAAATCTACTCGAAGTTCCTTTTACGGACGAAGAGGAAGTTTTCTATAAAAGGGCTTGTACTACGGAATCATTCGAAGAAGTAGTTCAACTTGTAAAAGACATTTATGGTTATACAAAAGAAAATCAAAAAGAACTTTTACAACAACCCGATGTACAAGAATCAAATAATAATGAAGATGACCAGGACGATGAACAAATGTCCATGGGTCATGATGATATGGAGAATAACGATGAACAAGAAGAAAATAATGAAGATGAACAACAATCATCTAGTGCTGAAACTCCTAACGAAGAAGGTGAAGAAACAGAAGGCGATTCAAAATCTGCCACCACTCAGCCTCAACATTCTGAAGATGTTTCAATAACAGACGAGTTGTTTAGAGCCAACGAAAAGAAACTTATCGAACAAGATGAATATGGCAAACAGCCAAATATAATCCACGAATTACCTAAAAAGTTTATAGACGCTTCTATTATCTCCTACAAAGAATTGGCAGAGGATAGAAATCGTCTAAAAGAAAAACTTCACAAGGATTTAGAGGCTGATCCTACTTCATATTGGTACGCAAAACAAATTGATGATATGAATAGGGCGGATGATGATTATCCAAGTTATATGAAAGGTGTCAAGAAATCTGTTGCCAATGCGATAAAAGAATTCGAACAAAAGAAGGCCGCAACACAATGGGCAAGGGCGACCACAGCCAAAACTGGAAACCTAGATGTTAATAAAATGTGGTCATACAAAACTAACGATGACATCTTTTTAAGAACTACAAGACTAGCTGACGCCAAGGATCATGGTATGATTATGATTATTGACTACTCAGGGTCTATGTCTGGTTCAATGAAGTATGTTATGGACCAAGTAATGCATACAATTATGTTTTGTAAAGGTGTTAATATTCCATTTGAAGTCTATGCATTTACTACAGAAGGTTGGAGACATGATAAAACAGGGAAGTTCAATGATTTACCAGATGGCTGTATGTCCATGGATGACCTCTCAATGCCTTTACTTGTATCATCTAAAATGAAGAAAAAAGAGTTCGAAGAGGCTACAAGATATCTTCACTATAGAATCCATGAGTACTCAAATAGTAATCATATTATGTCAAGGTTTGAAGAGTGGGGGTCAACTCCTCTTAATCAGGCTTTAGTTGTTTCACATGATATAGTGAAAAAATTTATTAACAAACACAAAGTTGAGAAAATGAACTTTATTACTTTTACTGATGGCGATGCTAACAGTACATATAAAAAAGATTCAACTTATAGTTATGACAAGTATAGTGATCAAATTAAAATGCTTGTCCAAGGTAAAGTAGTAGATTGTATAAATGGTAGAAGTCATATGACCAAACAACTATTACAAAATATATCAAAGAGATATAATACCAATACAATCGGATTCTTTATGGCCGATTCATCAAGTGATTGGAAATACAGGTTAAGAGATATCTGCTGGGAAACAAATGCCTATGACGAGGACTTTAGAAAGTCTACAACGGCAGAATATAGAAAAAACAAGTGTGTAGAATTTAATAATATCAAAGGATATAATACTTACTACATGGTTAAAGGCGGTAATAGTTTGTCTACTGCCGAAGATGATTTTGAAGTTGATTACGATGCTTCAGATACTCAAATTAGAACTGCATTCAAGAAGTTTGCGAAATCTAAAAAGACAAACAAAGTATTAATGAATAAATTTGGAGCGGCAGTTGCTTAAAAAAAGTAAAAAAAGTTTCAAAAAACACTTTACATTAGGCTCGTTTTGTAGTATAATGGACAAGTAAAATAAATAAGGAGTAATATATTATGAATAATGCGATGAAAACCTCAACCAAAATTATCCTGGAAGAACTAATCAAGGTGTTCCCTGATCAGACTTCTTTTAGGAAATCTCAAGTAGTAGATACTGGTAAGAAATTCGGTTATACAGGAAAGGATTGGGATCCTCTGTTTACCGCTGAGAATAGAGTTAAGATTGGTACATATGATTTTGCCAATCTAATGGAACCTCTAAAGAATACAGTACCTACTCAAACTGAACCAACACCAGCTGGTGTTATGAAAATGCAATCAATAGTTAACGAAGAATCTAACTTCGCTAAGAAAGACGAGACATTCGTTCCATGGGGATCATTCTCGGATATAGTTAAGATTCTAAAATCAGAAATGTTTTATCCTGTGTATGTATCAGGTTTATCTGGTAATGGTAAAACATTCATGGTAGAACAGGCCGCTGCAAAACTCGGTAGAGAGTTTATCAGGGTCCAAATTAATCCAGAAACAGACGAAGATGATTTGTTAGGGGGCTTTAGGTTAATCAATGGAGAAACTGTATTCAGTAAAGGTCCAGTTATCAAGGCGATGGAGAACGGTGCGATCCTACTTCTCGATGAAATTGATAGGGCTACAAATAAAATTATGTGTTTACAAGGTATACTGGAAGGTAAACCTGTACTTGTTAAAAAAACAGGTGAAGTTATTTCTCCAGCGAAAGGATTCAATGTAATCGCCACTGCTAACACAAAAGGTAAAGGTTCCGAAGATGGAAGATTTACGGCGGCCACAATTATCGATGACGCTTTCTTAGAAAGGTTTACTGTTGCAATTGATCAACAGTTTCCAAGTAAAGCCATTGAGACAAAGATTGTTTCAAAACACATGGAAAAGTTTGGTAAAACAGACACAGAATTTGCTGATAAGTTGGTCACATGGGCTGACATTATCAGAAAGACATTTTATGACGATGGAGTAGATGAAGTAATTTCTACAAGAAGGCTCTGCCACATTGTCCAAACATTCTCAATCTTTAATGATAGAATGAAATCAATTGACCTGTGTATCGCAAGATTCGACGATGATACAAAGGCGGCATTCTTGGACTTATACTCCAAGGTCGACTCAGGTGTAACTTTCGAGGAGAATGATGAAGAAATCTAAAACGAACTTTAAGTTTAATGAGGGGGCTCTAATTCAAGAGCTCCTTGATTATGTAAGTGCGACCTACGATGGTCACTATAGTAAAAGTAAATTCCAATCAACTGAATTTATTATTGACTGTGGCCATGGCATGGGTTTCGCTCTAGGGAATGTGCTGAAATATGCTCAACGATACGGCAAAAAAGAAGGATATAATAGGAAAGACCTATTAAAAATACTACATTACGCTATCATTGCACTGCATGTACATGACCAAGAAAATAATCACACAAAGGTTTACAAAAACGGAAATGTGTGATATAATATTAACCAATATAAATTATGGAGATGCGTATGCAATTATCAGATAGTACCCTGAAGATTTTATCTAACTTCGCAACAGTAAATGCGAATATGGTATTAAAACCAGGACAACAACTTAAAACCATTTCAGAGGCGAAGAACATTTTGGCGACAGCAGATATCGTCGAAGATTTTCCTAAAGAAATGGGTATATATGATTTAAATGAATTCCTATCTATTCATGGTTTAGTAGAAAATCCGACACTTGATTTTGAAGAGAATGCTGTGTTGATCAAAGATGGTTCCAATAAGGTAAGATATTTCTTTGCTCAGCCTAGTATCTTGACAACTCCAGATAAAGATATTACTATGCCTGATACAGAGGTACAAGTTCATTTTACAGAAGAATCCCTAATGAGAATTAAGAAGGCCGCCAGTGTGTTAGGCCATATTGATTTTTCAATCGAAGGTGGTTCCGATGTAGTTGCAAAGGTATATGACGCTAAAGATTCTAGTGCGAATACCTTTGAATTAAATTTGGGTCAGAATACATCTGGCTTTAACTATAACTTCGTCATGAATATTTCAAATCTGAAATTAATTGATGGAGCGTATGATGTATTTATTTCATCTAAGTTAATTTCTAAGTGGGAAAATAAAACTGTTCCAGTAAATTATTTTATCGCTTTAGAAAAAACATCAACTTTTAATGTATAAATATATTATGCAACCAAATTCTCATATAAATTATGAGGATAATGTGGGGAATGCCGAATGGTCGGGTTCCTTTAAATTAGTCTATAAACTTTGCAAAGGAGAAACAAATGGCTGAAGAAAATAATCAAGTCCTTCCACAGGAAGGCGAACAACAGGAAGGCGTTCAGCTTTCACTTCAAGATATCGCAACAGTAGTACAGATTATTGATATCTGTTCAAGACGTGGCGGTTTTGAGGGTCAAGAACTTGAAGCAGTTGGTGGCGTAAGAAATAGGATTGTAGCATTTCTAAACGCAGCATCAGAGGCACAAGGTCAAGAAGCACCTGAAGGTCAAGTACCTGTTGAAGAACCATCAGTTGAAGAAGTCGCAGACGACTAATTCGCTGAGAACTGGTTGGGGACGGCCGGGAGTCCAAAGGAAAAGAGGACGCCTGAATCCCCACAAAAGTCCTTCTAAAAATAAAAAAGGACTCCCGGCCAAACTTATTATAGGAATATTATGCAAACAAGTGAAGTAAAAAATCTAATAGATGCTCTCAAACGTGGACGAGTCTGGGTCAATTTTAAGAAAATTGGTACAGGTGAAATTCGCAATATGGAGTCAACCCTAAATCCAGAACTACTCAAAGAGGCTGGTGTTAAAACAGTATTGGAAAGTGTGAATCCAGAATCGGATCACATTGCCGTATGGTGTCTTGATAAAAGTGCCTGGCGTTCATTCCGTGTTAATACAGTAATTAGTTGGGAGGCAGAATAATGCAAGAGTATTTATGGGTCGAGAAGTATCGACCACAAACAGTGGCAGACACAGTTTTGCCAAAAGCACTAAAACAATCTTTTACCAAAATCTTGGAAACAGGTGAAATACCAAATCTGTTATTTACAGGTACTGCTGGTATTGGTAAAACCACAGTTGCCAAGGCTCTATGTAATGAACTAGGTCTTGACTACTTATTGATCAATGGATCCGAAGAGGGCAACATTGATACACTTAGAACAAAAATTAAACATTTCGCATCGACAGTTTCCTTACAAGGTGGCTATAAAGTTGTTATCTTGGACGAGGCAGACTATCTTAATCCACAATCGACACAACCTGCTCTGCGTGGATTCATAGAGGAGTTTAGTAATAACTGCCGATTCATTATGACCTGTAATTTTAAAAATAGAATTATAGAACCTTTACATTCAAGATGTTCAGTAATAGAATTTAACATCGCCAAAAAGGATATGCCAGAGCTATGTGGATCATTCCTAAAAAGATGTGGTACTATTCTAAAAACTGAAGGTATTGAATTCGAAGAACCAGTTTTGGCTGAGTTGATTATGAAACACATGCCAGATTGGAGACGAGTTCTTAATGAACTTCAAAGATACAGTGTTGCTGGCCAGATTGATTCTGGTATATTAGTATCACTATCAGAAGTTTCTATTGGTAACCTAATGACTGCATGTAAAGATAAAAACTTTAAACAAATGAGACAATGGGTTGCCGATAATATTGACCAAGAACCAGCTGCTCTGTTTAGAAAAATCTATGACAATATGTATGATTATGTTGAACCACAATCTATTCCTCAGCTAGTCCTAATTCTTGCGGACTATCAATATAAGAATAGTTTTGTAGCAGACCATGAACTTAACATGGTCGCCTGTTTAACTGAGATTATGGCAGGAGTACAATTTAAATGAGTTGGAGTATAGTAGAAGTACACTACGAAGGATTTGAAAACAAAAAGTATAGAGCAGTAAAGTATAATGATCAGATGATTATTGTTTCTGAGAGGACTTTCAACACAAGAGAATTCGCAGAAGAATATATAAGGAAACAAGAGAATGAATCCGTTTGATTATGTAAACTCTGTCACTTATACTAAAAAAGATATCATGGTAGATGATATTGCAGAAAAGGAATACGCACCGTTTATTGTTAATAAAGCTCTAGGCAACTTCCGAGATACAGTATTATATGCAAATGAAATGAATATTAACCATCACTTGGATCACCGCCTTCAATTTGATTTTTTTATAAATATAATTAAGAAACAGAAAAGATGGTCCAAATGGATAAAGTCTGAATCTGTTTCGGACTTAGAGCTTATTAAAGAATATTATGGATATAGTAATGAGAAAGCTAAATCCGTATTGTCCTTGCTAAGTAATGAACAAATAAATGATTTGAAATTAAGGATTTATAAAGGTGGAAAACGAAAATAATAACCAAGTCACTAACTGGTCCCCAGCTTCTATGCTGGAAGTTAGTTTAAACGAACCTGACGATTTCTTAAAGATACGCGAGACTTTAACACGTATTGGAGTAGCTTCAAGAAAGGATCAAAAATTATACCAGTCATGTCATATACTGCATAAGCAGGGACGATATTTCATAGTTCATTTTAAAGAACTATTTTTACTAGATGGAAAACCTTCTAATCTAGTTGAGAATGACCTAGAACGTAGGAACACAATTGCTACTCTTCTAGCCGACTGGGGGTTAGTAAGTATTATTAACCCGAATGCTAGTAAGAATCTAGCACCATTGCGACAAATCAAGGTCATTCCATTTAAAGAGAAAACGCAATGGGAACTGTGTCCTAAGTATAATATAGGAAACAGTAACAATGAGTACACATAAAATATTAAAGAAAATGGGCTTAGTTGCAAGAACAAAAGCCTTTGAGGATCAAATAATCTTCGCAAGATACATGTATGTATTCTTACTAGGAGCTTTATTTGCAACTTTTTTTATAAACTAGCAATTTAGTTTGTATAAATAAATGTGAGGTGCCGAATGATCGGGCCTCACTTATTAATAACCTTGCTTAATAATAGGAGGAAATATGGTTAGAAATACTTTAAATGTACCGCGTTCTTTGTTCGTAGGATTCGAAGGACTGTTTGATGAACTAGAGAGGATTCATACCTCTGCTAGGTCTGGAAACGATAACTACCCACCGCACAATATTGTAAAAATTGATGACGAGAAATTTCTCATCGAACTTGCAGTAGCGGGGTTTACAAAGGATGACATTGGACTAGAAGTCAAAGATGGCATTCTAAAAATCAGAGGTGGAGTTGAATCAGACGACACACGTGAATACGCATGGAAAGGTATCTCGTCCCGCAAATTTGAGAAGAGCTTCCGACTCTCTGAATTTGTTGTAATCGACGGTGCCGACTTAGAGAATGGAATACTCGTGGTGTATGCCAGAGTTGAACTTCCCGAAGAAAGGCGTCCTAGGAAGATCGAAATAGGGTCTGCTGGGGCATCAAAGAAAAAGTCTTTTCTTAAAGGATAAGTATCAGCGAACACCCAGTGGATTGTAATATTCAATTTACTGGAGAACAGCAATGAAAACATTAATGCACTTTGTGCACAAACACGAGGACATTGCCGAGACCCTAGGTGGTTTAATTGTTATGCTAGCAACTGGTGGTGTAGTTCTAGGACTAGCCCCATTTATTATGTATCTACAAGTAACATCATTATAGGTGATCAATTTGAACTCATGCGGGGGAGGGAAACTTCCCCCAATCTTTTAAAGAAAACACTTTACATTATACGCTTGATGTGATATAATATACTATATTATTATGGATTGGACTACATGAATTTTTATACTAACGTTTCTCGCTATGGAAACATGCTATTATATCGTGGCTACGAAAATGGCAAAAAGATTTCCAAACGCATTAAATTTAAACCAACACTTTTTGTTTCAACACCGAAAGGTGACTGGACTACACTAGACGGCAAATCTTGCGCGCCTATTCAATTCGATTCTATGCGTGATGCAAAAGAATGGATATCAAACAATAAAGATACTGCTGGTCGTCAGATATATGGCAACGACAGGTATATATCTCAATTTATTAACGAACAGTTTCCTGGACAAATAGAATTCAATAGAAATCTAATTAATGTAACTTCTATTGATATCGAGGTCCAATCAGACGATGGATTTCCAGAACCAGATTTGGCAAATAATCCCATCACCGCAATAACAATCAAGAACAATATTGACAATACATATTATGTGTGGGGTCTTGGTGACTATAACTCTGACCAATCATATATGACTACCCACCGAGTAGTGTATGTAAAATGCGAATCAGAACTCCAACTATTGCATAACTTTATTACACATTGGTCAACGCCAAGTCATACTCCAGATATTATTACTGGTTGGAATACAATGTTCTTTGATATTCCATATCTAATCAATCGAACTGTTCGTCTGCTCGGAGAAGATGTCGCCAAAAGATTCTCTCCTTGGGGTATGCTTAATCGTAGAACTGTTCGAGTTATGAATCGAGAACAGAATACATATGACATTACAGGTATTGGTCATGCAGATTATATGGAACTATTCCAAAAATATACATATACCGCACAAGAATCCTATGCTCTAAATCATATTGCTCATGTCATTCTTGGCGAGAAGAAAATATCATACGAAGAATATGGTACACTTCATAGTCTATACAAAAACGACCATCAAAAATTTATCGACTATAATATCAAGGACGTAGAACTAGTTGACCGACTCGAAGATAAAATGGGTCTGATTACACTTATGCTGACAATGGCATACAAAGGTGGAGTAAACTATTCAGACACATTCGGTGTTACTGCGATATGGGACACTATCATATATCGTTATCTACATGACCGAAAAGTGGCAATGCCATTCTCAGAATCAAAAGTCAAAACAAATTATCCTGGTGGTTATGTTAAGGATCCTCATGTTGGTATGCATGATTATGTTTTATCATTCGACCTTAACTCACTATATCCATCAATTATTATGCAATATAATATGTCGCCAGAAACAATCGTCGATGGTAGTGTTATGGGTATTGATATCGACAAAATACTAGAAGGTTATACTTTGGATAATAAAGGTTTTGCCATCGGTGGTAATGGTCAGGCTTTTACTGTCGATAAGAAAGGTGTTATGCCGACACTAGTGGACGAGATGTATAGTGAAAGGGTTGTTATTAAAAACCAAATGATCGAGGCACAAAAAGAACTACAGACAGTTGTTCCTGGAGATAAACAAAAATTATATGATATCGAACGAAGAATATCAGTTGCCGAGAACCAACAAATGGCTATCAAAATTCTTCTTAACTCACTTTACGGCGCGATGGGTAATCGTTACTTTCGTTTCTTTGACCAAAGAATTGCCGAGGCGATTACTTTATCTGGTCAATTGACCATTCGTTGGGCAGAAGTCGCACTTAACAAATATCTAAACAAAGTCATGGGAACTAATACTGATTATATTATTGCCATCGACACAGATTCACTTTATGTCAATATGGGTCCATTGGTCGAACAAGTCAAACCTACCAATCCGATTGACTTTCTTGATAAAGTTGCCAGTGAAAAACTGGAACCAGTCCTTACTAAGGCATATCAAGAACTGTTCGACCTCATGGGCGGCATAAACAATAGTATGGTCATGAAAAGAGAGGCCATCGCAGACCGTGCAATCTGGACTGCCAAGAAAAGATATATCCTAAATGTACATGATAACGAAGGTGTCCGATATAAAAAACCTAAACTAAAAATCATGGGTATCGAGGCCATTAAATCTTCAACACCTGCTCCGTGTCGAGAAGGTCTTAAAGAACTATTCAAGGTCATGATGAAAGGTGACGAAAGAGAAAACCAAAAGGCCATTGACCAGTTTAAAACATATTTTAAAACACTACCCGCACATGACATTGCATTCCCTCGTGGAGTTTCTAATGTTTCTGACTATCGTAATGCAGAAACAGTTTATCGTAAAGGTACTCCAATTCATGTTCGTGCGGCACTCTTACACAACAAACTTGTCAAGGACTTAAACTTAACAAAGAAATATCAACCTATTCAAAACGGCGAGAAAATTAAATTTGTCTATCTTAAACTGCCGAATCAGATAAAAGAAAATGTTATCGGATTTATGCAATATCTGCCAGAGGAGTTTGATTTGGATCGCTATATAGATTATGACTTACAATTCCAAAAAACTTTCTTGGATCCTATCGAACATATATTCAAGGCCGTTGGTTGGTCAACAGAAGAGGTTGGAACACTTGATGACTTTTTTGGATAAAACACTTTACTTTTATAAAAAAGTATGATATAATATAGCAAACTATGGAGAAAAAAATGAAATTAGTTAGATTGTCCTCAGGAGAGGAAGTAATATGTAATGTAGAAGAACAGGAAAATCAACTTGTAATCACTGATGGTTATAATATGGTTTCTACTGAACCAGGTAAAATTGGATTTATTCCATTTATGGCATACTCAAAAGATAAACAATTTTTTGTCGATAAATCTCATGTACTTATGGTATGTGAACCAGTTGATGAATTAGTTGATCAAGTAAGAAGTATGACAAGTGGTATTGTTATTCCAGATAAAAAGGTAATTGGATAATGGGTAATCAACCAAAATATCCAATCTATATCATCTCTAAAGGTAGGGCTGATACTAGAATGACTGTAAAATCTTTGGAACATTTAGGTGTTCCTTACAAGATTGTTATTGAACCACAAGAGTACAATGAATATGCCGCAGTTATTGATCCAGATAATATTTTAGTAACACCATTTTCTAATTTAGGCCAAGGGTCAATTCCTGTCCGTAACTTTGTATGGGAACACGCATGTGAATCAGGTGCAGAAAGACATTGGATTTTAGATGATAATATTCAACATTTCTATCGTCTGCATAACAATGGTAAAATTAAAGTGACAGATGGTACTTGTTTTAGAGCATGTGAAGACTTTGCTGATAGATACGAAGATGTAAAAATGTTCGGTATGAACTATGCATACTTTTTACCAGCACATACTAAAAGACCACCTTATTATCACAATACTAGGGTTTACAGCTGTATTTGTTTATCCAATGACCTATATCCAGAATTTGCCTGGAGAGGAAGATTTAACGAAGATACTGATTTGTCTTTAAGGATTATGAAGGCAGGTCATCACACATTCTTGTTTAATGCTTTTGCTTGTGGTAAGATTACTACTATGACAATGAAAGGTGGTAATACAGAAGAACTTTACAATATTGATAAAACAGGTGATCAGACTTCAAGGGAAGGTAATGCTGACTTTGACAACAGACGAGAGTTTGCTGAATCACTAAGGCGACAGCATCCTGATGAAGTAAGAGTTACATGGAAATGGGGAAGATGGCATCATCATATTGACTATTCTCAATTTCAACATACACCGCCTACGCTAAAAAGTGGGCTAAATATTAAGAAAGGTCATACTAATGAGTATGGTCTTAAATTAGTCAAACTAAAACCGGAGGTAGAATATGGCTAAAAGTGAAAATAAAGCGGATCGTAGAATTAACTATGAACCTGAATCGTTGTTTGTTTTAGCGGGTGAAGAAGAAGAGCAAACACCTTATGAATGGGACGATATGCCAAAATTCGAACAAGGTCAAGTAGAGGCTTGGAAAATTCTAAAAGTTAGATTTAGAAATGAACAAGACTTATTGGCATTTGCAGAATTAATTGGACAGACTGTTACTCCTAAAACAAAAGGTATTTGGTTCCCACCAACTGATAAAACTAGAAATAGTTTGCTTAGATGGATGCATGAGGATCAGATTGAACAACATTCAGACTTAATCGACGAAGTTGTAGATGATGAAACTATTTCACCAATGGGTGGATAAGGGGTTTACATTTCTTAAAAAGTGTGATATAATAATACATTATGCAAAAAATATCTGGTACACTATTTGAATCTTTATACGACGTAAAGACAAATAAGACTATTACATTGGACTCTTTCGACCAGTTCGAAGAGGTCCTTTATCGTTTATCCAAAAAACCAAGAAAGGATAAAAAATCAGCGGAACTAATGTCACCAGCCATATATGAAAAATATACTAAAAGGGCGAATGACAATGTTACAGCATGGGGCGGTTGGTGTGCTGTAGATGTAGATGATTTACAAGGTAATATAAATGAATTCCTTGAAAAGAAATGCGGTAACTTCTACTATGTGTGTTACTCTACTGCATCGTCAACAAAAGAAAATCCTAAATTTAGACTTGTGTTTCCTTTAACAACACAGGTCAGTAAGGATAATATCAAACATTTCTGGTATGCAATTAATAAAGAATTAGGAGAAGTAGGCGACATTCAGACTAAAGATTTATCGCGTATGTATTATATCCCTGGTAAATACAAGAAAGCCTACAACTTTATATTTACTCACAAAGGTGATTATGTTGATCCTGTTGCTCTTATGGAAAAACACCCCTATGTAGAAAAGTCTGGAAATACCTTCTTTGATAAACTACCTAAACAAATGCAAGACGCAATGATGGAACACGTCAAAAGTAAACTAACTAATACAGAAATAAAATGGACTGGTTATAAAGATTGTCCATTTTTCCCAAAACAATTAGAAGAAGAATATAAAAGAATAAGCGGAACTGGCTGGTATCACAAAATGTACCAGATTATGGTGGCACTAGCTGGTAACGCAATTAAGAATGGATATCCAATCACAGCAACCGAAATTGCATATCTATGTCGAGAATTAGATTTCGATACAGGTAATTGGTATGCAAAAAGACCTCTCGATAAAGAGGCTGAAAGAGCATTGGATTATGTCTATAAGAATCAATTATAAGGAGAAGTATGAATAAAAATGTAACAGTTGTAGGTTCGGGATATGTCGGTATGGCAAATGCCGTTATGTTGGCAAAGACTAATAATGTAAAAGTTTTAGATATCGACCTAGAAAGAGTAGATAAAATTAATAATAAGATTTCTACAATTGAAGATGCAGATATTACTGATTATCTGGAAAATGAAACTTTAAGATTAAGAGGAACACTCAATAAACAAGAGGCATATTCTAATGCTGATTGGGTTATTGTTGCGACACCTACAGATTACGACCCAGCAACAAATTACTTTAATACTGATTCTATTCAAGGAGTAATCCGAGATGTTATTGATATTAATCCTAGAGCAATGATAGTTATTAAATCTACTATCCCTGTTGGTTTCTGTGAAGAGATGATGAAGAAATTTGATTTCTATCAGATTATGTTTTGTCCAGAATTTCTTAGAGAAGGAACCGCATTAAGAGATGCTTTAAGACCAGATAGAATTGTAATTGGTTGTCATAAAGGTTACGAGGACGATGCCGAGTATCTACACGATTTATACATGGATGCTGTAATACCACAGTCAATGACAATACCTGTAATCTATACTGGAACTACAGAGGCTGAGGCGGTTAAGTTATTCGCAAATAGTTATCTAGCGATGAGAGTAGCATATTTTAATGAGTTAGATACTTATGCGGAATATCAT
>Ga0181577_10001860_pt1 | contig 16746 bp, 3 predicted proteins | sample 101ome_21_FD_132468 | JGI IMG/M metagenome (GOLD analysis project Ga0181577, IMG submission 132468) | Coastal salt marsh microbial communities from the Groves Creek Marsh, Skidaway Island, Georgia - 101413BT metaG (megahit assembly) | ecosystem: Environmental > Aquatic > Marine > Intertidal zone...
AGTTCTCCCGCCGAACTGTAGATGGCCGCCTTGTTGTTGACTATTTGACCTGCACCACAACCGTCTAGGAAGTTGAGTTCGTTTGCCGTCGATGTGACGTTGGTGCCACCGATATCGAGCGTCGTCATCGATACCTCGCCAGCGACGGTGACCACACCGCTTGCCAGCGTGATTAGGTCCGTGTCGCTGGTGTGGCCGATTTGGGTGCCGCTGATTTTTACGTTCTCAACGGTGAGGCTCGTGAGCGTGCCCACCGACGTCAGGGAGGACGCTGTGACGCCCGCGCCCAGTGTCGTTGCCGAGAGCACCGATGTCCCGTTTATCTTGAACACCTTGCCTGATGCCAAGTCCATGTGCTCCGAACTGGTCCAAGAGTCGGAGGCGTTGACCCAGTTGAACGTCTTGTCGCTGTCGGATGACTTCAGCGTTATACCACCGCCATCGACAGCGGCGTCATCACCCTCGGAGCCACTGGGGGAGTGAGCCAACTCTATGTTCTTGTCGTCAACCGTCAACGTGGTTGAGTTGACTGTGCTGGTCGTTCCATTGACAGTCAGGTTCCCCGCTACGGTCACGTCCGCTGAGAACGCGGCGGTCGAGCCATCTATGCTCAACAGGTTCGTCTGTGTGTTGTTGACCAATCCCCTGAGTATGAGTCTGCCATCCTTGGTGGATGAAGTCTCATCGACTATCTGACTTCTTATTGAAGAATAGGTCACCGGGCTTCCAGCGCTGTCCTCACCCCTGAATGTTATCTGCCCCATCAAGTCACCATCATCGAGGGACGCATTAGACTGGTGTCTGTACAGGGCTATGCTCGGTCCAGCGTTCGTACCGTCATCGGACTTCTCTATGAGCAGACCCGCATCGCTTCCCTTGATTGTCAACTTGTACAAACCATCGTGATTTGAGGTTGCCGAGCCTATGACCAATCTGTTGTTCGTGTCATCCCAAACAAAGTCAGCATCTCCACCGAAAGCGCCGCTGTTGTTGTACTGTATCTGACCATCTGAGCCCGACACTGTGCCGCCTGAGACTGAATCAGCATACGCCTTCACAGCAGCAGTGGTAGCGATTTTGTCATCAGCGCTGTTGGAGCCTATTCCCTCCGCCGCTGTGACTAGCGCAGAGGCTGTTATGTGAGTGGTGTCGATTGTGCCTAGTAGTGCTAGAGCACCAAGACTTAGGTCGCTTCTTACCTCCGTTGCGGTTCTCCCCTCTATAGCAGTGCCGTCCACTCTTAGGAAATCATTGTCCGACAGACCGGCACTGACGGCAGTGAGGACATTGGCATTGCCGACACCGACCGTCTTGGTCGCTGCGTCACCTAGTCCTAGGTTGGTCCTAGCACCGCTATCGGTGGTCGCACCTGTACCACCGTTGGCGATGGCGACTGTGCCAGTCCGCACCTCTGCGCCCTCTATCGTCACAACTCCTGCGCTATCGCGGGCTATCGTGGTGTCACTGGCGTGACCGAGTTCTATGGCACCGGAGAGGGTGAGGTTGGTGAACGTGGGGCTATCCGCCGTCCCGACCCCTATGGATGTCCTGAGCGTGGCTCCGGTCTCCAACACGAAGTTGGAACCATCGCCTACGATGATACCGCCATTCGTCGTCGCTAGACCGGCGATATCAGCGAGTTGGGCGTCATAAGCCTGTACATTGGTCCCTATAGCCAAACCAAGGGATGTCCTCAGAGTGTCGCCAGTCTCCAAGACATAGGTGGACCCGTTGCCGACGATGACCCCACCGTCAGTCGTCGCTAGACCGGCGATGGCTGCGAGCCCTGCGTCGTACGCCTGTACGTTGGTCCCTATCGCCAAGCCCAAGTTGGTCCTAGCGTCAGATGTGTTGTCAGCGTTCGTACCACCGTCTGCTATGGCTACGTTGGTGCCACCAGCGCGGTAGACTATGTTGCCTTCTACGTTGATGTCCCCGGCGCTCGCCTTTGTTATCGTGGTGTCAGAGGCATGTCCGACATTTATACCAGTGAATTGAGGTGAGTCACCGGTACCAAGACCGAGTGATGACCTCAGAGTGCCTCCAGTCTCCAGCACGAAGTTGGAACCATCACCTACGATAACCCCACCGTTAGTCGTCGCCAAACCAGCGATATCAGCGAGTTGGGCGTCATAAGCCTGTACGTGCGTCCCTATTGCCAAGCCCAACGCAGTCCTAGCGGCGCTGGCGGAGGTTGCTCCCGTACCACCATCGGAGATGGGCACTGTCGTTCCACCAGCACGATAGATGACATTACCCTCTATGCTGGCATCACCTGCGCCTGACCTGACTAGGCTCGTATCGGCGTTTCCGAGGTTTATCGTGGTGACGTCCAAGGTGGGCGTATCGACCTTATAACTCGACGATACAACGACGTCGCCACCCTCGACCTTCAATCCTTTTTTTACACGAAAATCACGTTCTGTCATCTATTCTACACCGCCATTGCTTGCCAAGAAACCCTTACGTCGTACTGCACACCTGTCACTTGAGGCGTGACACTCAATAAGAGATTACCGCTATTGACCGTGACGCCATACGCCGCTTGGATTGTTTCATTTGTATTCGACTGCACCACACCGTACGTCGTGATACGGGCGTTGCCTGACCCATCGTGCACTGCAACGGCCTCGGCAACCTCCCACACTCTATTGCCTGACCCGTCCTCGCCATCGACCTCTATCAGAAGTTTGGCAGAGCGGAAGTCCGTTGTCGAGAAGAGCGTGACGGTGAAGGCGGAGCCGTCGTTGCTGCCACTCGTGAGCGTCGCAGAGCCCTCACCGAAGCCGACGCTTGATATCTGCAACGGTGCCTTCGGCGTCCCTTGGTTGATACCCACCTTGTCTGCGCTGACATCCACGAAGAGCGTGTCTGTGTCTATCTGCAAGTCACCGCTTCCAACGAGTCCCGCTACGGTTGTCGTTCCGGTGACGTTCAGTGTGGTATCGACGTACAGCGGGTTGTCGAACTGCCACCTGTCATCGGTCTCGTTCCACTTGAAGACGACGTTCGTACCGTCACCACGCTCAATCTCTATGCCCGCGTCAGGTAGACCACTTACTGCACCAGTGGCATCGCTGTTGAGCACGACTATGTTGTCTGCCACGTTCAATGTGGCCGTGTTGATGGTGGTTGTCGTGCCACTCACGGTCAGGTTGCCCGATACGACGAGGTTGCCTGAGAACGTGGCCGTGTCATCCGACTGGTTGCCTATGGTGAAGTTGCCTCCCATGTCGGTGTTGAGGAGGGATGAGAGGGTGGTGAACTCGACGGCGTTGGCCCCTGAGTTGACGTTGAGTATCTTGCCACCCGCACCGCTGAAGTTGGCTGGTGTCTGTGCGAGGTCTATGAAGTTCAAAGAGGAGCCAGCGCTCGATGTTATGACGGTGCTTGAGCCTAGTTTGAGGAGGCTGTCATCGCTGTCTATGTATATGGTGTTGGCAGCGGTGCCTCCGGGGTTGGTGGACACCGGGGTCAACTCAAGCCCAGTTGGGTCGATGAGGCCGGTGACGGTCAGTTTGCCTGTCACGGTGAGTTCGTTGCTGTTGAACGTCAGGTTGTCGCTGTGGGTGAAGCCGCTTGAGCCGTCGCTCAACTGGACCCTACCTGACGCACCGCTCGATGCCTGTGAAGCAGCCGATGCCGATATGCTCTGCTTCCAAGCGCTTCCTGTGTACACGAATATGGCGCTTGAATTGCCTTCAACTGTCTCATTCAAACCAGTGGAGTCGAACTTGAACGTGTTGGATGAGTTCAGGTTCGTCACGAAGACTGAGTGACCGGGTGGGAAGGGGGCATCAGCGGTGCTTGGGTTGACGGTTAGACTGCCGCTCTGCGGGTTGATGATGATGAAGTTGTAGTCATCGTACTGGAAGGTGACGTTGCTGCTCCTGCTGTTGTCGAAGAGCACCTTGTTCGGACCGAGCCTGTGTGTCCTCCTCGTACCACCTTGGTAGCCGGAGAAGAACAACACGTCGTCATCGTCAACCTCCGAGGCGCCCATCCATATACCGCCGAGTCGTGAGGCGTTGAAGGAGCCGTTCTCATCTCCTCCACCGAACATGCCGTCCAAGTCTTCAGGCTCGTTGATTCTGTTGGAGTTGGTTGAAGTGGCATTGACCGTACCCGTTGACATCCTCCCCATGTATATCGGGGACGGACGAATGAACGAGCGGACGTCATACACGTTGCTGTTGCTCTGTATGTCTATCTTCATGGTCGTTGAGTTGTCAGCGTACACCGCCTTCACGACGGCGAGCACAATCGTCTGGTCAACGTCGAGCGCACCGCCCTCGTTCAAGAAGGACGTGGGTGTGGTTTGGAATGAGGTTCCAGCGCTGCTCCTCGCTACGCCTATCCTCTTCTTCGTGCCGCTGTTGTCGCTGGTGACGAAGATGACGAAGAGGCACTGCTGTCCTGAAGTGAGGGCAGAGCCGTAGGACGAGTCATCCAAGGATATGGTCGTCGTCACAGGGGTGTTTGAGGAGTAGCCGCCAGCGAAGTCAACAAGAAGCCCGTCGAGCACTGCATGGCCGCCTTTGATGGTGATTTGGTGAGCCGACGAGTATGCCACTGCACCGGGCAGGTCAGCAGGTGTGTACCTCCTGCTCTCACCAGTGGCGTAGTCCTCAAGCATTAGGATGCCGTTCCCATGTGCCGATTCCAGCATGTTAGTCAGTGATGGGGAGAGAATGAAGTCTCCGTCATGCAGGTTGTCAGTGTGCGTCTTCAGTGGGTTTGACATTCTATTTCACCTCGATTATAATCTGTATCTTCATCTCGTTGTTGCTCGTCTTGGCTATCGGTCTAAACACGTGTCGGCTGATTGGCGTGAAGCCGCTTGACGTCTTCATCTGTATGTAGACCTCCTTGAGCGTCTCATCGAATGCCTGTGTGGTTGGTATGTCCGCCTCCACGAGAAGAGTGTTCGTGTCGAGTATCCTGACAGTGGGTGTGACGGTCAAGGCAGGACGACCGGGGGAGCCGTCGCTCGACGTGGCTGGTGTACCATCGAAGCCGAGGACGAGTTCATTGACATTGTTGGATATCGTCTCTATCAGGAGCCTCTTGAGATAGTCATTGACAGCCATCACACATCACCTACGAATAACTCAGACAACCCATACTTCATACCAATTGTGTCTCCAGCGCCGCCGATTGTGCCTCTTCCAGCGTTTCCACCTATCATGAAGCCACCTGTGGAGTACTCTCTGACGACGATGATGAGGCTGGATTCTATGTCTATGCTGTCGAAGAAGTTGAAGTCGATGTCCTCAATCTGCTTGGTGAGTTCGTTCTGCTGCACATCATCGGCATTACTGGTTCCCTCCTCTATGCTTTGTAGTACGCCTTCCACGCCGCTTTGGAGCGATAGGAAGTTGAAGTCGCTCAATCTGTTCGACATCGAGTGCTTGGCCTCCATGATGACGAACTCCTTGTCACCGTATCGAACGATGTCACCCGGTCTCAGGTAGAACTTGTCAAGATGCCCGGACGTGCTGATTGAGCCTCTCATGACGTTGTTCGCTCGTAGGACCTGACGTGCTACGCGACGAGCCTCCTCGCTAGTTCTGACGGTGGCGTCCTGTATGGGTGAAGAGTTCTCTATTATGTCCAAGTCGAACTTACCCTGCTGCTTGCTCCCATCGTTCACCGTGACGGTCACATCGTCATTCAAGGCGAGTGATGTACCCTTGATGGTTATCCTGTTCTGAATGTCATCGACGGGGTTGTCCTGCTTGTTGCCGAACCTGAACTCCTCGTTGATGAACACTCTCTTCTTGCTGTAGTTGAAGGGGAGGAAGAGCACATTCCCGAAGTTGTCGTAGTCGAGTACCCTGTTGTCCTTCCTAGCGAGCAGTCTCAGAGCGGCTATTAGGTTCATGTTGTTGAAGTTGAATGCGAAGAAGGAGTTGCTATGTCTTCTTCTCTGCGTGTAGGCGTTCGTAGGAGTCATTCTCTCGCCTATCATGATTGACGAGACTGTGCCTTCCACCTCCTTGCTCAACTCCAAGGCCAAGTCAGACGCTCTGAGTCCGACATTGGTGGGTTGCGCCATGTGGAACGACGATGAGAGACCGAGGTCGGTGAAGGTGCGTCCCTTCATGTTGGGTAGGTGGAGTCTGATTTTCTCAGTGAGGTTCTCTACTCTCTTTCTGACGAGTCTCTTGCTCGTGTCATCGCCGTCGTACAGGAGGTTGGATGAGGTGTCGGTGCCATAGGGGGTGAACACGGTGGTCTTGCTTGTGTGTCCGGGCGTCTTGACGTGTGATAGGAGTATGGATGACTCCTCCTCCTCGACTGCGTACCTCTTCTCAGTCGCCACTTGGTAGGGCGAGGCTGATATCGTGGCCTTCGGTATGGTGTTGTTCTGACTCTCGTACTTGGCTATGTGCAGTGCGTTGTCAACGAAGACAGGCTTCCTCTCCTTCGTTGAGACCTCGCTCGGAGTGACGTTGAAGTTGGCCTTAGTGGATTGTATGTTAGCCATCAGATGTCCTCCTTGTGTCCCTTGGGGTGCAGCGTCTGTGAGTGTCTGGGGCTGACTGAGTAATCACCGTTGCGTATGCTGTCTGCCCTGTGGTGCTGCAATGTGCTCTCTGTTATGATTACCCTCCCTACTGCGTCACTCAGACTCAGGTCGCTCACCTCTGAGCCCTTTATCGTGGGTCCGCTTGAGACGAGAGTGCTGAGGTCAACATCGCTGAATGAGAGTACGGGTCTGTATGGTCCGTTGCCGTCAGGGCCGGTTCCGCCGTAGTACAGCGTGTTGGTCGCTGATGTGTCAACCTCGTAGTTGAACAGGCCGTACTTACCACCGGAGGTGTGCCACAGGTAGGAAAGCGTGGTCTGCGGGGAGTCGTTGCTACCTGTGGTGGTCAACTGGTCGTTCAATCTGTATAACTCGACGTGCCTGTTGTCCAGCACGCGTATCGGACGGATGAGGAATCGCACGCTCTTGTCAACGAGGTTGTTCTTCTTGTTGGTGCGATTTCTAATGCCGCTCTGATATGGATTGGTCGATATGGTTGGAGAGGATATGTTGTCCTTGCCCCAACCTGTGTCATCGAACGTGCCGCTATAGGAGCGCACGTCCATTACGTATGAGCCGCCGTATGGCCTGAATGGATTCGTATGTGAGAAGCGCATGACGGCGCAGGTCGGAGAACCGGCTGACTGTCTGCCGAACGTGGTTGGCGTGACCCAGTTGGATATGCTGCCGTCACGCTGGAAGGCGCCGTTGAACACGACCCTCTGACCGACGTTCCTGTCGGTGTGCAGACTGTGTGCCTCGCTGTTCAGAGCGACGTAGTTCTGCTCCACCCCGTCGAACTCGACGGCATCGATGCCTATCCTCGGGCTTGCCCTGCTGACGGCATCGACGTGCTTGCTCGTACCGCTTATGGTCTCTGTGCGGGAACTGACGGTGGCCTCCGGCTTCAACAGGCCATCCTCGTCAATCCCTAGTCTGGAACTGATGCCACGCTTGACCTCATCGGCTTGCAGTACATCGTCACGCGCCCGTACGAAGCCCTGTCCGAAGAGCGGGTCGTTCGTGTTGGCGCTCAGCACGATGCCTGTGCTGGTGTTCGACTCGGACACATCGGTGAAGATGCACTCGTTGAACCACGTCGGGTATCTCACGCCACGACCGTTGCCCATGCAGCCGACGCGTAGCGAATGCTTGGGCGCGAACACATCGACGTGTGTCGTGGTGCCGTGGTTGTTGACTGTGTTGACGGTGCCACTGAACCTAGGCCTATCTGTGCCCTTCTCGTTGAATAGGTTCGTAGTGGCGCTGGAACCGTCCTTGTAGGCGTTTCCGCAGTCCCATGCTGGTCTGATGCCGAAGCCCCTCACAGGTGGCCTCCTGACGCTCTCTCCGCGCTCGTTCGACCACCAATCGACAATGTAGTACTTGGCTGCCTCAGTCAAGTCGGTGAGGCCCTTGTTGGTGCCATCTCCCCACCAGTCCCTCTCGACCCCGGATGGCTGCCTGAGCGTGCGCAACGGGGCACCGAAGGGCCGTGTCATCCTCCTGCCCTGCGCGTATCGCACCTGCTGGCCCGCTATGTCGTTGTTCAGCATGCCAGTGAAGTTCGTGCTTCTCTCAAGCACACCTGTGTATGTCTGCGATACGCCTGTGTAGGACTCCAGTTGCACAATCGGGCCGGCGTCGTAGTCAGTGGTGTTCACTGCGCTGCCGGAGGATGTGTTCTCCAATGCCGCTCGTGCTGGTAGGAGTCCCCATGATGGTCTGTTGTAGGCTTGACGTACGCTGATACGGTAGCCGAACGACTGTCTCCCGCTGCTCGCGGTCGTGAGAGATAGGTGGTCTGCGTTGCCGCTGTCAGGAGCCCATATCTTGTGTTGCAGTTCAAGGTGCTCAGGTAGGTTCCAAGACACCGATGCCATTGTGTAGAGGTCCAAACTGCTGGACTGCGGCCCACCTCTGCTGCCACAGGGCCAGTATCCACCATGTGTGACGTCAGTGTTGTAGGCAGATGTGGCATCGCTTGCCACAGCACCTGTGAGTGCACTTGTCTGCGATTTGACGCCTAATGTGAATGGTCCTAGGCTCATTGCATATACAGCGGAGTGATAGTGAATGGTCTCATAGTGCTCAGGCAATGCATTGTATCTCGCTGCATTCACAGCAGCACCATCCCAATTCCTACTTGAGTTGTCTGAGAAGTATGTATACGGACGTCCGAGGTTCTCATGCCATAGGCACATGAATGCATCAGGTGGATGTAGGTTGTTTGTATCCCTACTTCCAATTGCAAGTGTATTCATATTCCTCGCATATATGCTAGTTGCCTCATTATCTGCATTGTGATTTGTAATTAGACGTATCTCGTCATTGGCATTCAAGTTAGTCAAGAACGCTGTACCGGTAGCAACCGTTATCGTTAGCGGTAGATTTACCTCATCAGCGTCAAAACCGTCCCTCTTCGTATACGTAGCCGTGTACGTCTTGCCGTTCTGTGCGACGTAGGATAGTTTCTCATTGAGCCTTGGCTTACTTGGGAACATACTTGCATTGTCAACCGTGATTACACCAGTGCTTGTATTCTTACTTTGAACTATACATTTTGCAATTGGAGATGTATTTTGAAGTATATTGCTATATATGTCTGGATATATTGTTGGATATCCTTGATTAGTCAAGGTATGTCCTATACTTCCATATGTACTTCTTGAATATGCAAAGTAATCATGGGGTGTATATCTGTGCAATCCTCTGTACCCATAGTCGTCGCTTATGTCATCGCTAGTGACATTTCCGAACAAAACGCTGTACCACGGTATATTCAAGGTATGTGCAGGTGTTGCTGTGGACATCATTGGTGTATATGGGAACGACTTGCGGGTGAATGATGGGGTCTCATTCAGGTTCACGCCGAATGCGTTGTACAGCAATAATGGTGGGACACTGGTCAGTTGCGAGCCGAAGTCGGGGCTTATGTCGAGCATGACCTCGTTCATGTACACCTCGCAGCCCCTCGTATCAGCGTCCGTCGCCCTTGCTAGAACGAGCGTCATGCCCCCATTCGTAGACTCATCGTGCTTGATTCCGATGACCGTGTTGACCTGTTGGGTGGTCAGTGACACATCTGTGCTTCTAGCGGACCTGATTTGATTGTCGAACACATTCGGCTGGATTACGATTTGATACGCCCCCACCTCAGCGGGGTCGGGGAAGTGCGAGCCTAGGGTGTAGTTCTTGGCTGCTGCTAGGACTATGCTGTGGCCGCCGTTCTGGTTTCGCGTGGCACCTGCCCCTGTCGAGGCGAGAACGCCATAGCCGTCCCACCTGACGCCCGTCTCGACCATGAGCGTGAAACCGCCTCCGTGTAGGTCCGATGGCCCACTGGGTGCTGCGTTCACGGCACTGAAGGACAACTGCGTCTCTGCCACGTTTATCTCGTCATCGATGTTGTCGGTCACCAAGTCAGACTTGACGGGCACCTGCTCCGCTGCGTCCCTGATTCCCTCCTTGAGTTTGATTGTGTCAATCGGCTGTAAACTGGCGTTGTACACCAAGGTGTGCTTCCTGTACAGCGACTGATACGCTGGATGAGCCCAGTGGCCGGGAAGCATCGGCATCGTGGCATTGACGAAGTGATGCCCCATCCTCGGATACGGTATCGGCGTCATCTTCGGTGTGGAGTACCTGTCATACGCATCCCCGCTGCCATCGATGAGGGACGTGTGTGGCATGTCAGGCGAGTTGCCCGATACCTCGGAGTGGTCGCGTATTCTCCTCGCTGCGAAGAAGCGGTTGCTTCCTGCTGGCACTGGGTAGGAGGGGACTATTGTGAGAGTGCCACCAGCGGCTGCCAGCGATGTGAACGTGGCATCGGCCTTGACCCCTGTGAACGTGTTCGTGGATATCCCTGTGTAGGAGGCGAGGCCGCTGGTGCCGCTTGAGTCGTACATCCTGATGAAGCGCCTGTTGTCGTTCTCCTCCTTGGTGCCGAAATCGGCATTGAAGACATCCGTGTCGATGGTGGCGCTGGCTGTCACTGTGCCGCTTGAGAAGGATGTGAGTGTCAGGGACTGGTTCTCAACGCCCGAGGCGTGCGTGTAGGTTGTCGGATATCGGTGGGTGTGGGATATGCCGCTCTTGGTCACATGGAAGAGAAGCATCCTGTCGTGCAACTCGTAGTTCGATTGATGGCCTCTCACGTCGTACTCCCCTACCTTCGGCTTCTTCGTCTCGATATCGAGGTGGTCCCAACCTATCTCCTCGTAGACGGGATGCTTCTGGGCGATGGTGAGGGAACCGTCGTAGAACGGGTTGAGACGTGTCGAGAGGTCCTCCCTGTGGTGCATACCGCCCGAGCCGAATGTATCGCTCTGTATGGCCTGTATCGGGTCGAAGCCGGAGCGTACGACGATGTTGCCGGGTATGCTGTCGGGGTTGGGCAACCGTACGGCTAGGTTGGGGGTGTTGCCGCTTCCAGCCAATGAGGGTGCGCCACGTGTGATTGAGAAGGTGCGTATCACCGTACCAAGCGGGCTTCCACCCTCGATGACGTGCTCCTTGCCCGCATCGTCAACGACAGTCATCTCGTTGAACTGCAACTCCTCGTTTGGTATCTGCAACACGTTCTGTATCTTGTATGGCAGTGAAGAGGCTAGACTGGGATGGCTGAGTTCCTGTGCTTGTAGCACCGGCATCATCGAACTATTGGTTGTCTCAAACGAGAAGCGCACGTTGCCGTATATCTTCTCACCAGTCACGTACGCGGTGTTGCTTGCCACTCTCGTCACGAATGGGACGGCACCCATGCCACGTGCGTTGATGGCAGGTAGTGAGAGGTTCCCTCCGTCCATCCTCTTCCACACGACGTTCTCGACTGTGAAGTTCTTCGCTGCCGTGTTGCTGTAGGTCTGGAACCCGTTGACGTCCGACATCCAGAAGTTGGTGTCGAAGCCACTCTCAGCGGTGTAGGCGGTGCTGTATTTGTCCTCAGACACGTTCCTCTCGGCCTCGTCGTTGTTGAGCAGGAAGGAGCCCACCGAGTAGTCTAGGTCATACAGCAGGTCGCCTGTCGGATTGAGGTCGGGTGTCGCGTTCGACAGGTCGCTGTCGGCGTTTGAGTTGCCGGAAGTGTGCATGTGAACATAGTCACCGCTCGCAGGTGGGAAGAGAGAGTCAATCCAATTGCTACTGACGCTCGCTGTGGGCACTGCTGTGCTCGCTGCCACGAGCGCCTCCACGTTGGGACCTGCGTTGGCTGGTGCGATGAACCGGTCCTGACCATGGAAGCGCTCGTCCCACTTGGTGCTGCCACCATCTGCGACGGTGGTGCTGTTGCCGTGTTTGGCGTAGAGCCAGTCACCAGTGGCCTTGACGCCATCGCGGTCGCGCTTTGCCACCAACGCCAGTTCGCTCTCGTACGATACGACGATGAAGGCGGAGGCATACACGCCTTGCGGCTGCTTGAGTTCCTCCTCCATCACGCTGTACGTGTTGCTATTGGCGTGGCTGAAGAGGTAGTTGGCTGGCTCTGAGGATAGGTTGTCAGGTGCGGCAGCCTCGGCGTCCTTGTACGCATAACCCCTGCTGTACGAGGTGTCAGCGAAGTCATTGCTGGAATATGGCGTATCGATGTAGGTCTTGTGGTTGGCGGCGCTCTGCCCATGGTTGAGGACCGACATGGACTCCGGGCTGTTCTTCAGCGGGCCGACTATGGGAAGGTGGCCGTAGACGTTCATCGCTGTTCCAGCAGTGCCGTACGGTGAGAAGTTCAGGAATGGATGGTAGGCGCCGAGCCCACCTGCGTATGCCGTCGTCGTACCCACCTTGATGCTGTTGAGGTAGGAGTATCGCTCACCATGCCATCCAACAGCACCTATGGGCCTCGTCCTGTCAACTGCGTCAACGATGCCCGAGAAGTGCACTTGGCACATGTGGTCGCGTGCGCTGGCGTTCTCGTTGTTGTAGCGTATCACACCGGCCTTGGCCCAGACGTACAGTTTGTCGCCCACCGAGGTGACCGCAGCGTCATCGTGTGCGAACTTGGTCACGGCTGTGCTGCCTGTGACGCCGTTGGGCGCGAGGTAGAACCTAGCCTTGTAGTTGTTGGAGCCGTCCTTGATTATGACCTTCATGTGATAGCAAGCGTAGTCCGGGTCGCCGTTGGTGCTGGCCCTGAGCCACCCAGACGCAGGTAGGTTCTCCAGCATGTCCCTGTGGCTGCTTGAACTCGCTGCGGAACTCTCGACGTAGTGAGGGTACGTGCTGGCCTCGTAGGTGCCCACTGTGCCTGTGTCAACCCAACCGTACCTGTCCTGCCTCGTGGCGTTGCCCATCGAGGGCATGTGCGTCCCTCCCATCGCCTTGAGGGCGCCCTTGCCGGGGAACGTGTTGATGGCTGCGCTGATGACGGTAGCGAGTTCCTCGCCGTTCTGACAGCGTGTGCCGTCAACGACGATGTATTCCATGTCTATGTTCGTGGAGGTGAACTCACCGCTTGCTGTCCAGTCTAGCACGTCCTTGGCGAGAATCCCTGCGACCCTGAATGCAGTGGGATTGATTTCGCTGTAGTCGGATGAGGTAATCTTGTTGTTGCTGTCCTTGGCGGGGTTGAACGTAATTTGGTCGTCCATCCAATGACCACCGGGATGGAAGCCGCCATCCATGTGGAACACGGTGTCGGAGGCGGCTGCTATGCCAAAGCCGAGGAACGGTGTGTGTCGCAATGGCTGCGCCCTGTCATCGAAGGTGGCCTCGTCGGTCACCAACTGTCCGTACATCCTGCCATGCGCTGGCCTCTGCTTGTACGTTCGACCTAGTGAGTATCCAGCCGGTGACTCCCAGTTGATGACGCCCCTCCAGTGGTATGCTGCGTCTGCTAGGTAGTCGGTCTTCTTCGGTGGGCGATAACTGCTCCATTCCGTCGTGTCCGTGTTGTTGATGTGGTTGTGGAACTTGTTGATGAGGTAGGGCACCTTGGAGAAGGAGTTGCCCGTCGTGATGACCCTGCCCGGATGCGGCTCGGTCGGAGTGCCTATCGCTGAGTTGTTGGCTGCCCTCTCGTTGGCGAACGGGAAGGCCTGACCGGGGCCGAAGACGATGTAGGTCGTCTTGTTGTCAACGGAGTTGTTGTGGTCCTCGTATCGTGCTGTTGGGTGAGGGAATCTGAGGACGAGCGGTGAGGGCTTCGCCTTGACTGTGCCGCTGCTGTAGGTCGTGCCGCCTCTGCTGAGGTCTGTCGAGAGCACGTTGCCCTTGTTGAAGAAAGGCGGCAGTGGGCTTCCCCTGTGTTGGTTGCACAGCGCTGCGCCGGGGAAGAAGGAGAAGATTGCGTTGCAGTCGAGCATTGCGAAACTGGTCGATATCTCGTTAGCGTTCTGTATGCCGCTTGTGCCCGTTGGCCCATTCGCGTATGGGTGCGTGTAGAACGATGAGTAGTCGTTCATGGTACCATCGTTGACATCGAGCGTGACACCGCTGAATCCGCCGCCGAAGAAGAGCGGCACGTAATGGTCAGGTCCCGTCTTGCCGCCACGGAAGTAGGTGATTGGGTCGGAGAAGACGCTGCCTGTCGAGCGCAGACCTGCGAACTTGGCGCCGATGTGCTTGTGGAGGTATCCCTGTGTCAGACTGGAGGGCCAGTTGAACTCGGTGTTCGTGTTCCACTTGAGCACCTTGTCACCGACGAAACCACTTGCTCCGTGTGGCTCGGCTGTGACGTACTTCGTCTCGCTGTAGTGTATGGTCAGTTTCTCACCGTATGATACGTTGTTGTTGGTGGCATCATTCGTGCATGGCTTGGCAAAGTGCCACATGTCGTTGGTCGTGGTGAGTATGTCACTCGACCAGTTATCCGTTGATGACACCAGCACCATCGGGTTGTCTATCTTCGGTAGAATCTTGTCACCGCTGACGTCGATGTAGTCCTCACCGTTGAGGTTCCTCTTCCACGCGCCCGTCGGTATGGGCTTGTTGTCGCTGCCTACGACGACGGGCGTGGCCGTGTTGACGTGGGGACCGACCGCCTTCGTCCTGACTTGGAGGAGGGTGTTGGGGATATAGCCGCAGTCAACCCTCTTCCCCGAGTCAATCTCAGTGGTGCTGGCTGCCCTCGTAGTGCCGAAACTCCACACCCCTGATGAGTTCAACTCAGCCTTCTCTATTTCACCCAGTTCGATATGAGCGGCCTGTATGCCGAGGTCTGGATGAACACTTGCTATGAAGTAATCAGATAATGGCCTAACTCCTTTATCTATATTGAAGGCCCTTATCCTGATTGCATCCTCAGCAACGCCCCACTCACCGAAGGTCTTGCCGTCAGCCGCGTACATGGAGGTGCAGTCGAATGCCACGCCGTCAGGGTTGTTTATCTGGTCGCTGGTGGCATTCACAGCAGCCGCTGTCACAGCGCTGAGCAACTCGTCAGTGACTAACGAGGTCCAGTTCAAAGTGGGTGAGACCAGTAAGTTAGTCGGATTGTTGTTAGTCAAATCTATCCTACTTGTGTCATATTCTATTCCATAAAAGGTGGTTGAGTCTCTTCTCTCATATGTGACCACCACACCTTCAGCGGTGCTACTGCTGATTGTAGTGCTAGAGGTTGACATCTGGAATACGCCATTCTCCTTCGGGAAGCCGAGGTACCCGAGTTTGTCATGATGGAAGGAGGTATCGTATGGTGCACCAAAACTTATTGCTGCTATTTTAGTGCCGTTTGTGTCACCTTGCAATGTCATTTTCACCGCAACGCTAGGGGAGGGGTATGGGCTCCATCGAGCGCCCCTCCATGTTGATGCGGTATGTTGAGCAGGTGTGAACCCTCGACCACTCGCATCGCCGCTGCCACCCATGTGCGAGCCTATGGTGAACCCGCCCTGCGTGACGGAGCGGTCATCGAAGAAGATGCAAACCTCGTCGTCTATCGTGTCAGGCAGCCGTGTGTTGGCGTTGGTGAAACCATCTCCCATCTTCTTGTACACGTAGCGCAAGCCGTGTTTGGCACCCAAGTGGTCATCGAACCTGACACCATAGAGGTTGGCTCGCCCTATGTCCTCCTCGTTGAGCATCTTGGACGTGATATGACTCGTGTACTCGCTGCTAGTGATGCTGATGTCGTACCTGTTGTTGAACGTCGAGTCACCGTTCTTTCCGAAGCCCCACGTACCTGCGTCTGGTGCCCAACCGGGAACGCCCGTCATGGCTAGTCCGCCGAAGTTTATGCGGCCTATCGCCCTCTTCCCGAGCCTGAGCCCGTCCACTATGGTCGATGAGGAACCCTCCAAGTCGAAGGAGTCCAAGTTGATGCTGTTGTGGTTCTGACCGCTCAGCACGTCGGAGAGAGATAGTAGGTCGGTCTTGCCACCTGCGCCGAACTCAGCGACGGACGTGACCTTCTCGCCGCTCTCGCTGCCCTGTATGTACTGAGTGAGCGTGGTGATGGGTGCGAACGGTCTGCCGTTCTTGTCGAGCGGCATCGGCGCCGGGTGCATGTTCTCGCCCTGCTGCTCCTCGGGCAGAGCCCAGAAGTTCCGCCAACGGCCACCGTGGCCTATGAGGAACTGCGGGTTGTAGGTGCTCTGACCAGTGCCGTTGTCGAGCCAAACGCAGAAGTTGCGCCCGCTCGCACCGGGGACTGTGCTGTGTATGACGACTGTGAATCCGACGTTCCCGTTCTTGTCCTCGACCTGTCTGCCGATGTGCGCACGCAGATACCCCATGTGAGTCCCACGGTCGGAGTTGGCGAACGCCTTGTCAGTGTCCCACCACACAGCGGGGTCGTGCGCCGAGCCTCCATTGGTGAGTCGTGCTTGCAGTGCTCCGTACTGGTTGATTCTCCTGACTATCTCACTGGCGGCGCTCTCGACGTCAACAACTGTCTCTGCAAGTGCGACCTCGCCGCAGTCAACTGTGAGCCTACGAACGAAGTCCATGTCCTTCCATTGTGGGAGGTGCTGTAGCCTCGGCTCCTGCGTGACGTTCGTGAGGTCGAGGCTGGATGAGCGTATGCCCTTGAGGCAGAGGAACGCTGGAATGACGCGAGTGCCATCAGGCGTGTCGAAGAAGGTGCTCGGGTCACGGAGCGTATCGCCCGCACTCTCGACTATCTGGTCGATGAAACCGTCCTTCTTGCGGCTCAACTTATGCTCGTCGTTCGCGCTCTTCCACGATACGGTCTCCTCCCTCGTCCTCAGAGGGGTGCTGAACGAGTAGGCGTAGCCATCGGCGTTCCCGGTTATGCTCATGCCTACGTGGACATG
>Ga0181577_10001862_pt1 | contig 16738 bp, 11 predicted proteins | sample 101ome_21_FD_132468 | JGI IMG/M metagenome (GOLD analysis project Ga0181577, IMG submission 132468) | Coastal salt marsh microbial communities from the Groves Creek Marsh, Skidaway Island, Georgia - 101413BT metaG (megahit assembly) | ecosystem: Environmental > Aquatic > Marine > Intertidal...
AAAACGATAAACGACATCCATTTTGAAGGGAATAAAGCTTATCTCGCCTGCTCTTTTGGAATCGTAATAATCGACTTAGAGCGCAAAGCCATTCAGGATTCGTACTTAAACATCGGGCCGAATGGAATAGCTACAAGTATTAACTCGGTGAACTTTTATGGCGATAGTATCTACGCCGCCACAGCTGCCGGTTTGTTAAAAGCACCGCGCACCGGACTTAACTTGAGTGATTTTAATAGTTGGGACGGACCTCTACCTTTTCAACCTACAACCGACGCAAGATTGCTCCGTGTTTTTCGAGACGAGTTGTACTGTGACGTTTCTCAACTTCAATACGTTTATGATGGGACTCAATGGAGGCAAAAAGGCGACACGACTTCTCAATACAAACGAGATATCCGCAGCATGGAGATATCGAATGGTCACCTCATTTATGTTGACATACCTATCAAAGACCCTTCAGACAATGCGGTTTCCCCGGGAATTACGATTATCGACCCGAACGGAAATGAGCGGTTCATCAAGGAGAACATCAACAACTTTGCGATTCTAGATCAAGAAAACAGCATCTGGACGGGTGGAGATTTTACCGGACTGGTAAAGATTAACGCTCAAGGCCAATATAGCTTCACGAAACCAAATGGACCTCAAAGACCCACATCGTTTTCCATGACTCCTATCAACGACGAAATGTGGGTAGCCGGCGGTGGTGTAAGTCCGCAGTGGAACCCGATTTTCAATAAGGCCGGTTTCTACCGTTTTCAAAATGGTTTATGGAAACCCAGTTTGCAAGAGCCTGCACTTTCTACAATGTACGATGTACTAACCATTGCTCCTGCAAACGAGGCCGGAAACGAAATTTTTGTAGGAACGCATGGCTATGGCTTGGTTCACCTAAAGAACAACCAATTGGTTGACATATATCGCCCGAATAATTCCGGCTTGGAAGAAAGTCCCGGAGGATTTACCCAGATTAATGGTTTGGCTACAGATTCGAAAGGGAATTTATGGATGACGAATTACGACACCGATGAAGCATTAAAAGTGCGAGCTACCGATGGGAAATGGTATGGTTACAGTTTACCAACAGACCGACCAACAGAAATTGTAATAGATCGTGCGGATAACAAGTGGATGGTTAATCGCGAGTTATCATCAGGGATTGTCGTTTTCAAAGAAGACGGTCTGGACGGAGGGAATACGGTTGTTCGAAACCTTGAAAGCAGCACCGGTCGGGGCAGCCTCCCGTCAAACGAAGTCAACGCCTTAGCCATCGACAACGACGGTGAGCTTTGGATAGGAACTTCAGAAGGTTTAGCTGTAATCTACAGACCTGAACGTGTGTTTGAAGGTGGAGAAAACGCGGAAGCCAAACGCTTTATCATTGATGATGGAATTGATGTAGGTTATTTACTGGGAAGTGAAGTTATTAACGACATTCAGGTTGACGGCGCCAATAGAAAATGGGTTGCCACCAACACAGGTGTTTGGCTTATCGCCGAGGATGGGTCTGAGGTGGTTAGACATTTTACAGAGCAGAATAGTCCATTACTCAGCAACGAGGTGTTATGTGTTGGGATACTGCCCAAGACGGGAGAAGTTTTCTTTGGAACCTCTAGAGGAATTGTATCATACCGAGGCGACGCCACAGGTGGTAATGACCTTCATGGTGATGTAAACGTATTCCCTAATCCGGTAAGACCGGGATACAAAGGCCCAATAACAATCACAGGGTTGCCTGAAAATGCTACTGTCAAAATCACAGACATCGCTGGTCGGGTGGTTTATGAGATGATTGCAAACGGTGGTACCGCTGTTTGGGATGGAAATAATTTCAATGGTGAGCGGGCGCAAACAGGAATCTACTTGTTTATCACGGCAAATGACGAGGACAAGGATCCACGTGTAACCAAGTTGCTGCTCGTTAATTAACCGGCATGTTGCACAAAACACGAGGCATTGTAGTTCACAATACACCGTTTAAAGACAACAGTGTAATTGCACATATCTACACCAAAGATTTTGGTATGCAGAGCTTCCTCGTTAATGGGGTTCGAAACCAGAAAGGAGCTATCCGACCTTCGCACCTCATGCCGCTTAATTTGGTGGACCTAGTTATTTACAAGAAGGAAAACGTATCCATTCACCGAATCAAAGAACTGCGTTGCCAACCCATTCTAAAAACGATTCACTACGACATCATGAAGAACAGCGTGGCACTTTTTATTGCAGAGATGCTATACGCGACACTTCGTGAAGAAGAAGGCAATGAGGAGCTCTTTTCCTACTTGTGGCACTTTATTGAGCTGTTGGATTTAGAAGAACATATGATTGGGAATTTTCCCATTTACTTTATGGTTCACCTTAGTACTTTCCTCGGATTTAATCCGAAAACCGCATACCAACCAGGACAAGTTTTCAACCTCAAAGAAGGACTTTTTGTGGATACCGCATATAAGAATGATGATTGTTTGGACACTGAGCTCAGCTTACACTTATGGAATACGTTCAATACAGGAACTGCAAACATCAGTGAGGTAAAGCTGCCTCGAAACATTCGAACCATTTTACTCAATCGCTTGCTAGACTATTTTACCTACCATGGATTACATGGTCGAAAAATTAAATCTCACATAATCTTACGCGAAGTACTTTCGTAGGATGAGAAAACAGGTTGTTGTTCACGGCAAAGTACAGCGCGTTTTCTATCGAGCCTTTACCGAAAAATAAGCCAATAGACTTGCCTTGCAGGGATATGTAGAGAATAGACCTGACGGAACTGTATACATAGACGTTCAGGGCGATGAGAGACCTGTGAGCGCACTCCTTCAGTGGTGTAAGACGGGGTCACCTCTAGCATCAGTTACACGCGTTGAGGTAATTGCCGAAGACCTCCCGCATTCCAACTTCCCCGATGTGTTCTACGTGAAACGGTAGACCGTGCGTCCTTTTGTTTGGGTTAACTTTGTGAGGTGAATCGAATTCTTACTTCATTTCTGCTTGCCATATTATCCAGTGCAGTATCGGCTCAAAATGCTTACGTTCCTTTTGATGAAAACACGAATCATCTAATCGATCGGTATGCGATACTGAACCAACAGTCCGGATTCAAAGGAGCTACTGCGATTAAACCATTCAATCAAAGGACGGTTGTAGACGTCATCCGCCGAAGTGCAGATTCTGTGCTACCAAGCGTGAAGGAGTTTAACTACCAATGGCTAACGGTGAACAACTGGGACATGATGGAAGAATCCATGCAGCAAAGCATGTATACAAAAAGGTCTAAGTGGTTGCCTTTTTTCAATTACACCGGCCAACTGTTTACAGCAAAAGAGAAGAACTTCAATGTCACCGTAAACCCCGTAATCGGGTTATCATCCGGCATGAGTAACGACGAGATGATTTACCGAAACACGAGAGGTGTAACTGTTCGAGGTCAGATTGACAACAAAGTAGGATTTCACACCTTCATAAGTGAGAACCAGTTCTTTTATCCCGATTTCATCAATAGTCAAATAGAACAAACCGAAGTAATTCCAGGGACCGGTTTGATAAAAACATTTGGAAACGGAGGGTACGACTTTTTTCAAGCCAGAGGTTACATCACGTTTAAACCCACCAAGTCGATTGACGTGCAATTTGGTCACGACCGAAACTTTATTGGCAACGGTTACCGCTCACTTATCCTGAGCGACTTTGCAAAAGAGAACCTCTTTTTAAAACTCAGAACGCGAGTTTGGCGGGTAGACTACATGAACTTGTTTTCGGAACTGTCTGACTATCGGTTTAGAGGTGTTCAAGGATTACGAAAAAAGTATGCCGCATTCCATTACTTGAATTTAGCGGTAATTCCCGGCAAGTTACATGTAGGCGTTTTCGAGAATATCGTGTTTGCCCGAAATGATTCCACTCAACAGCCCGGCTATGAGTTCAATTATTTGAATCCTATCATTTTTTACAGAGCCGTAGAACACGGATTAAATAGTTCGGATAATTCATTTGTTGGATTTGATGCCAAATGGAATGCACTCCGAGGAGTTCAACTGTACTCGCAATTTGTTCTGGATGAGTTCCACAAGAATGAAATCTTCGGCAGAACCGGTAGTTGGGTAAACAAATGGGCAGCACAATTTGGAATGAAATACTTGAATGTGGCGGGTGTCTCTCACCTCGACCTACAGGTAGAAACCAACTTGGTGAGACCATATATGTATACGCATTTCCGGATGGATCAAAACTGGACGCACTATAACCAACCCATGGCTCACCCTTTGGGAGCAAACTTCAAGGAATTCTTAACAATTGTTCGCTATCAAGTTAAACCCCGCTGGAGCATTACAGCTAAGTACTTTAACATAGTACAGGGTGCAGATAGTAGTTTAGATTCAGACATCCGTTTTGGTGGTAATGTGTTGGCTACCTATCGAAATCGCGCTCAGGAAACCGGCATCGAAATTGGTGACGGGGTGAAGCGAAACATCCAAATCTTAGATGTAACCACAACGTTTCAATTGTATCAAAACTTGTTCTTTGATGCGCGCTATGTTTACCGCAACGAAGAGGCTGAGAATCCCCTACCATCATTCACAAACAACATGATTATTCTGTCAGCTCGATTCTGTATCGACCGGCAACGGTACGACTATTAATGCCTCCAACGGCGACCGCTCTCCTCCTTCTTCTTTCCTCTGCGAATGGTGTACTTCAGGTTATACATGAAGAAGCGCGTAATTGAGTTTTGACGGGTTTCCATGAATGAGTTTGAGAAGAAATTTCGATCGATGTTTTGGTTTTGGTTTAGCATATCAAAACCGATCAAACCAACTTGCCATCTGCCATTCGTATCAAGGTTAAACGTAATCTCTGAGTTCAATACCGGCACTATTTGCTTTCCGCCTACGGCGCCACCTTCGAAATAGAAAACATCAAAATCACTACTAATTTCCAATCGATCTGTAACCGGGATTACAATTTCCGTGTAGAAATTATGCTGCCAATACCTCGCTTCTGCACCACTAAAGCCTCCGGTTTGAATCGTATAGTCCGGATCGTACTCGAAATAGAATTCCAAGAAGTCGGTCTCAAATTCTAGATCTGCACCAATTGATAGTGTTGTACGATTGCTTAAGTAAAGTTCTTCGTTCAAACGTGTAAAAAACCGGTAGTTGCTTGCTCCCGCGCTAGCGCTTAGTTCAAGATTCAACTTAGGTAAGGTTATCCCGTATTCCCCGCGGATGTTGTTCCACATGGTATACTTATCGTTGAAATACGTGGTAAAGGTTTCGTTGCCCGTGGTTCTGAGCTGGTCTACAACCACAGGGTTTAAACTCAGACTCTGATTCACGTTAAAACCAATCCACCGGTTCTTCACGCGGTTCGCCTTGTTGAAATGGCCTCCCAGTTGTACGTAACCGAAGGATCTAAGCTTATCACACCTTGTGTTATCGATATTGGATTTCGTGGGTTTTGTACTGGGTTTATCTGACTTGGATTTGGGAAGTTCTCCTGGGTATTGAACCAAATTCCCAATCGATGTTTGTTTGGTTGACGATGTGATATCCAGAAACTCATATACGGGAACAAGTAATTGTCTGTAAAACTTTGGTTCCCGGCTTCTGAGAGCTCTCTGTTTACGCCAAGGCTCAGAACTCCTAGTCCAACTGTTTTATACCAACCTTTCTTGCGCTGATTTTTATTGAATCTAACCTCACCAATGGTTGTTCGATAGCGCGAATCGATCGTAGGGCTTTGACTTGTATACAAACTATCGTTCTCCAAAAGTATCCGTTGCATACTGAGAGCCCCAATTGTGAGTTTGTTCGATGCCATGAAGGTGAGATTCGTAAAGCTATCGAGCCCAAGATTAAATCGTCCTAAACCGTAAAGTACGGTACCTTGACCGGTTACTCGGTCTGTAGTTGTAAATGGCTCATCTGGATTGAACTGAGTTTCGGTTAATCTTAGATCTGTAACCCAGTTTGATGTATCTCCCATCCGATTGTCTTCACCCCCCACTTGAATGTTAAATGAGTTCTTCGACTTTCTAAACTTATGCCTCCAGGTGATACTTGCCTTCAAATCGTTATTGAACTTTAGGTCTTCCGTGCGAGACATTGACGTATTTAAAAACCCTTCATCGGCGTTCGATCGGTTTTCCGACATGCTTAGCGTGTTACCGGTACCGTCAGAAAAATCTGCTTCAAACCCAACTTCCACCCAATTCATAGAATCCGGTTTCAAGGTGTATTTAAAAACTCCTTTGTGTTGGCCATTAATGGTGTTGGTGTTGTAGCTCGATTCATTGAAAATAGTTTGACCGGGTAAGTAATTCTCCGAACGCACCTCTGAGGTTAAGTCGTTGGTTCGGTTCATCAGAAAGTAACTTACATCAATCTCACTCGTCTTTGACAACTTCAAATGCGCATTTGTTCCCAAGACCGCATTTTCTTGCCTGCCTTGATTTTGGCTTCCCAACCAATCGTTACTGCTATACCAAACGGTTCTGTTGCCAAGGCTAACGCTACCTTGACCGTTCAACATCTGGTAATACTCCTGCCAATTGAATCCGTTCTGATTCAGGTTATTCAAGTTCCCAATTGCCGTTATCTGGTTCTCGTCTTTAAAATAATTGATGGTTCCTTTTCCTCGATACGTTTCTTCGGTTCCGAGACCCGCTTCTAGCTTGCCAAAGAATCCCTTGTTTTCGTCTTTTTTGAGGACCAAGTTGATGACCTTTTCTCGCTGGCCATCATCTACTCCGCTAAATTCTGCATCGTCTGACTTGCGGTCGAGAATCTCCACTTTTTCCAATGAGTTAGCATCGATATTCTGCGTCGCTTTGGTAGGATCCTTTCCGAAAAACTCCTTGCCATTCACTAAAACACGCACCACCTGCTCACCTCCAGTTGTAACCTTACCGTCTTTGGATACCTGAACTCCGGGTAGTTTTTTTAGCAGGTCTTCAACCGTAGCGTTGGTTTTTGTGGTAAAGGCGTTTGGATTATAGATAATGGTGTCGCCTCGTATCGCCACAGGAACACGCTTTGCATTAATGAATGTGGTCGAAAGCGTTTTGGACGATGGACTGAGTTTAGCGTTGATTGTTACTTCAAGACCAGTATCGTCTAGAACAACCGGGGAACGAAATATCTCGTAACCGGTGTATAGCACCTCGATGGAATAGTTACCTGCCTCAAGTTTGTCGAATGTATATTTTCCGTCAACTTCAGAAAACGTAAAACCGGTAGTCGAGCTGTCAGCACTGTTTACCAAAACGACACTGGCATATTCGATCGGTTCAGATGTTTTGCCAGACTGAACAATACCCGACACTGAGTGGTTTTGTGCAGAGGAAATCAGCGATAACGCAAGAAAAATTAGGGTTAAAATGGGTTTGGTTTGTAGCTTGTGCATTGCGTAAAAGTAATGGGATAGCGAAATAACTATTGTGACTCAGATTAATTGCTCGACAAATGTCATAAAAAAACCCTACCGGCATTTTGCGTAAATTTGCGTGTCGCTAATGAAAAGCGAAAATTATTATGCAAAAACCTACAGTTCATTTCCCTCGTCCGTCGGCAGGAGACTTTTACAATACCGCGCGAAAACGCGTTCACGAATACTTTAAATCTACAGGACAAACAAAGCATGCAAATGCTCACATGGTGATCAAAACCATTGTTATGATTTCCATCTACATTGTTCCCTTCATTCTCATGCTTACCGGTGTAATTTCTTCCACTTGGTTGATTGTTGCAGCATGGGTAGTTATGGGTATAGGTATGGCCGGTATTGGCCTATCTGTGATGCACGATGCAAACCACGGAGCCTACTCTAAAAATCGTAAACTGAATGACATCATTGGGAATGTCATCTGGTTTATTGGTGGTACTGGCACCAATTGGAGAATTCAACACAACGTATTGCACCATTCTTTCACTAACGTAGAAAATATAGATGAGGACTTGGAGACTGTGCCTATCCTCCGTTTTTCTCCGCACAAGAAGAAAATGAAAATCCACAGATTTCAGCATATTTATGCATGGTTCTTCTATGGCTTCATGACGCTAATGTGGGCTACCACAAAGGATTTCCGTCAGTTGTTCCGATATAAAAAATTGGATTTACTTAAGACACAGAAAAGAACATATCCATCTCTTTTAGCTGAGGTGATTGCCACAAAGCTCATGTACCATGGTCTATTTGTAGCCTTACCAATTATTGTGCTACCAATCGCTTGGTGGCAGACTGTTTTATGTGTTCTATTGATGCACTTCGTAGCTGGTTTTATGTTGGCAATTATCTTCCAGCCAGCTCACGTAATGCCTGATACTGATTTCCCTTTACCGGATGATCAAGGAAATATGGAAAATAAATGGGCGATTCACCAATTGATGACGACAGTAAACTTTGCGCCAAAAAGTAAACTTTTCTCCTGGTATGTTGGTGGTTTGAATTTCCAAGTTGAACATCATTTATTCCCAAACATTTGCCACATCCACTACAAGAAGATTTCAGAGATCGTAAAGCAAACAGCGGAAGAATTCAACCTACCATATTACAGCAAGGAAACGTTCTTTGAGGCACTAAGAGCACATAAGAACTTCTTGCAGCAGTTGGGAACTGCTGCTTAGTAACTCCACTTAAATCGGAGAAAGATGGCATTGGACAATGCCAAGATTTTACTGTCGTTTATGCCAAAAAAACTTTGGCCTACGAGTGACATGTCCAAATTCTGTCGCACACTGTAAGCGAGTGATGGCATAAGGAATAAACCTCCGATGTCAATGGCGCCAATGGCAGCGATATTACCACTTAGCAATGGATTAAAACTACCTGAAACTTGGACGAAAGCACTCCATTGATTCGGCATTAAGTTTTTCAAGTCGAGCTGACCACCTGCCCCTGCTCCGGAGAGTGCGAGTAACTCGGTTACATTGCCGCTAGATCCTTGGCTGTTGTGCAAACCACTAACCAGCACGTATGTGCCATTGGCAAATGACATGTCCCAGCTAACAGATGTGAGTACAACGGTTTCAGAAGTGTCGTTCATCGGCTGGAACAAAGTTGATTCACCCTTAAACCCAGATGATTTTATGTTACCTGCCCAACCCAATCCTACTGCAATATCTCTGTAATACTGACCTGCTAGGAATTGGATATCGTAATTGTGCGTATTGAACTTATACATGACCGCTGCCACTGCTTGATCGGGATCCGTAGTAAACTTATAAGCTACTTGCAAACTTCTTTGCTTTTTAAAATAGCGTTGAACCTTTACTGCATCACTTCCCGGGCGCTCTTCGTAGTCAAAATCCGCGAAGTTGAGAACGTTAAACAAATCGTTCGGATTCCAAACGATATTCTGGCCCCAGTTGATACGTTGCCGACCAATGCGTCCTTCCCAATTGCCTTTGCTGTAATTCACCCAAGCTCGATCAATGGTTGAATGGGCGACGAAGTTTGGGGCATTTATCCAACTCCAAGACATATCTACCACGCCGTTATCCATTTCAAGTAAATCACCATATCCGGGTGCAGATTTTAAAAATTCTCCGTAGAACAAGCGATTTCGCAGTTCCACTCCAAGCGTCCAGGCGGTATCAAGTTGAAACCTTGTATTGTATCTGTGGTGAATCAGGTTCTGCTGCATGGTCGTTGTCTTGCCATTGACATCATCCGCAATTGCCACAACCCGCATGTCTTTTAGGTAACCTCGCGATGAAAACCGGTCTTTAAAACTTTGACCAGTAACTCCATCGGCAACAAAGAACAATAAAACTAAGGCAAGGTATTTACGCATCACTTCGTGATATCACTGCTAATCGCACCGTCTACCAAGGTAATTACTCGACGTGCTCGATCTATCACTCGTTGGTCGTGGGTAGAGAAGATGAATGTTACGTTCTCTTCTTTGTTCAGTTTTAACATCAAATCCAAGAGATTGTCCGCGCTTTTAGAGTCCAAGTTCGCCGTAGGCTCATCAGCCAATACAAACTTAGGTTGGGATGCCAATGCTCGCGCAACTGCAACGCGTTGCTGCTGACCACCGGACATTTCTCCGGGACGTTTATTGGCTTGCTCTTGTATTCCGACTTCCTCTAATAACTGCATCACCCGTTCATGGCGTTTTTTCTCGTTTACACCTTGAAGCAACATTATAAACTCCGTATTCTCTTTCGCGGTAAGCACAGGTATCAAGTTGTAAGCTTGAAAAACAAATCCTATGTTGTCTAACCGAAACTTTATCAATTGATTTTCGTTGAGGCTTCGGAGTTCTTGCCCATCCACCTGAACACTCCCGGAAGTTGGCCGATCAAGCCCACCAATGATATTCAATAAGGTAGTCTTTCCCGAACCGGACGGTCCAACAACTGCCGTAAATTCACCCTCGGCAATGCTCAAACTAACATCGTTCACCGCGTGTACGGGAACTGCACCATCGTCGTAGGTTTTTGTTAGGTTCTTCGTTTTAATTACTTCCATAGTCTATACTTTTCTGATGGCTTCAACTGGTTTAAGACGCAACGCTTTGATTGCAGGATAGAGTGATGCAACGCATGCCATAACCAACACCATTATGGCAACAACAACATAACTCTGGAAATCCATCCGTGGATATATAATGCTCGCATATCCTAAGTTTTCATACTCGGCAGCACTCAAATCGATACCTGTTTGCCCAAATACTGTTACAGACAACCACGAAATGAATAAGCCGATAGGAACACCCACCATACTCATGAAAATGGTTTCGTACATAATCATTCTGAACACACGAGCTTTATCCATTCCAATGGCCATAAGCATTCCAATTTCTCGAGTACGCTCCAGCACCGCCATGAGCATGGTGTTAAGCACTACAAACAGCAATGCCGCCAATATGATACCGACAATCACGTATAAATAAATATCGATAGCACTGGTCATCATGCGCAAGCCTAGCGACAAGTCAAGCCATGGTAACACCTCTAATTCTTTAAACTTCTCTGAATAGTCAGCCGCAACGGGTTCTGCATTCTCGTGATCACCTAACCATACAGCTATTTCGTGACTACCTTGATCCAAGTCGTACATTTTCTGTATTAACTCGAACGGGACAAAGGCCGTCATTTTATCGTACATGTTGTTGCTGGTCTTGTAGATCCCCACCACCTTGTACACGGCGGATTTCATATCGCCGTGGATGTCTTGCATGGTAAATACCACTTTCGAACCCATCTTAATATCGTATTCCTCAGCGGTTTTCTGACTCAGGACGATGGGACGTTTAACTTTAGACTCGAAGTAGGATCCTTCAACCAACATCTCATGCAAATTGGAAACCTTTTTCTCCAGTTCAGGATTGACACCTACCAACCGCAGTGCACTCGTTTTTCGAGCAGACTGCAACATCCCCATTGAAATCAATCGCTCAGACACCGCTTCTACCCGCTCATCTTGTTGCAGTGATTGAATTACGGCATCGTTATTTTCAATCACATACGTTCCTTGGTACTCATCTCGGAATCCCGGCTCATGAATTTGCATGTGTGAAATTTCGGTATGCACTAAGGCTTTAACCTTGGATTGCATCATCCCTTTCACGAATGCCCCGGCAAATACACCAGCCCATAGACCTAAGGCCAATGCCGTTATCACCACAAAGCTTCTGACCTTGTTTCTCCAAATGTTTTTCCAGGCAACTTTTAACAGCATCATGATTCTATTAGGAACGCATCTCCTCCACTGCGTTGACTTTTAACAATTTGAACATCGGATATAGGGCGATAAGGCTGGAAACAATTCCAACCACAATCGCTTGTTGGATGAAAATACCGGGATCCAATGACGCCCGCAGTACCGCTTCCATACCATATTCTTCGGCCATTTTTGAAATCTCCTCTCCGTAACTGATTGGATACTTAAAGAAATACCAGCACACCGGGAAGGCAGCAAATATGCCAAAGAAAGCTCCTAAAATAGAAAGTGTAACTATCTCTCCCCAGACCATACGTGCCAGCTTTGCACGCTTCATACCTACAGCTACCAGTACACCAAACTCGCGTCTGCGTTCCGCCATCATCATTAACATGGTTCCAAATATTCCAAACGAGATAACCATGTAAAGGATAAACATGAATACGTACCCTTCTACTCGATCTGACTCAATTAGTGTTACGAGATCCGGATTTAACTCGGTCCAATCCATTACCTCATATTCTTCTCCCAACTCACCACCCAGAGCGTCGGCAAGCGCAATGCCATCCTCTGGTTTATCCGTTTTTAGTGCAATTGTAGTAATCTGTCCGCAGGTAGCGAAGAAAACATCCGCAGCGCGCATGGGTAAAAAGACAAGTTGCTTACTCAATTCTGGAGAGCCAAAATTTAGAATTCCTTTAATTCCGTACTTGCCTACAGCTGTCATACCGTGATAGCCGGAACCCAGCATTACAATGGTATCACCTACGCCAACTTTCAAGTATTCGGCAAGACCTTCACCGATTAAGATTGCGTCATCTTCCGGACTCAAATATTCACCATCAGAAACGCGTTCATCGAGGTGACTGTATTTCTTCTCCGCTTCAACGTCTACTCCAACCACCATACTGCCTTTGGTGATGCTATCGGTTGCGGCGAGCGCAAAGCCATCAACACGAGGCATATACCCATTAACCTCTGGATGGTTTTGAATCACTTTTTCAAGTTCAGGCTCCAAGGTGAAAGATGTTTCTAGCGTGCGGTCTTCCCAGTATCCCTTAGCATGGATTTGCGCGTAACCACTATAATCACCAGCGCTTGATTTGATCATACTCTCATACACACCTTCTTTGATGCTCATCATTAGAGTGGAGAGCACCACCGCAAAAATGATCATGGTAAGTGTAATGAGCGTACGGCGTTTATTACGCCAGATGTTCCGCCAAGCGAGTTTTCGAATCATCTATTTTACGCGTTTCATGTTTTGCACTGTGAAAAAATCATCGGAAATGGGAGTTGTGAAGTCGAGACTTGTATACTCAAATATGGTCTTTTGATTCTTTTTATCGGCAGGTGCGATTTCCATTTTACTGGCAATCATCTTTCCGCCCATCATCTTCACATTCATGCTATTGAAGGTATTCACGAGTTCATTGTCCTCATCGAAAAACTGTGCCTTCATTTGAATATAATCTTTTACATCAATCCAAGAGACAATTTTCCCCCAAACCACAGCGGCTTCTTCTTTGGCAACAGACTGAATTTTGTAGCATTCTCTTCCACCAACCGTTTCTTTACCCAACAGGGTGTGCTTAAAGTCCTTTTCCACCGAGCTCTCGCGCACGAGATCATCGTTCGTTAAATCCGTCCCCATCCAGCTCTGGCTCATCATACTTGGAGGAAGCTTTATGATTCGCTCAACAGATGGAATCCAGTTCCACACTTCTTTATCGCGCTTTAGAAAGACCGTTCCCTTGTCGCGGGCGGGAGCGGTTATCAGGTTCATGCTGAACTTGGTCCCTTTCGACCAAGACTTAATCCCCATGGTTCTGGTCCATTTAGGACGTTGTATAGTTATGGTGATGGATGCTGTTGTTTGTGCACCGGTAAACTTGTCTTGCGACTTCTTAATAATCGAATCTGCGGTAGGATCAGCGGTTGATGCCGCCATTGCAACCAAACCTGCGAACACGATGACAACAAGTGTTCTAATCTTCATAGTTTCAGTGTTTAGTGGCCGTATACGGTCACTACAGTTCTTCAAAGTTTCTTAAAAAACCTCACATTTTTCAGAATTAACGGACAAATCAGCCAAGAACGATTAAAAATCAATCCAACAGTGTAATTGACTATAGGTTGAAATGCTTTACACTTAACTATTGTCGATATTTGTTACCAATTATTTTAACATATGAACTCACGAATCCGACGCGTCATGATTACCGTTGTGATGTTTGGCACTTACTTCTTTTCAAGTGCTCAAACCACTATTAACTCAATCATCTCCTCAAACCAAACTTGGACCGTTGCGGGGAGTCCCTATATTTTGAGTGCGAATGCTGTTATCCAATCTGGGGCCAAGGTTACCATTGAGCCGGGTGTAACCATTCGCTCAACAGCCCGAAATCTTCGAATCATCGTTGACGGCACAATAGAAGCTGTTGGCACAAAAGATTCTGCGATTGTATGTCAAGAGTTTTACTTCGACCTAACCAATAAGTGTGAAGATTACGATACGGCCACTGGAAACGGTTGCCAGTTTAAATATTGCTTGTTTGATGGTAACGGTGCCGGAGGTTCATATGCACTCAAAACAGATAACACGACGCTATTAATTCGCAATTGCAAATTCTTGGATGGGTATTACAACATCTACGTACGAAACAGCTCAAAAGACACGAACGATCTCTACATTGAAAAGTCAATCTTTGAGAATACTACTTCGTCATTTGGCTACGCCATGTATGCTAGCGGTGGTTACAGTTTGAAGCTTCATATGAGCGACTGCTACGTGCATAACATGTATGGAGTTTACATGCCACAATGGGCTTCCGTTAAGCGATGCTCCTTTACAAACATTCGCACAATGGGAATTAGTCAGACTACCACTCAATATTTACACCTTGAATGTAACTTATTTCAGAATTTTCAAGGCACTGCCCTTAGCCTGTCTAACCCACAGAGCACAGCCGAAATCTCAATCCACGAAAACACATTTGACAGTTGTAATACATTTTTCAGATTGCGGGTGGGGTCGCGATACAGACCGGCAAAATTCGAAGTGTACAACAACAACTTCTTAACCTTCGTGACTAATTCCGTTGAAGTATATGGTTCTGGGGTCGCAGGAGTTGCAGATACGATTTCGTTTGCAAAAAACTATTGGGGAACAACAACCTCGGCCAATATCTCTGCCGGTATCAAAGATTTTGTTGATGATATAACCATCGCCGGATATGTCGATCACTCGAATCATCTATCATCAAAGGTGACAACCTGCACCGACGGTAGTTCTATTGGCGGTGCCGATACTACAGGAGTGGATGGATCTGTTTCTGTAGCTGAATACACGATCAATGATGTTCGAGTTTATCCAAACCCGGCTTCAGATGTTGTCTCGATTGAATCCAACTTTGAGGCAAAGGAGATTCGAATCTTGTCGTTGAACGGGACTACTGTGCAGGCGAAATCGGCGAATGGGGATGTAACTGATCTTAACGTTGCCGACTTAAGCAGTGGGATATATCTGTTGAACGTGATTGGCGATCAACAGTCGATTACCACACGAATGATGATTACACACTAACTATCTATATTAGGTCAAATGGGATCCGGGAGCCCGGCTCTTATTTTTTTACACCAATCATTACCCCCAAAATTCCATCTTCCATTCTTCCCTCTGAAGGAACTCTCATCTTAGATACAAAACCATCGAGGTATAAGGCGTATGGGCAGTTCAAACGCTCTTTAAACAAACTAGCCAAGGTATAAAAGTTGGTCTTCTCATTTGAGATTACGAAGTAAACAACACCATCTTCAGCAACCCCAACTGCATTGCGGATATGGACGTTTGAAGAGCCTTTTCTAATAGCCGGGTGATACGAGTTATTGATTACCAACATTGGACCGGATTGGGTTGCGTAACGCCAAGGTGTGTACGACTTGATAAACAAATCTCGAGTTAATACACGGGCGTCCCCATTTTGGGTAATTCCAAACACACCATTCGGCATTAGGTAGAAGTTTCCATAGGCAGAATCCGTATTAACCGACTTGTGCTTGACTCCGTTTTCTATGAACACCCCTTGAGGTGATAGATCCTTGAGATACATCCCGCCATTCATGGCCATACTGAGCGGCACTCCACGGTACGCGCTGTAATTCATATACTTTTCGAGTTGACCTAACGGCTTTCCGGTGGTGTCTGCCCATCCCATTACTATGCCATTACCCGACTCAACCCGCACAACATCGAACGAAACTCCATTCCAATCGATGGTTTCAATGATGTCTTTTTTGCTTCGAGCAAAAACAACGCTAAGCAGTATGAGCAATACTACTGCTGTTAGCGGCAGACGCCATTTACTTATCCGCCGTTCTCGGTTTTCCATTTTTGATAGTATTCCTCAGCTTTAGGCATATTCTTTTTAAGCGCATCAATTCGAGTTTCCGGATGTGGATGTGTACTCATAAACTCAGGAGGTCTCGCCCCTCCGGCCAAACTGTTCATGCGCCCCCAAAATGTTGGTGCTTCATTCGGGTTATATCCAGCCATTGCCATAAACATCAACCCCATATAGTCTGCTTCAGACTCGTGCTTCCTGCTAAACGGCAACATAACTCCCACTTGCGTCCCTAAACCATACGCCAACTGAAATAACTGCTGAGTCTCTTGTGGTTTGTCCAACAGCGCAACATTTAGTGCAACTCCGCCAAGCTGTTGTGCAACGCCATGACTCATCCGCTCGTTTCCGTGACGTGCAATCGCATGGGCAATTTCATGTCCCATAACCACAGCCACACCGGTTTCAGTTTCACAAATGGGCATGATTCCACTGTAGAATACAACCTTACCTCCCGGCATACACCATGCATTAACTGTGGGCTCATCAACCAAGTTGAACTCCCACTGATAGTTGGCCAACTCCGATGTATCACCTGTCGATTTCAAATACTCCTCAACGGCATTAGAAATTCGGTTCCCTGCATTCATAACCATTTGATGGTAGTACCCGCTAGACACAACACTGCTCGTATCTAAAAACGAAGAATACGAGGT
>Ga0181577_10001863_pt1 | contig 16731 bp, 9 predicted proteins | sample 101ome_21_FD_132468 | JGI IMG/M metagenome (GOLD analysis project Ga0181577, IMG submission 132468) | Coastal salt marsh microbial communities from the Groves Creek Marsh, Skidaway Island, Georgia - 101413BT metaG (megahit assembly) | ecosystem: Environmental > Aquatic > Marine > Intertidal zone...
ACCTAAATGGATTAATCAGGTGCATATGCAAGCTTGGAAAAACGGTATTAAGACTTTATATTATACTAGAACAGAGAGTGTTCTACGTGGAGATATTGCACAGCAAGCGATGAGTGAAGATTGCCTTGCGTGTGATGGTTAGTTGTTTAGTTAGTTAGAAAGAGGGTGCTGGAAACGGTGCCCTTTTTTAATATGTCCAAATTATGTTTTGTGATTTATTTTCGTCGGTATCTACATGTATAAAACTACTAGCAACACCTATTCTTTTAAAACCAGCTTGCATAAAAGCATTTAGCATATCAAATCTATCACTAGAGCTTTTGCAGCTTATATCTGCCGCAAGACCTAGAATATGAGAAGAATTTTTAACCCCTCCGATTTTAGCGTTATGCTCTTTTGTTCTATATCCTGAGTTTACACGCATAGGCTTACCGTATAATTCACGAGCATTGTCTAACATTTGTAAAAAACATTCGTCCATTATGTTTCCACTTCCAGGTAAATCTGGAGAATCAAATTCATCTAATTTAAAGTATTTCATTTGTCTTCATTTACTTTTGACCACTTTGCAATAGTATAACCTATAGTTACTACTAATAATATTATTTTTAACCAATCTTCTATTTGAGTGAATGTTGTTACACCTAAAGTGCTGCCGTTAATTACATAAAGCTTTAGCTCTTGAATATTCATTTTCTTCGTTTAACAGGTTTAACACGACGTGGTTTACCTTTAGGTTGCCCAAGCCTTTTCTTTTCATTTTCTTTTTTTCTTTTTTCTGCTGAGGTCATCTCACCAGCGGTTTTAGGGGTTTCACTTGATATTCTTTTACTTGGTCTACAATATGGTGTACCTCGATTTTCACCTTCAGATCTACCACAAGGTTTACCTGTTCTAGTGTCAATCCATTTTTCTTTGAACCAGCGCTTTAAATTTGCGCCCTCTTTTGTTTTTCTCACCTTAAAAGGTGAATCCATTTTAAAAGCCATTATCCTATTTTACCTTTTTTCTTTCTACATTTAGCAATATATCCAGAAGCGTAAGCAGACGGGAATACGTCGTACTTTGCTTTAGCTTTACGGTAGCATGCATCTTTTAGTTTTAAAGGACTTACGCCTAACCCTTTTGGTCCGATTCCTTTTTTCATAACTTTATTTTTTCTTTCTAAATGTATTTATAATACTATCTCTGTGTTTCTTATCTTCTTCTTTACGCTTACGCCATACTTCTTTCATTATTTCGCTGCGTGATTTTTTCTTTTCTTTACCTTTTTCTTTATCTTCAATAGCTTTAAGATCATCATAAACGCCAAGTGACCATTGATCCCATCCCGCAAATAAGAATGCGCGTTTCCATGTTTCGATTGGTTCATTAATAGCCACACGAAGGTTATCAATCTTAGTAATTGTTCTATCAACAGGTATATTTGTAATAGCAGAAATTATTTTACTTTGATTTCGTATACGGTCAAAAGTTGTTTTTTCATATTTTTTACCTTTCAAAGCACTATATATTCTTGATGCTTTCGATCCAAGAGGTGGCGAAAAGTTTAATCCCTGTATTAATGTTTTGCCATGATCAGCCCTCCAATCTCCTTTAGCTTCTTGCTTAGAGTATTCCATTATAACATTCTTAGCCGTGCTTATGACTGCGCCAGGAAGCCCAGATCCTCTTAAAATTGAATCTATAGTAGAATTTAATAGTCTTTCAGTTCTATTATCTATATCTTCCTTATCGTCTTCGTCCGCTCCAAATAGCATAGCCATAAAAGCCTGTTGCAATGAAAAGAATATAACATTCTGTATTGCCCCATAATAAAGCATTTTACTAATGTTAGTTTTTCTATCTCCTCTACCGTTTATTAAATCAAGAGTTGCTTTCTTAAATAAACGAGTCATTTGGAAAGGTGTATTGTTAAATGCAAATACTAAACGGCCTAAATTACTTGCTTGTATATTAGATGTTCTATCTGTTCTTGATGACTGCTGGTTTTCTTCTGCTATTGCTCTAAAGTCTGTAAACGCTTTTTCCCTTGCTTCTTTAAATGATAAACCGGTCTTTTCGTAAGTTTTTGTTCTATTAATTAAAAATGAAGTACCACCTGCTGCAATAGCAAAACTATCCGCAAACTGCGTGGGCTTATATCCAAACTTAATTATTTTACTAAATATTGCTTTTGCTTTATTTTTACTTTGCTCTACTGCATTTGCAATTTCAGCTTCAGACACATTTATTTCTAATCCATTACGCCTTTGTTTTAAGAAATCAGAATTCATAATTTCCATAAAAGTTTTAACGAAATTTTTAGGATTAGCTAACGTTGCCCCGGCTTTAAATATATTATTATCATGCCAGTTTATAAAGTTAACAGCTGAAATAGTTTGTAGTACAGCAGAACGCATGTTTAAGAACATTATTGTCCCAACTGATCCGTTGATATAATCAAGCATTCTACTGCCAGTATCATTTAGATTTAATGGTCTGTTGCTACCAGACTTCATTCTACGTAATACCTCTTTTAAATTTTTAGCAAAGTCTTTACCATATAAAGCCTGAATTTTTGTCATATTTTTCGGGCTAAAAATAGCGTCAGCGTTAGCTTGCCATTGTTCTAAAAATCCGGTTCTAACATTTTCATTTGCATATTGGTATAAATCACTTGTTGAGTTACCGGCAAACCAAGTTTTTGACGGGGGCGGATAACCTCCAAATTGCTCTGTAATTTTCATTAGCTCTCTAGCGTAACGCATTAAGCTTGCGTCTCTTCTAACAACGCTAAGTATTTTAGCTTTTTCTTGTTTTGTTAAATCAGGTATTTCCTCACCTAATCTATTCCATACAAATACACGGACAGCTTGATCAGGTGTAAAACCTATAGCCTCTATTTTTTTTATTGTTTCAGCGTCAATATCTTCGTCAATATTTCCAAGCTCTTGCTTTAATATTTTTAAATTATCAGCAAGTTTTTGCCTAAATGTACTCATTGCATTTTCAGCCTGGTTAAATGGATCAAATAAATTTTCTTTAAAAAAGTTTAAATCCGCATCGCCTTGTTTACCTTTACCTAAAAATTTATAAAGTAATCCTTGAAAATCTTCTGCGTTAGGTGGCAGAAACAAATCAAATCTCCCCCTGCCTTTACCTAATTGCTCTGCTCTAGCTTGTGATATAATCGCCCCAGCCTTAACACCTTTAGTGCGCTCAAGCATTAAGTTAAATTCTTTGTCAAGCATTTTAGGATCAGCCTCTAAACTAAACTTAACTTTAGCTTGTTGTACCTTAGATTTAACATCTGCTACTTCTAAAACGTCTTGAACAGCCTTAACATTTTTATATGCATCGTCCGCAAAGTAAAAATCATTATAGCCCTCGGCAACCATACCTTTAACCCAATCGGCTTTTGCTTGTGCGGTACTATTGCCTAAGCCCACAATATTTTCTAGCTTAATATCAAGTCCAATACCTTTCAAAAACTCGTGTATAGCAGTTGCTGAATTAGCAGGTCTAGCAGTTAATATAAAAACGCTTTCATTACCAAAACGTTTATTACGTTCCATTGCTTTTTCAAACATAGGCCCCTTAGCTCCTTTCATTACTTTTTCAAATTCACTAAAGTCAAATTCAGCGCCTTGATCTAATAATTCATCACCTTTTTTAGCAAACTCTTCGGCGTTAAGTTTACCTGTTATGCCCCCGGGTAAAGTATATAATACATTACTTTTTGTTGTAGCTAGTGTATCATCAAAATCCCAAACGCTTATACCTCTTCCAAAAGGAGTGAGGTTCTTTTTACGCATTTCTTTTTGCACCTGATATTGTTCCTGAGTTGTAAGGTTTTTATAAAGATACTCAAATTTTTGTCTATTTTTATATTTTTTTGAATCTCTAAATAATTCAGAAGCAATAATATCAGCCATTTCATATGGATCAAATTTTTTCATATTTTTAACAGGACTTAATACGCCTCCTAAGAATAATGTTTCATTTGATGATTTAATTGATTCTTTACCTTTAGCTCCTTTTTCTAAAACATTTTTTAAACCTTTAGCTGTATTTATTTGAATCCCCCCAGATTGTTCTGCTAACTTGTTTTTAAACTTTGCATTTTTAATTTCAAATATAAATTTAAATCTAATTTTTCTTTTACCTTCAAAAGGCGTTGAAAAGAAAATACCCCTAGCTTGTATACCTTTTTCTATGTTGCCATCACCGTCGTAAGTTGCAAACTCGGGTAAGTAAGCACTATAAGAACTAGGATTATTTTTTAAATTAAAAGCCCCTATTTGTAAAATGTTTAAAATATCATTACCCTTTCGTCCATACCAGTCTTTAGGGGTATTCCATGTTATATCTATGTTCGTTCTAGAATTTTCAAATATATCTTGCTCTACCTTATACAGCGGATCAATCTCTCCGTCTTGTATTAAAACACTACCATCTTCTTGTAGAACACCGTTTAAAGAAATTAATCTTTCTACATATTTTTTAATATTTGATTTATTTTTAGCTAATCCTTCGTTTAAAAGATTTAAATCTTCTTTATTAATCCAATCTAAATTGATAGGTTTATCATTTAATGCAAAATTAAAAATATCAGCTATAAATGGTGTTCCAAGCTTAGCATCTTGGGTTAGTTTAAGTTCAGATTTTATTGTATCACCGTTATATTCAAATGTAACATCTACGCCATCTTCTTCTATTCTAACGTTAGAAATTTTGCCGCCAATTTTATTTACCATTTCAGAAAAAGCTATTTCAAAAGCTTTGCCTTTGTTTTTAGCTTCCTGCTTAGCCACAAGATCGTTTATTCTTTGCCATAAATTTTTATATGGCTTTACAATTTCTTTTTCTATTTGTTTTTTAAACTCGGGATATTTATTATATAAAGCTTGAATAGCTTGTTCTGTTTTAAATTCTGTAGCGCCTGATATTGCCTTAAATGATTCTCTTATAATATTATTAGGAATACTAAATTTAACAGTTCCTCTTTCAGATTGCTTTATAACTTCACCTGCGTAATAATCTCCTAAAACCTCTCCCATTCTTTCGCGGTTAGTTTCAAAAGCATCAAATATAGGGCCACCCCCTGATTCAATAGCTTCAACAAATAATTCTAATCCTATTTCTCCTGATAATTCCTTAGCTAATGCTTCTTTACGACCTCTTATAGGGTTGCCTGTTGGCTGCAAAAAGAAAGATAGATAGTCAGCATCAGAAATTCTATTAGCTGGTACACGGCGTACTATTTGGTTTCCTGCTGTGGCTCCTCTTTTTTCTGTTGTTTCGCGATCTATTTTTTTACCAACCCAATCTGGATATGATAAAAACTTGCCATCAACTTGCTTCTGTATTGCAATAGGCAAACCGCCAAGTACTTTATCGCCTTGATCTTTACCCATTAAGAATGTAGTGGTAGAATTTTCAATTATTGCCTGTTTATTTTTAAGCAAAAATTTTCTTAAGGCACCGTCTTTTTTGCCGCCCATTGCTTTTTTAATATCAATGTCCGCTTGTGTTGAAATATCGGACAATATCTCAGCAATTAATGGGGATGTGTTTTGGTTTTTACCTAAAGCAGCAATAAGTTTACTCTTAAGCACACGTACTGTAGAAACCATTTTATCAGAGACAGCATTGATAACTTTAGTATCAAATACGTCTGCATCCATAATTTTTACATATTTAGGCTTTTCCGGCTGTTTAGTTGTAGTTTCTTCAGCAGTAATTCCTTTTGCTGTTGATACGTCTTCGGTGAATGTTTGGTCCGTAACTCTACCAGATTTTAAAGCCCCCCGCATTTTATTAGCAAGCTGAGCATTTAAATATCCAAATAAAGAATCATTCTTTTTAGGGTCAAACTTATTAATTAATGGAACCATACCCGCTATAGTTTCAGCAATCATATTTTCCATTTCAAAACCTGGTAGGTTAGTTAAATTTCTAACATTACCGCCGGCAGTTCTAAACACCTTAGATTTAGACTCTATTATACCTGATAATACTTCAACAATTTTAGGATTGTTAGGATTATATCCATTAGGATCGTTACCTATTCTGTCAAGTATTTTTTTAGATCTTGCAGTAGCTTGTTTTAAGTTTTCGTCCTTTTTTGATTCTTTCTTTTTAGGTTTTTTCTTTTCAACAACTTCTTCTTTTTCAGCTTTTGCAAGTTTGCTTTCAAGCTCATTTACTTTGCGCTCATAAGTATCATAATCAATTGAATTATCCATTAATTGATCTTCAAGAGTAGTTAATTGATTTTGTAAGTCGTCTTTAATACTTTCTTTTATGCCAGATGAGTTTATTCTTGTTTTTAAATCTTTAACACCTTTAGCTTTACCTGTTTTTGCAAAAGTTTTAAGCGATCCTTTAAATTTACCTTTTTGGTAAGCTTTGTTATAATCTACTATAAAATTTCTAACATCTTTACCGGTTTCAAAACTTACTGATCTCAACCCTAAGTTTTGCATTATTTGTCTAAATAAGTCTCCAATTCTTTTTAAAGTATCAGGATTATATCTAATATCTTTATTTGTTAAAGCTTCAGAAAACAACGGCAATGCTTCTTCGTAAAAGTCATTTACAGTGTATGTTCCGCTTTTTACTTTTTCTTGATATCTTACCCATCTTTGAAACCAAGCTGTACCCATTAAGTTTTGTTTACCACCTACCATAGATTCAAGCTCCATCATAAGTTCAGTAGCTGCTCTTTTAGCTAATTCAGGGTCTTTATTTAATGCTGCTTTTAAAACTTTGTGTAGAAATTCATGTTGCCCCGTTGTAACCGTGCTATCTTCTAATGCTGAATCTTTATTTACAACCAATATTTCTCTGCCGTCTTTTGTTGTAACAAATAAACCTGGTGAGTTTTTAGAATTTTCAGCTTGTTTTTCTGTATATCCAGCTTCATTCATTAAAAACTCTTTTTGCTTTTGATTAGAATCTAAGTTTTCATCGCCTTCAAAAACAATTGTTTCATCAACCTCAACCCCTGACGACACTATAGATTTTTCTAAGTTTTTAATATCCTGGTCAAAAGCTTTAACTATAGCGGATTTAACATCACTATTTAGTATTTGCTCATCAATATTTTTTATTTGTTCATTAATCTCTGCATGAAAAGCTGAATCTACATTTTTCTTTTTATCTATTAGCTTTTGTTTATCAACCAATAAATCAATTTGCTCGGCTGTGACATTTTCTGGTGAAACCTCTATTGCTTTATATATATCCAAAGCAAATCTTCTAGCGTCTTGGATTTGTTTAAACTCTAAGCTATTAGGGTCTAGATTTTCTTGCATAGTTTTTAAATACAAATCTGTTGATTCTATATTTTGCCCTATTTGATTATATATTAGCTGCTTTTGTGCTCTAAACGTTTGAGCAGCCCCAACAGATCCCATGCCTCCACTCAACATTAAAGTTCCAGCTACTAATTCTATTTGGTTATTTAAAAATTCTGAACCTTTTGGTAGAGCTAAACCATATGAAACATCAGTAAATAAATTAGCAAGATAAGTTATTTCTTCCTCACCAAGTTCTTTTGCAATATTTGTAGCAAATGTTTTAGTTGCGGTTTTTATTCCTTCTTTTGTTGCGGCTGTTTTTAAACTTTTTACAAAGCCATCTTTTAAAGCCTTGCCAGCGGCACCTTTAATAAAGTTAGCATCAGGCATAATAGACTGAACCATACCTTCTGTTAAACTAACTGTAGCAGCATAAGCACTAGCCGCTGCGCCTTTCAGTCCTTTTTCTTCTGCTAATTTTTGATTATCTAAAATAGTAGCTTTAAACGCAGCATCAGCCATTATAATATTATTTTTTGTAGCTGCTGATATTGGCGTTAAAACAGGGCCGCTTGATCTTAATCTTGAAAAATACTTTCCTACCGCGTTTTTTACGCCAGTCATTTTTCCCTTTCTAACCTCTGTAATTAAATATGCCGTAAAGGGGACCATACTCGCGCCTAATTTAGCATATGATCTTGCGTCAAAATCAGCAAACCCACCTTCTTGCTTAGTTATTCTAAATTTATCAGATTCAGATTTAGAAACTAAATCGTAATTTATAAAATTAGTCATAGTGTCTCTAAAAGCATCATAAGAAGAATAACTTTCTTGATCTGTAAATAGATCCCCAAACCCAGTAAGCGCCCAAGTTGGTAGCCCTAATGCGCCTGCTTTAAAAGTTCTATATAATCCGCCTATAAGCTCACCTCCTACAATGTCCATAGTACCATTCCACCAGCCGTCCCCAGAATATGTTTCTCTAAACTTTTCTATATCATTGCTTAGCTGAAAATTGTTATTTAAAACACCCTTAGTTAAGTCAATGCCATATTGCCCTTCTAAAGTTTCTTTTTTATTGGAAAGCTTTTTAATTCTTATATCTATTTCGCCCTTATATACTTTTTTCTCTTCATTTAGGGCTTCAAACTCTTCTACTAAAGAATTATATAAATCTACTTCTTCTTTTGTAAATTGACCCTCGGGTTTTGAATTTTTAATATAATTTAAACGAGCTTCTATCTCGGCTTGTCTATTATTTATTCTAGAAGTTTTATTATTGACCTCCTGCTCTAAAGCTTCGTACTCAGATTCTAATTTATTAGCCTCTCTTTTTATTATAGGAAGTTTATATTTATTTATTAAAGCTTCTTTTTCTTTTAAGCTATAAAATCCACCTGCTAGTTTTTCTAATTCTCTTTGAGATAAATCTGTTATAATAGCTGCTTCAACTTCTTTGTCTAGGTTTATAATTTCTGTTGCCTCTTCATTAGTTGAGGCTGGGGCATAAAGCAATTTATATAAGTAACTACCGTAATTAGTTAAGTCTCCAAAAGTATCGCCTTTATTTGCGTTTGCTCCGGTGTCTTTTTTTAATTGATTTATAGCAGCTTCTTGTACTGCAAATTTATCTCTTCTTACTAAATTTAACTCGGACTCATATTGGTCGTCATAATTTTTAAGCTCTTTTTCTACAAATGAATTTTTTTCCTCTTCGTTTTCAAAATTATCATCTGCGTATTTTTTAGCAAGACGTTCGGTTTTTTGACGACCATCAGCTATTTTTTCAATTTTAGATTTTCTTTCATTATAAATTTGTTGATCCTCTTCTTTAGATGGAACTCCAAAATTTGAAATATCAACCTGTATGTTATTTGGAGAGGGTGGATTTGCAAAATCTTCGTCGGTAAGTTCCATTGTAGAAGACGGCTTTCTTCCTGTCCTATTTTCAAAATTAATTATTGCTTGATCTACTGATACCGAAGAACCAGGAGCCGAGCTGAAATCCCCAACGACTGCTTGATTTTCCGACCCCGCGTTCGCAGTCTCCTCCACAGGGTCTTGTTGATTTCCCACGCCTACTAATGTAGAAAAATCCTCAATCGATCCGTTATAACCATCGCTTGAGAATAATCCGTATGAATAGCTTAAAGCTTCTTTATCTTTTTTAATAAGTGCTTTGTAATCTTCTAATGTACCGTTGTACCCGTCAGCTTTAAAAAGATTAAACGAGTATTCTAATGCTTCTTCGTTCATTAAATTTATTATTTATTAAATTTTGATGCTCCTCCTGAAGAGGTATTTGTACTAGTTTGTGTTACACCGGCTGTACCGTTAAGTTCTTTTTCAAAATCACCCGGCTGAAGAGGTTGCCAGTTTCCGTCGCGGTCTCTCCATTGCACACCAGCCATTGTAGCGCCGTCATCTCTTTGATACATGTAAGGTCTTATTAACCATTCTGAAACGCCTCCTCTTGGAACTCTGCCTTGATATTTTTTTGAATCAGCACTTGAGTACCATTTTACAGATCTTTCTTCTGACCTGCTACCTTCAACAAGCACATTTCCGTCTTTATCAAGTAATGTTATGCCCGCGGGATCACCAAGAGTGGACCTATTTTGCGCAGCATCATATTGAGCTTTAAAGTTTTTCTTATCAGCATCGGTGTTCCTGCCATATCCTAAATACGTACCTTCTGCATCTTTACTTCCGCCGCCACCGCCGTCGCTTCCGCTTGGATTTGTTTTAGCTTTTCTAATTCGCTTTTCTTCAGCGCCCGCAGCTGCGCTATCTCTGTAACCTTGTAATAATATTTCAGCCACATCATTAATAGCATCTTCGCGAGTTTCGTAAGCGTCAAGGTCTACGTTTAGTCTTTCGTTATTAATAAGCCCGTCTTCAACGATTGATTCTAACGAGCCGTCTTTAGAAAGCTTACTCTTAAGCTGGTTTCTTAATAAAGCTTCCTTAGAAGCGTCTAAAGCGACTCCAGCGTTGTATAACTTGTTATTTTGCTCAAGTATTTCGTCAGCAGTTTTAAAATCTTTAAGGAATGGGTCTTTAACGTCCGCATATCGTACTAACCCTTCACCTCCGTCTGTAACAACATTAATCCCCCCATTCGGATCAATTAATAATGCTCCTCCTCCATATACACTTCCAGCTCTGTTATAATCTTCAGCTTTATTACCTTTTGATAATCTGCCATTTTCTAAATCGTCAAGGTATTGTATTTTGCGCTCTTTAAACTTATCTGTTTGATTTTTTAAATTTAAAAATGACTGCTTAATGCCATCCATTTCATTTTTAAGCTGTAGGTATTTATTGCTCATTGCATCGGTTTGAGCTAATTCAGTAGCTAGTTGAGCAAATCTTTGCTTCTGGCCAAATAAATATCCTTTTACAGAGTTTTGTTCAGCTGAAGAAAGATCTAATAAATCCATTTCAGTATTTAAGCCCTCTAAATAAGCTTTGACCTGCGTGTCGGTATTTTTCATGGATGCTAAGCTAGCTAGTGTAGAAGGGCTTACACCTACATTATAACCCTGCATACCAGAGCCTACTGATCCTGCTGCATCTACAAATCTATTGCCATATACCGCGCGTGTTCCTGCTATTAAGTTCCTATTTGCCATTTTTTATATTTTATGTAAATAAACCAAGTAAAGTTGGGTTAGCATTTTCACCTTTTGCCATTTCCATTTTACCTATCATCCCGGCTCCTGCTCCAGCTAAGTTACCAACACCACCTAAAATAGACTGAGTAGCTTGTTGTCTAGCCTGATTTGCTGCACCTAAACGCTGCTGAGACATTCCTAACAATGTTTCTGTTTGTTCTCTTTTTAATGCTCTTGATTTTTCTTCGCCTGCAATTTCAGCCATTTGATTTCTAGCTGCCTGACCTGCTGATAACATTTGATTTTGACTTTCTTGCCTTCCAATTGAAACAGCCGCTCTTTCAGCTGCTTGAGCTTGCTGCCCTGCTAATGATTGCGCTAATGCCGCGATACCTGAACCCCCAGCTGCTCCTTGTAAGCCTTGCATGGTTGAAGCAAAGCCTCTTTCCTGTTGTCTACGGGTATAGTCAGCCTGCTGTTGATTAACAGTTAAATCTTCGTATGTGTTTTCTAAATTTGAATATAGGTTGCTTGTATCAAGGTTTTGATATTCAGCCATTCTACGATTAAATTCAGCCTGAGCTTGTCTTTGCTCGCGCTTTCTTTTGCCGCTCCCAATTATACCTGAGGCTATGCCTGTTAAACCTTTTACAGCGCCTAATACTGCTGGTAGTGCCATATTTTTACTATTTTATTATTATATTATTACATGTTATTTACTACTCTCAAATACTTCTGAGCCCACCGCAAACAACTCTGCGTATTTTGTTGAATTATTTCTAAATTGTGCCTCCGCATAATATCCTTTTAGTTGCCCTAAATACCCAACTGGATCTTTTACATAAAATACGAAGTCAGCCGTTGTAGGCGGGCTAACTCCTGCGGCTGCATTAACTACAACTTCTAGCCCATTAATTGATGAGATAGGCCCCATTTTAACTTCTTCAGACTCTGATATATCTAAATACCACGCTATGTCTCCTACCTGAATATTCACAGGTAAAGGATTTGTAAATGTTAATGTTATATTTGCCATTATGGTGTGTATGAAATTATATTGCTTAAATCTAAATTAAATGTCTCATTGGCGTCACCGTAATTTCTAATAGCTATATTAAATTTGAGATTAACGGTAGACGAGTTAGTAAGAGTTACATCGCTTTCAATTACCTCTATTATATTACCGTTTGATCTAGTAAATAAAATAGTATTATTATCTGAAAAGCTGCCCGCTGGTGTTATAGTTAAATTAGTACCTGAATCTACAGAAACAACCTCGTAAGTAAAAGGAGCTAATTCGTTGTTTGTAGGGTTGGGGCTATATGTGGGTTTATTAAATTTATCACCAGCTAAAATTCCTGTAGTATCATCTAATACAAGCGTAGTTGTGTTATTTTGGTTTCCATTTATAGTTCCCTCAATTGTTACCGTTTCTGCAAAATCAGAAAGCTCAATTTGGTTATCAACTGTAAATGTACCTGTGCCACTAAATGGTGTAATATCTTCGTCTATTTCAATTAGCCAAGCCCCTGATGATTTAGACGTATCATTAATAAATGGCGAAACAGAAAGGGCTTTGTATGTTGCTTTTGGCTCTACTACCGGCCAACCTGATATTGGTGTTGGCGGGTTTGTAACATCTATTTCTATGTCAACGTCGTTTAGCTGCTTAACTGTAATTGGGTTTGGTTGTTCAATTGCGTCAATCGCAGCGGTGCTTATTGTTATTGTATATGTAACATTAGGATTCCCTTTTGTTAAAGCGGGAAAGGTTATATCATGCTCATATCTTCCATTGCTACCTATGTCCTCGTTGTTTATTATAGTGGTAGTAGTTGTGCCGTCATTTAATGTAGCACTGAAAGTTGTGCCTGGCTCACCTATAACTGTCAATGTTCTTACTTCTTCCGCATTGCTTATTGCAGAGGTATTAAACACATATCCAGTTAATCTAGGTTGCGGTGAATATATAGTGCCAACAAGCGATTTAGGCACATCTATTTTTATGAAATCACCTGAAACATCGCTAGTAGGATATTGATAATTTACGGTTACCAAATAACTAGTGGCATTATTATTAGCATCATATGTAGGAGTTTGCACAATATTATAATTAGCTTGGTTTCCTGTTATAATACTAACTATAGGCTGATTTGTAAAATAATAACCTGTGTCTGCAGTGTATGTTCTTGTAAATAGTGTTTCTGTAGATCCAATAATACCAGTATTAGAATAAGGAGTTAAAGTTTCATTACCATTGCCTGAATCTAAATTTTCATGTACTGTAGCTGTAACAAACCCACTTATGCTTCTTTCATTAGCTACTCCTTGTCCCACTATGCATAAATCAATATTCACATTTGCGCTAGGCATCACAAATGACGTATCAAATGTTACAGTACACAAAACATTGTCACCTGATTGAGTAAATACAACAGAAGTTACATTAGGATCAGAAAAAGCAGGATCTAATGAAAAATCACTAGCCGTAACTGAATAACCTTCAAGAGGCGATATTGTTAAAACCCCTGTAGCATGCTGATTTGAAACATTAGTGTTTTCTTCTATTTCAAATACTACGTTAGAAAATGTATAATTATTTAATGTTATTGGCATATTATTTTATTTTATACGCAATTAGGGTGCGTTAGTGTATTTAACTGTACCATTGAGGCTACTGTTCCATCTGTAGCAATTCTTACTAAATAGTATTCGTCTGGAACTGTTGTGATATCACTCCAATTAGATCCTGCGCTATAAGAAGCCAACCCACCGTTCCAAAGTCTAAATATTACGTTTCTAACATTTGCAGAACCGGAAAGCTCTTGATATTCGTCACTTGTACCATCATATCTATACAATTGAGTTCCTACTGTAAAATTATCAGGTCCATACCAATAATAATTAAAACTAAACCAACCCATATTTGGATCAGTTGGATCTGAAATAAAATCAATCATATATTGTCTTATCGCACATATTAGCTCGTCATTTGTAGGATCTGATCCATTTACTAATCCAAAAACAATTGGGTCTACAGAGCTGCTAGCGCCAGCAAAAAATCCAGTAGTACCTCTTAGCATTTTATCGGGTTCAGAAGGAGTGCTTTCTGCGGGGCTACAATCTGGATCAATAGTTATAGTAAGTAAATAATCTTGAGGGTCTGGATCAACATCATCTGGAATACCTATAGGATCGCCTATAATATCACAATCATTAAATACTTCTAATCCTTTTATGTAATTAAAAAACTTACCTTCTTTTTTCTTAAATTCTTTAACTTCACCACCTTCAAGATCTGTTTTAATATAGTTTACATACCAGCCAGATTGTTTTTGTTGAACAGCGGTTGGAATATATTGATTAGCAACTATTTCGTCTATAGAATACCATTTTCCATTATATAAGTATTCAAACAATCTAGTTTTAGTTCCTGTATAATTTACAGTACTATATCCTTTTACAACTTGAGGCTGCTCGTTAATTAGTAAATTAAACGCACTATCATATTGTGTCCCGTAAAAATTATTATAAAGAGTGTTGGCGCCATGCTCCCACATTCTACCTCCATTAAAAGTGTAGTATACGTTGTTTAAAGAAACCCCACCTTCTGTTATAAATGATTTACGTGAAGTCCATCCGTCTACACTTTCTTTAAATGATACGGTTGTTTGTAAAACTTGATTAACAGTAGTATCTTCACATTCAGGCGACAATTGATAATCCTGATCTGGGCTTAATTTATTCCGCCATTCAAAAGCTAATCTATCTAATGTTAGATTGTAAAGGCTTTTATCGTCATCATAACTACCTATTATTTTAACCGATGTTTTTAAATTATCTGCAAAAAAGTCGGACATACTTTTATCCGCAATATTTGTTATACCGTCCGCTGATAATCTTATTACAGCGCCTCTGTTTTTATCTGAAAAATAAACTCTAAACCCATATTGCGCGAAGGATTCAGGATTTTTAGATATACCAAATTCCCCAGCGTAAGGTACAGCTTGCCCTAATACAGCGTTGTTGCTTGTTAGGTTAACATTACCATCAGCATTGTATAAAGCATCTTTGTTTGCTAATATTCTTAAACATTTATCTTCGCATAATACGATAGCATCAGTATCTCTTACGTGAAGTTTTTGTATCGTTCCATATATAGGGTTTAGGTCTTTAGTAATGGGTAAAGCTTGTATAAATTGATTTAATCTATTAATACCAGAAGTGGAATTAAATATTTGTGAAAATATCATTCCATTACCTCTTCTTTCCTCTGCATATGGCTCATCTAAAGGCGCTGATACTTTTGGGCCTTTATCTATTTTATTAGCATTATAATCGTCTCTAATTCTATTAGACTCAACCCCGTTTCCGTAAGAGTAACAATTATAATAGTCATTTAATACAATAGATCCACCATACCCCGATATAGGCAAGGCGTTAGAAGCTTCATTATATATATCTAAATCAACAGCTTCCTTAGGTTCTGTTTCAAAAATAGCAGGATTTGTTGAAGTTAATATTTTATTATTGTCACTTATTATTTCTTCTACAACTTGTATTTCATCACAATCTGCAATCCAAGGGTCGTCTATTTCTCTATCTAACTTAAACCCGTACTTTTTAGATGTATTTGCCCCTGTTTGTTTTTGATCGCCGTTATCATTACAACTACAAGTTACACAAATATCTTGCAAATGCCCTCTATAAGTTCTACTCCATATAGTCCCTAATATTCTGTAAGGCCGTTCGGAAACATTACCGTTTGAATCTTTAAACCGTATTAGTGCTCCAGGCTTCATATCATCAAACTCAAAATCATTACGTTTAACGTTACGATCCGAATTCCAAGGACGATCTTGGCCTCCTATACCGCCCCCACCGGCCATTTCGGCGTTAGTAAATCCAAAATACTTTTCTCCAAACGCGTAAGGGGCAGCTTTTAAATATCTAAATCCCCATTCATTTGAATCATAATCTCCAAAGCTATCTGATACGCCTACTTTGCTACCATTTAAACTACCTGTTGCGCCATTAGGAAATTGCCATTGACTACAATCAGTTCTTCCGTAATCAGCCCAAGCAAACTCGTTTCTACCATTTGCATATACATCAAATGTTATTCTTGGTATAAAAGTCTGCGTGTTTGTAATAGCATATTTAGGCTCTAGCGCTGCAAAAGAAGCTATTATATTTTGATCAAAAGCAAAGTTTCTATTTATTTTAGCAAAAAATCTACCTTCAAATTCTGGCCTTCTTTCAATTACTTTTCTTGTTAATATAATTTTAGCGTTAAAACTAGGTGTTTCATTGTCTAAAAAACTTGCATCAATGCCCATAGGGTCTACTAAATCCACATCATAGTTGTTAGATCCATTACTTGTTTCGCCTCCGCCACTTATTTCGTATGAATTAGTTATATTGCCGAATACCTGTATTTGTAAATAATTTCCTGTTGTAAATCCTCCTTTAAATGTATCACTAGCGCCGCTAACGGTAAATTTTATAGTTTTATAACCCTCGCCTACTGCTTGAGTAATACTAACATCACTAGAGGAAAATTGTTTTTCAAAAGTGGCTATAAAATCAGGGGCTGAATTTTGAATAGATAATATTTTATATCTGTGAAGCTCGTCTAATGCTACGTCATTGTCATGCTGTTTTTTTAGTATTAGATATGATTCTTCATCTATTTTATTCCTTTCTGAAGATGGGAAGGAAAGCCAAACGTTGCCGTCTTCTGCAAAATAAAATCTATCTAGCGCTAAGTTATAATATTCGTTAGCGGTTTCTTTTATAAATATTTTATAATGTGTAGCCCAGTTAGG
>Ga0181577_10001868_pt1 | contig 16720 bp, 34 predicted proteins | sample 101ome_21_FD_132468 | JGI IMG/M metagenome (GOLD analysis project Ga0181577, IMG submission 132468) | Coastal salt marsh microbial communities from the Groves Creek Marsh, Skidaway Island, Georgia - 101413BT metaG (megahit assembly) | ecosystem: Environmental > Aquatic > Marine > Intertidal...
GGTGATGTTTCTCTTTATTATGATGGTGGAGTTAAGTTTCAGACAAAAACTGGCGGTGCAAAAGTTGTTGGGAATTTAGAGTTTAATTCTGGCAACGGCATCGACTTCTCTGCCACCGCTGGCACTGGCACAAGTGAGCTTTTATCGGATTACGAAGAGGGATTATGGACCCCTGTTATTATTGGCGGTACTACGGCTGGAACTGGAACCTACAGCCAACAGGATGGCGTATATACTAAAGTAGGAAACTTAGTAACTGTGTCTTGTTATCTTGCATTTACCGCACACACAGGTACAGGTCACATGAAAGTAAGTGGGCTTCCATTTGCTGGCGTTGGCTCATCTGTAGATTTTCAAGCCGGAGCAACACAAGCACAATATATTAACGCTGGAACAAGTGCGACACAATTAGCTGCAAGCGTTGTCACAACCGCCTCTAACATATCATTGTATGGCTTTGTTAATAATGCTGCGAAAGTTGCAACACAAGTTAATGCCAGTGGTTCTGGCAGTCAGCTTGCTATTACTTTAACCTATCGCACGAGCTAAGGAGGCCAATATGGCTTTGACAAAAGCACACAACAGAATGATTTCTGGAGCTTTTAGTAATGTAAAGGACTTTGGTGCGGTTGGGGATGGCGTTGCGGACGATACCGTTGCGATCCAAGCTGCTCACGATGCGGGTATCAGTGTATTTTATCCAGCAGGAACATATCTTTTAAGTGATCGAATTACTCTTAGTTCAGATGCAAGTGTGTTTCTGTCATCTGATGTTACTGTAAGACAAGGCGCAGATGACAAAGCTATTTTCTATGCGCTTTCAAAGTCCAATATTTTTATTGATGGTGGTGGGGCAACCCTTCAAGGCTACGGCAATTACAGTAATGCTTGGACAGGTAATTCTGGGCATGAGGATCGTGCATTAAATTTTACAAGCTGTACAAATATCTCTGTGTCTAACCTTAGAATTATTAATGCAGCAAATGCTGGTTTGTATATTGAACACACAACAAGTTTTAGGGGTGATAATCTTCGCATCGAGGGAACTCACACCCACGGCGCTCCGATTGTTGCCAATGATAATTTCCAAAACGGCATTTACATTAAACACAGGGCAGTGACAGGCGATTGCACTGACATTCAGATTTCTAACTTTGATATCTCAGGAACTACACAAGGTATTCTTATTGAAACCTATGATGGGTATGTTGGTACTGAGCAAGACATCCGCTTATCTGGGGTAATTCACGACATTCCGGGTCAACACGGAATGTATTTGCAATCTGGCAATGTAATTGCAAATGTAAATGTTTCTGACTGTGCTTTGAATGGCGCAAAAATTCAGGTTGGTGGAATACGACTTATTGAGAACTTTGACATTACTGTGGTTGCAACTAGTTGTGGTGACGCTGCATTGTCTGTCCAAAATGCTGGAACTGTAGGCACTGCTAGAATTAACAATGTTGCAGCAAGCATTGTCTCTAACGATTGTCAGCGTGGACTTAGTATTAACAATGATCTGGTTGGCGGTAAGTTTAAGATTATTGACAGAGACTCAACACAACACAGCTTGATTATTCAAGGTACTGGTAACGCAGATTTAGATATTGATGTGTTTTCGATTAACGCTGGTAGAAGCGCAGTATATGTTACTTCAAGCGATTTAACTAACTGTACAATTAGACCAAAGGTGCGTGAGGCAAATACATCTGTTGGTTCTTACTATGGTATCCACATTGAGAATTGTGCTGACTGTATCTTAATTGATCCAGAGGCAACAGACACTGGAACAAATCAAGTGTATGGATTGTTTGTTGCTGCTGGTGATGTATATGTTCGAGGTAGTGCAATCTTTACTGGTGCTTCTAGCTATAGTGCTAGAGCCAATGTTCTTTTAAAAGATTGGCCCTCTTATGTTGATGTTGGCGGCACAACAACAGTTAAATTATTAAACAGATCAAACTTTGGATACACAGAAGCTGGTCGAAACATTGGAACTGCACAAAGCACAACGACAAGCAATGTAATTTTATGGGATTTAGAACTTGCTGATGAAAGTGCAGTAACTGTTCACGCTGTTATTACTGCAAAACTTGCAAACACAGATCAAATGAGATCATCTGTTTCTGCAATATCAGCGTATAGAAATGGTGCTGGTGCAGCATTAAATGGTGCGGCAGTTTCTATTGCGAATGTTACTACTGGTGGCAGCACTGCTGCTTTTTCTTGGACAGTTAGTGGTAACATTTTAAGACTTCAATGCAACTCAGGGGCAACAGCTACATATGATTGGAAGGTTGCTTGTGAGGTCGTAAGAGTAGAGTAATGCGCCTTGAGCGTGGACAGTCCAGCCAAAGGAGATAAAAATGGCACTGACTAAAACAACTATCAATGACAAGATCGAAGTTATTAATCTGGGCGATTGGTCAATGGTGCAAGTACGCACTGCGACTATCATTGCAGAGGATGGCACAGAAATCAGCAAGACCTTTCATCGCCACACACTAGCACCTGACGCTGATCTATCAGCCGAGGATGCTGATGTTGCGGCTATCGCTGGACAGGTATTCACTGACGCAGTTAAGGCTGCTTACGCAGCACGCCCAACGGAGTAACTTAAATGGATAAGCGTACCATTGCATCAGCTCATACACGGATAGATGGCCTGGACACTAGGGTTATTAAAGTTGAGGTACAGCTAGAGGAGCGTTGGAAAGAAACAATCCTTAGGATCAAACGGATTGAAAGTATCCTGATTGGTGCAGCTGGTACGATTATCGTGATGTTAGCCACTATGATATGGAAAATCTAATCCATGTCTTTTTGCTGATGGTATATTTGGGAACTGGTAATGAGCGAAAGCTGGTCTCTGAAGATATGTATTTCAGGAGTGTAACAGACTGTAATTTTTATGCGGCAGAAATAGCTAAAAGATTCGGGAGCTATACATACAGAGATTATTTAGACCCCAGAGACAGAGTAACGGCATACTGTATTCCTAAATTGATTAAGGACTCAAAGAGGGTGTACTGATGGACCCTGTTAGCGCAATGGCCACAGCTTCAGCTGCTTTCGGAGTTTTGAAAAAAGGCTTTGCCATTGGTCGCGACATTGAATCCATGGCATCAGACTTATCAAGATGGATGGGTGCACTCTCTGACATTGACCAGGCAGAGAGAGAAGCTAAAAATCCCCCTATATTTAAGAAACTTTTTGCTGGCAAGTCTGTTGAACAGGAAGCCATTGAAGCGTTTGCCGCCAAGCGCAAAGCTCAACAACAGCGAGAAGAATTAAAGCAATGGATTCAGCTGACCATGGGTCAAACTGCTTGGGATGATTTGATCCGCATGGAAGGCAATATCCGCAAACAGAGACAAGAGACGCTTTATCTACAGCGTGAGCGTAGGCAAAAATTTATAGAAGTTGTTGTCATTATCTTAAGTGTATCTACATTGGCTGTATTGTTTGTTGGTGGTATTTGGTTGGCGGTGAAACATGGGCGATGAAAAAGAACAAGCAGAACTGCGTAAGTTAAAGGCGCAACGGCGCATGGCTACAGCTACACTGATGGCCATGGGTGCATTTACTGTTGCTATGTTCCTGGTGGATATTGAACGGGTAAATGCTTTGGGTGATATCAGCAATTTGTTTTATTTGTCTGGCGCCGGTATTGTTGGTGCATATATGGGAACCTCAGTATGGATGAGCAAAAAATAATTTATCTTAAATTCAGGATTGCTCAAACACGCAGACGCATAGAGGAGATGTCACATGATGAGTTTATTAGGCAGCTTACTTGGTTTCGGAACGAGCTTCCTGCCGGAAGTTCTAAACTTTTTCAAGGCCGGCCAAGAACACAAGCAGAAGTTGGAAACCATGCGGATGGAAGCGGAGCTGATGGAGAAACGATCAGCTCTGAAACTACAGGAGCTTGATAAGCAAGCAGACATTGCCGAAAGCAAGGGGATATATGACCATGATCGAAGCATTGACGCTGGTGGATTTGTCAACGCTCTGCGCGGCAGCGTGCGCCCTGTTATTACTTATGCCTTCTTCTTGATGTTTGTTGCCACCGAAGCGGTAATCATTGTGAAGGTTTTAGAAACTGGTGGTGATTGGAAAGATGCTGTAGAGTTAATGTGGACACCAGAAACACAAGGCTTATTTGCGGCTATCATGTCATTCTGGTTTGGTAATCGTGCTGTTAGCAAATATATGAAGGTGAAATGATGAAGCGTCCTGGATTGTGGGCTAATATCCACGCAAAGCGTAAACGGATAGCAGCCGGAAGCGGAGAGAAGATGCGGAAACCTGGGGAAGCCGGCGCACCTACCGCAAAAGCTCTAAAGGAAAGCGCCAAGAAAAAGATAAGGAAAGCATAATGCCATACGGTAAAGGAACATACGGCTCCAAGGTTGGGCGCCCATCGAAAGCAGATAAGGCAGACCCGAATCTGAAAAAGATGGCCATGATGCGAATGAAAAAAGCCAAAGGTAAAAATGCGAAGTAACTTCGAGCAATGCCTGGAATGGTTGCTGAAGCATGAAGGCGGCTTTGTCGATCATCCTGATGATCCAGGTGGCATGACAAACAAGGGTATAACAGCGGCTACATATGGGCGCTGGCTCAATGAAGTGATGGATGTTGATACAGAAATCACAGAAGAACTGATGCGTAATATTCCTGATAACCATGTCGAGGCAATCTATCGTGAGGAATACTGGAACCGCGTTGCTGGTGATAAACTGCCTCCTGGTCTTGATTGGTCTATATTTGATTGGGCTGTCAATTCTGGAACTGGCCGAGCTGCGAGAGCCTTACAGCGCGAGATAGGCGTGGCAGCTGATGGCGGCATTGGCCCTATTACGCTTGCAGCTGTTGCAAAAAAAGACACCCTCGAATTGATCGAGGGCATCTATCAAAAACGCCAAGCCTTTTATGAGAAGTTAAGTACCTTCGAGACTTTTGGTGCTGGTTGGACTCGCCGCAACGAGGAAACCAAAGAGCAAGCTATCAGTCTAATATAGTCATTCCATTCTTTAGACCTTTAGCCCGTTTGATCCAGCCACGGCGCTCAATGGCCATGAGATGCTTTGCGACAGTGGGCATCGACACATTGAACTTTGCAGCTATATCTTTGTGCATTGGCATTGTGCCGGCCTCATCAAAGTATTGCTTGATGTAATCAAATACCTGTTTCTGTTTTTCCGTCAGATTAAACTTTTCCATTATCTTGATGCTCCTAACTTAGCCAGGTGTTTCTTGTATGCGTCTGTTACAATCACCATTCCAGATTCATCCAGCTGATCGAGGATTGCCTGGTTGTTCTGGCGCAGCTGCTTGAGCATTGTCATTCTTTCGCGTGGTGGCAGCTCTTTGCCTGATGCGGTTCTTTCCGCTTGGCTATAAGTTGTCATCATCTTCAAGAACGCATTACCGAAATCATCTATGCTGTTGCATGGATCGCCAACATTATTACCTGTTGCTGATACCATCTGATAACTAACAGCTGGTTCTTCGGCCATAGGAGGCTCGTCAGTTGGTTCTATGATCTCTGGGGTATCTTCTACCACAATTTCCGCTTCCGGCTGTTCTGGGGCTTCCTGTGGCGCCTCGATTGCATCCAATGGATTGGCCGGCGGTGTTATGTTTACCGGCTCTGTTGGATAGTCCTGGGCTTCTTCTACCGTGACCACACCCTTGAGCGCATCGGGGAAAGCATCACGCAGCGCAAAGCCTCGCGCCCTCATGGTCAGCATCCGATCAGGATATTGTGACCACGGGCCTTGTTTGCCCCATAGCCGCGCCCGTTTTGCATCTTCAACCGAGAAACTCTTTGTTGTTTCCTCGATTTCTTCCTGATACCGGCGCTTTACTTTGCAGTAGGCGGTGCGCTTGTCGCCTTCGCCCTCAACCCATTCAGATACGCCAGCGCAGCGCGGGTCATTCTTGACCAGGGCAAGCGCTGCATCTCCGTAGACGCTGGGCTTGCCATTGATAACTGCAATGTTCTGTAGCGCTTGCAGTGGTTGCAGCCCCAGCTCATAGCCCCATTGCACGGCCACAAGAACATCCTGTGGCTTGCCTTTGTAGTTGGTTGGAACCATGCCAGAGCTGGCTACCATCTTGGAAAATTCCATGGCTTCGCCCATGGTTTGCGGTGCGAGTGTTGGTAACTTGTTCATTTGACCCTCTTTACTGTTACGGTTTTCTGCCGTGCCTCTGATTCTGGAACGGCTGGTTTCAATTCATGGTTACAAGACGGGCAGCACTCAGCTGGCTTTGCCTTGGTCTTACGGAACGGCCATGCCACATTGTAGACAAGGCCAGTACGATCATCGACAACGGTGGCCTTTGTATGATTGCCCATAGCTTTCATCAAATGCTGGCCATGTATGTCTTTCATGTCCTGGTTAATCTTGATCGCTTCATTGGCATCATCAATGGATAACACCGAATCAATCAGATCAGGATCAAGCTCAATAGGTTCTTCAGCCGGCTCAGTGTAATACTGCGCCATTTCTTCTGTGGTCTTTGGCTCTGGGTAAGTACCATCTGCCATATGCTGTTCAAACTCAACAACAGCTTCGCTGATCTTTTTGATCGTTGCATTGTGGCGTTCAAAGATATGCGCTGTTAACACTCTGCCCAGGTGACAGGTAAACAGGATGCCATATTTTGCATCATGGCACATCATGCCAACTTGCAGCTGAATCGGTCCACGGTACAATGGTGGATCATCTGGTTTCTGATTCAGCGTTGTGAACTTAGCCTCGATAATCACCAGGCCATCCAGCGTTATCTCTCCGTCAGGATTCATGACGGTGATATTCAACTGCTCATTACTGTAGATTTGTTTTGGCTGTTCCATGTGAAACAATCCATCATCAGAATAATACAGTTCCATCTCAGGATGCTTCTTCGCTGCTGGTTGTCCGTCCTCGGTGTAGTTTGTCACCTGGTCAGGATCGAAACCAAGCAGCTGCAAGCCTCGCCGGATTATGACAGGCTCGACTGCCGTACCAATGTCTGCCGGCAAGCTGTCAAGAGGTTCAGCCTCTATGCCTTTATTGGCATTTCGTGCTTTTTCCAGAACATCATAAGCGCTCTGATATTTGTTATAACCAAGCCAAGCAGGAATAACGCTGCCCGAAAGATGGTTATCTGGTGATAGTTTAGCCATTCAAAAAGTTCCTTCCTGATTCAGTAATGATCCACACAATTTCGCGGCGCTTGCGGCTGTTCATAACCCGTCTGCCGCTATCCTCGACCAGCCCCATACGAGCCAGCTCTGTAATCCTGGGCTTGACGCTGTAAAGCCATTCATCCAGAATATTTGTTATTACCTCCCCCGTTGCGCCTGCTTCTCCCTCATCGCGCAACGCACTTAGCACCTTGAGTCTCAGCCCCGTGACTCTTGGTGCTATCTTTTCTGCCGCTTCGCGTTCCGTGTCTGGTGCATTGCGGTGGTGCATCTTGTTAATTTCAACATCAAACAAATCGTTCATATCAATTCCCCAGCCAATAAATGAAAGCCCACCAGGTATAGCTCTTGCTATCCTCAAATCCGAACAGCCAGAGCCAATCAATCCAACCAAGTACGAATATCAGCAACGCAATCGCGCCGATCAAATCATCCTTTTTCATTAGCTTTCCTTTCGAGTTTGTCAGCTAAAATGCCCAGGTTTAGGGCTATGGTTAGCAGCTCTTTGTTATCGTGCTGCATGGCCATGACCATAAGCTCCTGGGCTTTCTTGTATATTTCCCGATAAAGGGTCATCTAGTGTCCCCACCCCGCAGCTGTTTCGTGTTTTGGTTGACCATCCCAAGGATAGGCATAGGCGTAGCTGGCGATCTTGAAGCCGGTGGTGCTGATCTTCCGCTTGATTGTGTCACCCCACTTGACCATGGGATTGGCTTCTGGAATCACCAGATCAACGCCGGTCATGGTGTCAACACAGTTCTTACCGATCTTAACAACCTCAACCGTGGCAGCTGTCCGATCTACAACCTGATAGAAGTCAATGTTGGTCTGGTCATAGCCCCAGCTGGTGTAGAAGATATCTCCAACCTTGATCTTGTTCCGCATTTTGGCCAGCCGGTCAGCGTCCTGTTGCTTGGCCTGGGCTTTGTGATCTTCGGCTGCTTGCTGCCCTTTGAAATACTCAGCAATGTAAGCCTGGGCTTTTTCCAGAGTCGTGAACCGATAGTGGAAGTCAGGCTTCTGCCGCTTGCCGGCAAACCCCATGACCACATGGTAATCGTTCTTGCCGATCATGTAACAAACGGCGGTGCTTTTCTTGTCAGCAATCCTAACGCCGCCCTTGGGAATATAAAACTCCCGTGTTGGTTTGAATCTAGCCATTATTTAACCTCCGCTTCTGCCCAGGTCTTGCCCTTGGCGATTGCACACAAGCTGTAAATCTTGCCCTCTACAGGTTTATCCTCAGCCTCGGCAACATGCAGTTCGATGTCTGTCTGCCGGTTGCCGGTCTCTTGACGAGCGCCTGGTAAATCGAAAAGATCGTTCATTATTTTACCTCCTGGATTTGCATTGTTTGGCTTTCCCATGTCGCTGCTTTCTGCATTGCCCGTTTAGCAGCGGCCATGGTCTTGTAAAGAAAATCAGCTGGTGTCTGGTCAGGCAACGGATCAAAAAACCAGCAAGCGCTCTTGCCATGCCAGACCATAGCCATGTCACTCTTGGGATCAAAAGTAGTAATCTTGAACATTGTTTAGCCTCCTGTTACCCATCAGTCACCCTATACATAGCAACCGATATCGGTTAAGTCAATAGGGATATCGCAATTTTATTAACTTTTTTTTGTGAGGGTATGAATGGCTAAAAAACGGCAGAAATCCGAGGATTTGGTCGGGTTTTACTTACGGGTTCCGGCAGTGTTGAAGAAAAAAATTGATGATCTGGCAGAAAAAAAATCATGCAGCCAGGCGCAAGTGGTTGTCGAGATCATCGAACAGGGCATAGACGAGCCAGCAGCGCCAGCGCCGGCAGCTGTCGATGCCTGGTTGTCTCGGCAATGACGGATCAGCTACACATTGTTGTACCAGGCCAGCCGGTAGGAAAAGGGCGCCCAAGGTTCGCCAGGGGCAGAACATACACGCCGACAAGAACGAAGGTTTATGAGCAGCTGATCGGCATCACAGCGCAGCGCGAGATCGAAACGGTTGGGTGGGTCAAGACATCGGCGCCGGTCAAGATGAACATCCTGGCGCAGTTTGAGATACCGAAGTCCTGGACAAAGAAAAAGCAACAAGCAGCGCTCCGTGGTGAGATCACACCAGGCCGGCCAGACATTGACAATGTGGCCAAGGCAGCATTGGATGCTTTGAACGGCATTGCATACGATGATGATGACCAGGTTTATCAGCTGACGGTCAAGAAGGTTTACGGCCAGCCATTGCTTGTTGTGACAATCGAGCTGGGCTAATGGACGAATACGAGGAACACGCTGAGATGGTGATACGCGATTGCTTTCAGGAAGGCTGGGGAGTCTTTCGCATCGCGTCTGAACTAATCGGCCAGGAAGGGAAACAAACATGGACAATTGGGGAGCTGATCGCAGCCCTGGCGGGAGTATACAGGGATGAAGATCGAAACAATAAGAAACAAAGACCTAAGACAGTACAGCATACTACCAATAAGAGCCGTACAAGACCCAGAGATAAACAGAACCGCAGCGCTTGCAGTGTTAGCCGTGATATGCAGCTACACCGATGAGCTGGGCCGAACATTCGTAAGCCAGGCTAGAATAGCGAAAGACCTGGGCATCAGCCGGCCAGCGGTGAACAGACAGGTAAAGCGCTTGTTCGATACCGGATACCTGGTTTATGCCAAGAAGCAGTACAAAGATCAAAAGACCAATACCATCAAAGTTATCTATGACAAGACAATCAAGACGGAATCAGCTGCCCGTTCTAACCTGACAGCAAGAGAACAAATGGAGCTGGCCGAGGCAGAAGCAGGATTAACAGGTGTAACACCAGAAGTTACAGGTGCAAGAGGATCAGGTGTAACATCTGAGGTTACAGGCAGGTGTAACACTAGGGTTAACTTACCTGTAACATCTAAGGTTACACAGAACGAGACACTAACGAGTAATAATAACGATATAAAGGGAAATGCTAGAAAGTTGTGTGTTTTGTTTTTGCGATATGCTGAAAGTTTTGGAACTCCAAGGAACTATCAGGAACGGGATGAACTGGTCGCTGAATCATGGATCAGGCAAGGACTGGATGCTGACACTTGGTCGGAGATACTGCAAAACCATCTGGACTATTGCAAAGAGCAGCGTAGGGACTTTGCTAGGGGCATAGGATACTTCCAGAAGCCTGTAGAACGGGCGCTGAGTGGCTCTAAAGACAAAAGAGTAGATAACCTACTCAAAAAGACTACAGCCTCTCTACGGCAATTCTAGGGCGATTTATGACATGGACAGGATCGAGACAATGACCAGTATCAGCTGCACAACAAATAGGCACATCAACCAAATATCAGTTAACTTTTATCCACAGGTTCGACAAGCTATTGAAAACAAACGATACTGTTGCTCCATAATGGACATTATGCGACAAAACACGCAATGTTAACCGGATTGTGGTTAACAAGATTCGCGCATGACCACCCCTTTGCCCCCCACCCCTCGGCGTTGTGTGTGGGGGTACCAAAAAACTATTTTCCCATTTTTCATAAATAGGTTACGATATCGGATAAACAGGAAGGATAGACCGATGAAAAAGTACAATATCATGCAAGCTAAAGAGATACCTGGTCGTGAGAAGCCGGTATGGTTACGGATTGGCAAGGCTTTTGAGAAGGATGATGGCAAGTTGCGTTTGAAGATGGATGTATTACCATTGCCGAATAAAGAGGGTGATGTATGGTTAAATTTGTTTGAGGACGATGGAGGCCGTAAAGATGAGGGTTTCGAGCCGAGTGGATTTGACACGCCAAGCGGTGACACGCAGCCGGCGTCAGGGTTCGATGACGATATCCGATTTTAGGCAAGTATATGCTCGTCATATAGACTGTGATTTTTGTGGTGCTATGACCAGGGGCAGGGTATGGGATTCTGCTCCTGGTGTTGTGAAGTGTGGCGCTTGTGGTGGGGAATTGAGTTATGTCGATGAAACAGTGTCCTGATTGTGGTGGCTTGGGTCAGACTGAATATGAACGGCCTGTTATTGATTGGGTAAATGGTGGATATTTAGAGGGGTATATGGGGGTTTGTGATCGTTGTGATGGTTATGGGGAGGTAGAAGATGATGATGAGGAGTGATAAATCCCCAACATATGCTGAATTGCGTGAAGCGTTGCGGTTGCTTGAGGTTCCGTTAGCTGCTCCTATAAAAAATCCGAATGGAAAGTTTTATCGTGAGCGTGCGGAGCGCGATAAGGCAATTAAAGCCAGGTTAAAAGCTAAATTTACCAGGGGCAAGTATGACGGATAATCTTTTAAAAACGGTAGTCCGAAGGGCTACGCTTGATGATTTGAAATATATCGAGCATTTATCAAAGCAAGAAAATCATGCGTTGGGATTTATCCCAAAAACTGCATATGAAGCGGCTATTACTGGAATTAAAACTGGTAAAAGATGGTCTGATGTTTGCAATGATAAGATTTGGATATGTGAGGAAAATAACGATCCTGTTGGATTTTTGTTAATGTCTTTTGGTGGATGGTCAAAAGTTAATCAGATAGCTATACAAGAAGATGCTAGGTTAATTGAGCGAGGCAAAGCATTGCTTCAAGCTGGGATAGATCATGGAAAAATTATAGGGCGCGATGATTTTGTTTGTGGTTGTGCTGATGATTTACCTTCAAATCAATTTTGGCAATCTATGGGTTGGACACAAATAGGCAAAAGACGAGGAATTTCACATAAAAATACATGGAAAGAAACATCAGGTAGACAAGTAAATATTTATCATCGTCAATTCAACAGTCTTTTCCAGGTAGAAACATGACGGATAAACGGCCACCATTGGGGCGTTTTGGCGGTGTGCGTATGGTGCAGCGCCGGATTGGGCGCTCTGAAACGCTTTACCAGCATAAAGAGGCTGTTGCTGCCGAGCTGATTGCGCTTGGCACGGCCAACATAACGGATATTGTTAATCTGGATGGCTCGATAAAAGAGTTCGATCAAATACCAGATTATGCTTTGAAGGCCATTAAAAAGATATCAGTGCGTGGTGATGATGTCACTATTGAGATGCACGACAAAGTTTCGGTCTTACGGGTGCTGGCCAAGGCATCTGGTATGCTGGATGCGGAACAGAACGAAGATAAGCCGAGTATCGTGGGCATTAACATCAAAGGGCCGGATGAGCCTATGACAACGACATATGAGGAAAAAGATGTCACAGAATGATATCCCCTCGCTTAATCTGGATTTCAGTAACAGTCCGACAGTCTACAGGTTTTTGAACGATGACAGTTTTGTTAGAGGACTTATGGGGCCGGTCGGATCAGGAAAAAGCTATGGTTGTGCTGCGGAGATTATGCTCCGAGCTGTTAGACAGAAACCATCCCCCAGAGATGGTATCAGATACAGCCGTTTTGTGGTTGTTAGAAATACATACCCAGAGCTTAGAACCACCACTATCAAAACTTGGCAGGAGCTATTTCCAGAGGCCACATGGGGAGGCATGAGATGGCAACCACCAATCTCGCACCATTTGAAACTGCCTAGCCGTGGTGATGCTGCCGGCATTGACTGTGAAGTTATCTTCATGGCGCTGTCCAGCCCCCAGGATGTTAGAAAGCTGCTATCACTGGAATTGACCGGCGCCTGGGTGAATGAGGCCAGAGAGCTGCCGAAGGCTGTTATTGATGGTCTGACGCACCGTGTAGGCCGTTATCCGACAAAAGCAGACGGTGGGCCGACATGGTACGGCATCTGGATGGATACCAACCCGCCGGATAACGATCACTGGTGGCATGATCTATCGGAGAAGAACCCAATCAAGGGCGCCTATCCGTGGACATTCTTCCGGCAACCAGGCGGCGTTCTTATGGCTGGGCTGGATGAAGTACCGGAACATCATCCTGAGAGCCAGGGATTTATCCACAGCGGTGGAAAATGGTGGCAAGTTAATCCACAGGCAGAGAACAGAAACAACCTACCGCCTGGATATTATCAACAGCTGCTCGGTGGAAAAAATGCGGATTGGATACGCTGCTATGCCGAGGGTAAGTTTACATTTGTCCAGGAAGGCAGACCAGTATGGCCAGAATATGATGATGAGCTGATGTCAGCTGATGTTGAGCTTGATCCTTACTATCCTGTTCAAATCGGCATTGACTTTGGTTTGACGCCGGCAGCGATCTTTGGCCAGCGATCCGCTGGTGGTGCATGGCGGATTGTTGATGAGCTAGTGACTTTTGACATGGGGCTAGAGCGTTTTGGCCAGGAATTGCTGGCTAGGATATCGGAACGATACAATAAACATGAAATTTTGATATGGGGCGATCCGGCTGGTAACAAACGCGATGAAATCTATGAGGTCACGGCATTTGACCATCTGCGGAGTCTGGGCTTCAAAGCACAACCAACAGATAGCAATGCTTTCCAGGTGCGCCGTGAGGCTGGCGCATCGCCTATGTCCAGGTTGATTAGCGGTAAACCAGGACTAATGGTAGACAAAAGATGCTTGCGATTGCGTAAAAGTCTATCTGGCGGCTATTTTTTCAAGCGGCAAAGCCTGGGCGCCGGCCAAGAACGGTTCAAAGATACGCCAGTAAAGAACGAACATTCGCACTGTGGTGACGCATTTGGCTATTTGATGCTTGGCGGTGGCGAGCAGCGCAGATTGCGGCGCGGCAGCTACACATCTGCCGGCACTACACACATGGCTAATACAGATTTCGAGATAATGTGATGCTGGAATTAGCTACTGTAACCATGAGGACGGATGCCCAGATCGTTCCATATCACCCAAATCATTATCGTAGCATTGAATTAAAAGGCTATGAGCTGGATTATATCAAGACAATCCCGAACTATGAGCAGTATATCAACGAAAATGCCACGCCAGGATTAACTTGGACTGTGATTATCAAAGGCAGAGTCGTTGCAATCTTTGGCTTGCGGTTCCAATGGGATCGAGTTGCAGAGCTTTGGATGCTGCCTGGTGTCGGCATCGAGAATGATCCGATATCTGTAACCAGAGGAGCGCGAAAGATTCTGGACAATGTGATACAGGAATACGATATAATGCGCCTTCAGATAGCCGTGCGTGTGCAGAACATGACAGCATACAAGTTTGCAAAAGCATTGTATTTTGAACAAGAGGCTGTGATGCGGTGTTATGGCCCAGAGTTAGCAGATTATTATTTAATGTCGAGGTTAAGTTATGGCAGCAGTATTTAGAAGGCCTAAAATGCCAGGTGAAAGTGAAGCCGCCAGAAAAGCAAGAGAGCGTGCAGAGCAGCGTGCAGAAGCAGCGGAATCACGCGAGGCAGCTGGCGTAGCTGGTCGCGTTAGAGCGCGGAGAACTGGTGGATTGCGTATGTTATTCTCGCCGGCCAGACAAGAAGGGCCACAGCCACAAAAAACTAAACTTGGAGGCGGCGAATGACTAAAATTAAAGACGATCACAGAGTTCATCAGAAAAATCGTCCTGATCCAGTTCGCGCTAGAAATGAAGATGGCACATTGAAGGGTGATGATCCAACAACGCCAGAAACCAATGAAGCGTGGGAAGGCGGTGTAGCTCCTAAAAAGGAAAAAGCAAATGCCAAAAAAAGTGGAAAGAAAGCTGCTTCTAAGAGCTGAAAAACTAGGTCTTAAAGGTGAGCGTAAAAAAGCATATGTGTTTGGCACAATGCGGCGTATTGAAAAAGCTAGGAGTAAATAATGGCTGTTCTTGATAAAGATGTTGGTCTTGTTACAAAAGACATTACTGCCCAAAATACATTTAGTGATGGGCTGTATGTAGTAGGCGATTTTAATCTATCAATTTCTGGTACATTTGTTGCCACTGTTACAGTGCAGCGTAGTTTTGACCAGGGCAGCACATGGCGCGATGTTGATACATTTACCGCACCGATTGAAACAGCTGGTTCTGATCCAGAGCCAGTAGTTGTATATCGCGCTGGCGTTAAAACTGGCGAATTTACATCAGGTACGGTTTCTATTCGCATTGGTCGCTAGGAGATATCAATGGTCGCCAAGAGATATCAAAATCCAAAAGGCGGTTTGAATGAAGCTGGCCGTAAATTCTTCAAGCGTAAAGAAGGCGCTAATCTGAAAAAACCAGTGAAAGCTGGCGACAATCCCCGCCGTGCGTCCTTCCTGGCTCGAATGGCAGGGAACCCTGGGCCGGAGCGTGACGCAAAAGGTAGACCCACCCGTTTGCTCTTGTCGCTCCGAGCCTGGGGTGCTTCCTCTAAAGGGGATGCTAGAAAAAAAGCTGCCTCTATAAGCAAGAGAAATGAGAGCAAAAATGCCTAAATTAGCAATCAAAGAAATTATGGGGCGTGAAGCCAAAGCGCAATCCAGGAAAGATGAATGGCGCTCTATCTATGAAGATTGTTATGAATACGCTTTGCCGCAGCGTAATCTGTATTCTGGTTATTATGAAGGCCGCGTAGCCGGCAAATCAAAGATGGCCAGAGTGTTTGACTCTACAGCCATACACGCGACTCAGCGCTTTGCTAATCGTTTACAAGCTGGTTTGTTTCCACCATACAAAATGTGGTGTCGGCTAGAGCCAGGTTCAGCAATCCCAGAAGAAAGCCAGCTGGCAGCTCAAGAGGCTCTTGATAAGTTTAATGTGCGTATGTTTGAGACATTGCGCCAGACAAACTTTGATCTGGCTATGGGCGAGTTCTTGCTCGATCTGGCTGTTGGTACAGCTGTAATGATGATTACCCCTGGTGATGAAGCTACACCAATACGGTTTACCTCTATCCCACAATATCTCGTTGCTTTTGAAGAAGGCAGCTATGGCAATGTGGATAATGTATATCGCAAGTTGCGGATCAAAGCAGAAGCTATCCAGCGTGAGTTTCCAGATGTAACAATTACGCCAGATTTACAGGATGCGATTGACCGTAAGCCGGAAGAAGAACTTGATCTATTTGATGCCGTTATCTTTGACCAGGACTCAGGGCGATATCACTATCATGTGATCTGGCCTTCTAAACGCCAAGAGCTTGTGTATCGTGAGATGCGCTCTAGCCCATTTATTGTTGCCCGTTACATGAAAGTGGCCGGCGAAGTATATGGTCGTGGCCCACTGGTAACAGCTATCAGCGATATCAAAACGCTCAACAAGACTCTGGAACTGGTGTTGAAGAACGCAAGTCTAGCTATTGCTGGCGTTTACCTGGCAGCTGATGATGGTGTTTTGAATCCACAGAACATTAAGATTCAGCCTGGTGCGGTTATTTCTGTTGCCAGGACAGGTGGGCCGCAAGGTGCATCACTAGCGCCAATGCCGAAATCTGGCGATTTCAATACCAGTCAGATTGTCATTCAAGACCTAAGAATGAATATTAAGAAAATAATGATGGACGACACGCTGCCGCCTGATAATATGTCGGCTCGGTCAGCCACGGAAATCGCAGAGCGTACCCGTGAGCTGGCCACGAATTTAGGTAGTGCCTTTGGTCGCCTCATCACAGAAACAATGGTTCCCATTGTAAGCCGCATTTTGTTTGTGCTGGATCAGCAAGGTCTGATTGATCTGCCGCTA
>Ga0181577_10001871_pt1 | contig 16701 bp, 8 predicted proteins | sample 101ome_21_FD_132468 | JGI IMG/M metagenome (GOLD analysis project Ga0181577, IMG submission 132468) | Coastal salt marsh microbial communities from the Groves Creek Marsh, Skidaway Island, Georgia - 101413BT metaG (megahit assembly) | ecosystem: Environmental > Aquatic > Marine > Intertidal zone...
GACACCCTCATGAAGAACAACCGTGTTCGCCAGAACATGGACGGTGGTACCACCATCGAGCGCGCCATCATGACGGGCAGCCCGGCCACTGGCCGCGGCATCTACAACGGCACCGAGCTTCTCAACCTCACCCGCAACAAGCGGACTGAGCAGTTGAAGGTCGAGCCGCATCGTCTGGCTGCCGCCATCGCCATCCCCAACCGGGAACTCGCTCAGAACGACGGCCCCCTCGCTGTCATGCGTCTGATCGAGAAGTACCCCGAGGCCTTCATGAAGAGCACCGACCGGTGCCTGGAGTCCTTCTTCCTCAGCGGTGCTGCTCCCTCGGGCAACCACTCGTTCAACACCTCTTCGCTGTCGGGCTTCCTGACTCTGAACGGTGACTTCAGCGCGGGTACCCTCACCGGCACCACCAACGGTCTGCTCGGCTTTGCTGACGCAGCTACCCAGGAAGGTACCGAGGTGCAGGCGCTGGCCAAGAGCGAGGCGAAGTTCTACTTCAACCAGTTCCGCTCCATCTCTTCCTTCACCTCCGAAGGTCTGAAGCAGATTGGTCAGGTCATCCGTCGCTGCGGTCACTTCAGCGTCGAGGGCTCGCCCAACCTTGGCTTCATGGACCCCGACTCCATGACCAACCTCGAAGACAGCAAGCGCGGTCACGTTCGCGTTCAGCTTGTTGACGACGAGCAGGAGCGGTCGGACCTGCACACCATCACCCACAACGGTGTGACCTTCCACGAGTCGCTTGACCTCGACCGGACCCTCTCTGTCTTCAACAGCACGGCTCTCGCAGACGGTGGCGGCTACGTTCTGAACCCCGCCTACTTCGAGTTCTCTGTCATCGAGGAAGCTGAGCTTTCGGACTTTGAAGACATGATCGCGTCCCAGGACGTGGTGGTCTCCAAGTTCAAGTTCCACGCTGGCCTTATCTGCACCAACATCGTCGCTCAGGGCTGCTTCAGCGGCTCGGCACTCTGATAGGAGGACATCATGGCATACTCTGTTCAGGCGTTTGCTGACTCTTCGACCAGCACCTTTACTGACGAGATCTACCCGCTCGGTACCATCCGTTTCGAGACTGAGTCCGAAGTGGACGCAGGTGATGAGTCGCTCGTCGGTCCTCGCGTGCTGGTGTTCATCAAGGCCGGCGCGGCCATCTCCGCCGGTGAGCTTGTGGAGAAGAACGCTGCGGGCACCACGTACGTGGGCAAGCCTTCGGCTGCTTCTGCCAACACGCACCCGTACAAGCTGCTGGGCGTCGCAGTCGTTGACATCGCGCTCAACAGCTACGGTTGGGTTGTCAAGCAGGGCGAGTGCGCTGTCAGCGCGCTGGCGCTGACTGCTGGCGACACCATCGGCTCTTGCGGAACGGAGGGGTCGGTTGATACCGACGCAACCTTCACTGCGATTGGCCGGGCACTGGCGACGCTTGCTTCCCCCGGCACGGTGGACGCCTACATCAACATCCCCTGACCCCCACACCGGGTCAGCCCACGCCCCCGTTGGCCTCGTGCCAGCGGGGGCGTTCTGCGTGATACACTACGGCCAAGCAGCGAGAGGACCTTATGGACACCAGTCTCAAAGCAGCCCGCGACTACATCTACAACGATCGTTCCTGGGCGAGCACCGGCAAGACGCTGGACAAGCGGGTCAACACCTGTCTGACACGCGCGCTTCGAGACATTGCGGGTGAGGTGCCGGAAGCCCTGGTGCCCGAAGAGCACCACGTCCATGTGCGCAAGAATGTCATCGGCGATGACGCCACCATCAACGCCAAGATCAAGAAGACTGCCGACCTGAAGGTGCTGGAGTTCGTCAGGTCTGGAACGTGGAACCCGACGGTGGATGGCACCTGGGACGGGGTCATGTACCTGGAGATTACCGACCCCGACAACCGCATCCGTCGTCGGCGTGCTCGGGAGTGGTGGGAGAGCGACAGCGGAACCTTCTACGTCAGCATTGACCGTCCGTGGTTTGACACGGGCACAACGGAGATGGACTTCCGCATCTACCAGCCGTCCTTCTACTTGCCGGCCAACACCATCGAAGTGCTGACGCCGATGCGGTTGTTCGATGACAGCGAGCAGTTGGTGGGTCAGATCAGCAGCGGCACCGCTCGACGGGAGTACCTGCCTGACTTCCGGCAGCGGGTGTCGGGTCGACCCACGGACTTCTGGCGCGGCGAGTTTCAGCAGCTTCCGAGTCCGACCGAGGCACCGAAGGTCAGCAGCGTCCAATCTGACTCAGAAAACGACCAAGCACTGTTTTTGCGCTGGAAGGGTCCGGTTCAGGAAGGCAAGTTCGAGTTCTGCTACACCTACGCCTGGGGCCGCAAGGAACAGGAGTGGGGCGAGAGCACAGGCAACTTCAGCGACCCGCAGTTCGAGAGCGCTCCCAGTCCTGTCAGCGCTGTCTTCGATCACGCGGTGGAAGTTGATCAGATCATTGGTCGACCACAGGGCAGGGCCATTGTCATCGAGTGCCGCAACTTGGAAGAGATGCTGGACTTTGTCGGCAACACCAACGGCATTCCTCTGGATTCTGGCTACACGTTCCCCGCAGCGTTGCCTGGATCGGCTCCTCTGCGGTACGGCAGAAGCGGCATCAAGATTCGTGTCTACGTTCGCCGTCTTGCGACATACGAAGACCACGGGCCGATTACAACGTCCGGTGGGGTTATCAAGGCAGATTACCGATTGAATCGAGTTGAGGCGGACGAGAAGTTCTATCTTCTCGCGGAGTTGGAGCCGCTTGAACAAAACAGCATCCTCGACACCATGGCGACGCCTGTCTTCAAAGCGAGCACGTTTGTTTGGCAGGGCGCGCCCACCGGCACCGACAACAACATCGCGCCGGACCCGACGCGCCAGTTGCGGAAGAACACTGGCTACTACGCCTACAACGTGTGGCCCATCCCTGACCAGGACTACGACATCGACGTGTCGCTGCTCCGCCAGCCCAAGGAGTTGGTCAACGACAACGACCAGCTTCCCATCAAGCAAGAGGCGTTCAGTGCCTACATGGAGTTGGCGCTGGCCTACATGAGCCGGCTGGACGGCGTCGACCAGAACAGCGAGGTCAAGCACCGTGCGCTGTACCGCCAGTTGGTGCGGCGCTTCCGGTCGCAGCACGGCGACAACAACGGCATCGTAGAGAACAGAGCGTGGGGAGACATTCGACCCCGCTACCGCTACGGAACCTTCCAAGAAGGCTGACGTGTGATACGCTCGGCCAACCCGTAAGGAGCAACCATGACTACCGCACCTCCCTCTTCTCCTCCCAAGGTCGGCGACATCTTCTGTCGCGATGACGAGCACATGGGTCGCTACGAAGCGATGGTCGTGTTCCGCAACGTGCGGGACGGAGGCCACTGGGACGCCATGCTGGTGACGAACGAAAACTTCTTCCCGCTCTCTTCCGCACGGTTCGCACAGTCCATTCACCACCACGACTGGCGACCCGTCACCTGGAAGTGGGACCCCAACGCTTTCTTGTTCGCTCCGCCCAACGTCAAGTGGAACCCCGAGGCCAAGGCCTGGAACACCTTTGATGTGGTCGAGGTGGAGGAAGAGCCGGAAGAGCAGTTGCCGCCCAAGAGCGCACTGCCCAAGCCCCGAGACACGGAGCACCACGCTACGTGGCGTGCTCGCTGTCGCCGCAAGTTCCCGATGCTGGATTCCGACGAGGGCAACACGCTGCTCGGCGAAGCGTGGAACGACTTCAAGTCCAAGGAGTAGTCCATGGCTGGACCTTCGCAGCGCGCTGTCGTGCAGGTCCGCGTCACAGGCGGACAGGCGGAGGTCCAGTACGCGCCGACCAACCTCGCGTACAAGATCCAAAACATGGAGGTCACGCCGGAAGGCACCCTCCGTGCGGTGCGGGGTGCGTGCCTCTACGAGCCCGACCGTGGTGGCTCTCAGTACACAACCGGTCTCGCGGTGTCTCGGCAGAGCGAGTTGCCTGCAGGCTACGAGTTGTACTCGCGAGAGTCTGTACCTCCCACGATTTACGGTCTCTACCATGCCGGGCTGCTGAAGGGCCGAGCCCCTACACTGGTGGTGCGAGCCGGCACCAAGCTCTACATGCACGCAGGGTGGCGGCGTTCGTGGAAGGTCATCTACGAAGGCCTGACCGACGATGGTCGTGCAGGTTACCCCGACATGTTCGCCGTGGTGAACGACCAGATTGTCTGGGCCAATGGCATCGACCAGCCGCTCAGCATCTCCTACGACGGGATGGTCATCCCGCTTGGGTTCAACACGACGCCGGGCGCACCAGAGACCGCAGGTCCGCAGCAGCCAACGGGGCGGTACGAGTACCCCAACAGCGAAGGCTACTCGTGGCCGGGGCGCATCGGAACCATCGGTGACTTCGTAGACAACAACGACGGTGCCGTCCTGGCGGGTCGTTGGCGCTACGCTGTGGCGTGGGAAGACATCAAGGGCAACATCTCTCCGTTGTCGCCGGAGAGCGCTGAGGTCTCACTCCGTACGCAGCGTGCCAACTACACGGTCTTTCTGCCCAACCAAGGTCAGGCTGGTGGCAGTACCGAGTTGGTGTTTCCGCTTGAGGTGGACATCACCACCAAGGTGGACGACCTGCCGCGGCAGTTCGTGGTCAAGACCAGCGGTCAGGCTCCTGACCATGCGGTGGCATGTCGGCTCTACCGGACCCCGGACACCACACGGTTCCCGGCAGAGTTCCGTCTGGTGGACCGCATCGCAGGCACCGCTAACTTCACCTACGCTGACAACGTGCCTGACAGCCGCCTGGGAGCGCCTGTAGACGGCTTTGAGCCTGTTCCACTGGCAGATGTCATCATCTCGCACGCGGGCGCTCTGGTGATGGCTGACGGCCCGTATGTGTACCGCAGCGAGGTGGGCTACCCCGGAACGCTGCCGTCACGACTGGCTGTGATTCCAGACCCCGACGGCGCGGTGGTGACGGCACTGGCCAGCCACAACGGCCGGCTGATTGCGTTCACTGAACGCGCCATGATCGACATCACCAACCCGGACATACCGCCGGTCATTTTGGCCAAGGGCATCGGTTGTGTGGCACCTCGGTCGATTCAGGGTCTGCCGAGCGGAACGCTCATCTGGCTGAGCCGCGATGCCTTCTACGGATGGAACGAAGGCAACGGCATCGTGAAGCTGAGCGACCCCATCCACCGCAAGGTCAAGACGGAGTTGGCGAAGGGCTCGCTGCGCAACGCGGTCTCGGTCATTGACCCGGAGAGCCGCGAATACCGTTGCGCAGTTGCTCCTGCTGGCTCGTTCGAGAACACGTTGATGCTGTGCTTCGACGGCAAGGGCTGGCGCGAGTTGGAGCTTGGCTACGACATCACCGACATGTGCGTCACTGACGACCCTCGGTACCTCGTGCTGTTCGCGGGCGGTCGCGAGCAGACGAGAGAGCTTGCAGGACCAACGACGGTGACCGACACGTTTACGGTTGTCGGGGAACAGTTGCAGTACGAACCTGAGTTCACGTTCGGCCGCACCGAGGTGCTTACCCAGAAGTTCTACGACGTGTTCGTCATGGGCCGCGAGACCTTGGCGGAGAAGCCGCAGGACATCACGTACGAGTTCAAGTCGGCGTGGCTGCGTGGCGATGACGCAGCGCTGAAGCCCATTCACGTCCACAACCTCTACATCGGGATGGTCGACGAGACCAACCAGAGCATCGACGTGAACATCTTCTCCAACGGCTCGTTCGCTGAAGACTCTGACAGCCCGAGAACAGTTCGCGCTGTGGGTGTGGGCGTCGAAGACTTGATCGGGGACTTCAAGCTGGGTGAGGGGAAGGTTCATGCACGCCGACTGTTCTGGCGTCGTGTGCCGGTGGGGCTGCAGAGCGTCAACACCTGGGCGTTTGAGTTGACCTCCAACGAACCGTTTCACATCGCGGCGTTTGCCTTCCAGACATCGTTCGCCACCATGGGCGATGAACTTGCGCGCATCCCGCTGGGCGAGGACGAGTAATGGCTGGCGACTACCTGTTCCCAAAGCGTCTCTTCAAGGACGGTGAGCCCTTCGAGACAGTCGAGGTCAACGAGGCCGTTGTCGAGGCAGGCGAGCGGTTGAACGGCCACCTGAACCAGCACAACATCCGTGCGCCGATCAACGCTTCGGTGTTGGCAGCAGAGGGCACCTTCTACCGGACGTTCACGGTCACAGAAGATGCTGACCCCAAGGTCGTTCACGCTTCTTCGGGCAGTCCACCGCAGGGTCCGCAGCCTGAGACAGCCTTTGATGTGGGTCAGAACACCTCGTGGCAGGTCATTGAGAGCAACAAGGCGATGGCGGTCGAGTTGGAGACCGGCAAGTCCATGCTCGCCATGACGGCTCACGTGTCGCACTGCTACCAGAACGACGACGCTTCTGTGCGTGAGGTGTGGCGGTTTACAATGCCGTCCATCTCTGACTTTGGTCTGACACAGAGCCAGTACGTCAACTTCAGTGAACTGGTTGCGGCGTCGAGGGTCGAAGTCGACATCTACTTGGACGCGCCAGGAACTTCTGCCGCCAGCAGAACGTACGTCGCTGTTTTGCCTGCACCACCTCCGGGCACGTCATTCGCTTCGTTCTTCGCTACACTTCTCAAGAACCCGCAGCAGATGTACCGAGGAGACTCATCGTTTGTCACGGCTGTGACGCTGCCTACGGTCGGCTACGCAGATTCCAACACGAACGGCGGCGGGTACTTCTCGTCACGCAACGGTTCAGACCTGCTCTTTACGTCGATTCAGTCTGGTTCTTCTGGTGGCAGCCCTACGTTCTTGATGAACTTCAAGCTGCATGTGGTGACGATTAGTTCTGGCGGTGTGTCGACAACGACCTTCAACGCTTTCAAGCTGGGTACCAAAGACCAAGATGCTTCAGGGGCGGTTGGTCAGACGTTCTCTGAACTGGAGGCGTACGACGTAAACACCAAGACGCTCAACTACTTCGCGGCGCAGGCGCAGTATGCCTTTCGCGTGGACGGTGCGGTCATTTCCGAGAGCATCACGGGCCGGTTCGACAACGAGTTGCGCACGGTGCGGCCGTTGATTCGGCAAGAGCCGCTGGAAGGAAGCCGAGCATCGGCAGGTGGTTCGCCCACGACCTACCCGGTCAGTTCCAACTACAACCGGTTCCCCAACCGACCCGACGCGGTCAACATCCCGATGTACTCGTCGCGGTTGACGGCGAGCATTGAGGTTGAGCCGGGAGCCCATCTGGTGGAGTTGGTGGTTCGCCGTGTGCCTTGCGGCAAGCGACAGGACTTTGAACTGACTCCGCCGCCAGCGTCTACCTCTGCAGGTCTGACGCCTCTGGTTGACCGGGACAACCGGCTGATGGTCTACAACCGCATGCTGTCGGTGACCGAAGTGCCGCTGGAGTCTCGAAGCACTTCAGAGTTTGAGAGCGCTGTCGAGACTCCGACCTACGATGACGAAGACGTGGTTAGCCGCGAGTCGTTGTACACCCAGCGGTTGCTGCCTCTGGTCGATGCCAGCAACGACGTGAAGACGTTCCAGATTGCGCGTGGAGCCATCAACGGAGAGCACCTCGGCGACTACTCGACGGTGCTGGCGGTGGCGCAGAAGGGACGCATCAACGACCTCTCGTTCTTCGCAAACGACTTTCCGTACCGCAGAGCGACGGGTGGTCTTGACCTGACGAACCAGATCAAGTTGATGCGCGCAGAGCCTGGGGCGGCCACGGACTGGAAGAAGGTTGTCGAAGCAGACCTCAGCCGCACGCTCTCCGCTGGAACGGCTTGTACGCTCACAGTGGAAGGCAACGTCTTCTTGCGGCGGCTGCAGACAGACGCACCCGACACAAGTATTCACACCGGCGGTGCGTTCTTTTGCATCGCACTGGAGTCTGGCGGCGAGTGGTACCTGTACCTTCCAAGCCAGGGCTGGGTGAACAGCAACAACTACTTCATCTCGAAGCACGCAAGTGCTTCGGGCGGCGCGGTCGTTTCGTACGTGTCGTTCTTCGACGACCAGCGCGTGATTGGCGCGCCGACACCGTTGGTCGACTTGAAGGGTCGAGACTACGTGGACGTGCCGGTCACGATGGTCTTGCAGTTCCCGGCAACCGGAAACGACGCGCTGCTGGTGGACATCACGGGCGTCGCGATTTTCGGCTCGGCAGCCTACATGGCGAACGCCGCAGGCAGCGGCGTCGGTCCTCGCAATCAAGACACCCAGGTCGTTGTCGCCAGGGCCAGCATCAACGCTGTGGCGGTGAAGTCATGAGAATCGTTCTGTCTGCGACGCCCTTCAACGACGGTCTGGTCTTCAACCCAGACGCCTTCAACAAGGCGCTCTATGACTCAGAACTCGCGCTGACGGGACAGGGTCTGTACTCTGAGTTGAACGGTGGGTGCGACCTCTTGTCAGCGCAGAACGGCAGCACGACCTTCGAGTTGCGGCAAGAGCACATCCAGCCGGAGCAGGTCGTCAAGACCCGCTACGCTGGCAACTGGTACGCGACCGACAACTTCAGCAACGTCTCGGGTACGGTCAGTGACGAGAACGAGCAGCGGCTTGTGCCGACTGTGCGGTCGCAAGCGATTCCCGGCACTGGGGTGCGGGTCTATGTTCCGTTCGAGGCGACGGCAATCCGGTGGAATGTCTCTTGGTTCTGGCACGCGGCTCGGTGGTTGGGCGTTGACGATGGTCGGCCTGCTTCTGCCACAGAGAGCCAGACACAAGAGATTCACACGATGGTCTTCCTTCGTCGGCCGGAAGACGGGTTCAGCGAGTTCGAGGAGATTCGGTCTCTCCGAAGGAACTACCCGCAGACGATGTTTCGGCAGACCACGACCAACGGCATCGGCGCTGCCAACGAGCCCAACCCGTGGACCAGCGAAGCCGCGCAGTGTTCTTCGATCAATCTCAGCTACCTTCTGACGGCAGCGAACAGCAGCCAACCGAATGCGACGCTGGGTGCTGGGTTCTACGAGGTCTTCGTCGGCTTCTACGTCAAGCCAATCAACGCGGCGACCGATCTGGATACCAACACCAACTTCAGGTACGACCGGCTTGATGCAGGCGTCGTGAAGACGGTCGAGGTCTATCAGCGGCTGTCGGTTGGCTGTCGGAATGCCAGGGTCGTAGCATTCCGTTGAACATGGTATTCTTGGGCTCGGAGGTCGGTCATGTCGTTTCTCATCGCGGGAGCAATCGGCGCTGCTGCTGGTTCCCTCGCTTCTGGTGCGTTGGGTGCCAGCGCTGCTGCGAAGCAGGCGAAGGCGCAGAAGCAGGCAACCAATCGGTACGCCAAGGCGCTGCGGCAGCAGGCTTCCAAGATGCAGGGCGGCATGTCGCAGGCGCGGCTGCGAAGCCTACAAGCCGCAGGGTCTCTTCAGCGTGCCAGCGAAGCGCAGCAGTCTCGCACTGAGGCTGCCCGTGGTGGTCGTGCTCCGTCGGCCATGCTCGAAGCCGAGTTGGCGGCAGCCCAGCAGATGGCATCGGTCGAGCAGCAGAAGATGCTGGACCAGTTGAGCCAGCAGACGGCGGAGCGAAAGGCCGCGACCCGGCAGCAGCTTCAGGGTGCAGCCCTGCAGGCTGAGGCACAAGCTCAGGCGATTGACCCCAAGGCTGCTTATCAAGCAGCCTTCGCGCCGGCTTTGGGCCAAGCGGTTGGCGCACTGGCGGCACCGGCCATGCAGTACGGGATGGCGCAGGCGATGCCGAAGGCGAAGTTCACCGGTACGGCTGCCGCTATCGGCAAGCTCGACCAGTCTCTTGAAAAGTCTGGTACGACCTTGTCTGACCCGCAGAGATTCCAGTTGATCTCAGACCTCCTTGGAGGTCGTGGCTCCAACATGGGTTCGAGCGCTTACCCAGGAGGAATGCCCTCATGAGCCCGCAACAAGAAGTTACGCCGAGCCTCGTCCAACAGATGCTGTCTGACGAGAGTCTTTCTGAACTGGGGCTTGACCTTAATGATCGAGTGAAGCTCATTAAGCTCTATCAGTCGCTTAGAAACGATGAGTCGCGCCAAACGCTGGCGATCAGAAAGTACCTTGAAAGTTCGGTCGCTCGGTCTGCTCGGATGGACCAGAGCGGACAAAAGATGCTGCTGTCTACAGTTTTTAAGTTGTTTGCGGACGCAGCGCCTGAAGACCCTGCAGAAATGAAAGAGAAGGCGCTGAAGCGTTTGAATCAGCAAAAAAAGAAAGCATCGGATGCGATCGGCACTCTCACTACACAGGCGGATCCGAACGAAAAGCAGCAAAGGCTGATTAGCTTCGCGCAGGCTGGAGACCTTACCAAGTTTCTGGGCAAGATCTTGGACCCCAAGAGTGACTTGGCGACACTGCCGATCAAGGCGCGCGGTAGCTACTTGATTTTTGGTAACGCGCTCAGCAATCAACAACTGAACAACAGCCTCACGGATTACGTTAATCGCAATGCGAGTGCTGATCTGGGTGAGTCGATTGTCAATGACAAGGACGCTGCAGAGCGGGCTATCGAATCGGACGTACTGAAGTTCTTTGGTACGGCTGAAGGCAAGCAAGCGCTTGCTCCGCTCCTGAACAATCGGGCTGTGAGTAGCTCAAAAGTAGGCGAAAGACTGCCAGGGATCATTGCAAAGCAGCTTGCTTACAACATTAGCTCTCGAAGCCAAGTTCTCTTTCACAGAGGGCTCCTTCAGGAAGCGGACACAGACATTCGCGCAATCGAAGCTGGCGGTGAAGGTGCGGACGCTGTGATCGCGCGTTCACAGATGGACAGACTCGAAGAAGCCGTGAAAAACGCTCGGGCTCTTCACGATCAGTTGGGCATTCCCAGTGCGTTTCCATTCAACCCGAATGGAACGATTGACACGGGAAGTAGCGATGACGCTGACAAGCTGCCGTTTTCGGCAGCCGGGACCGCGGCCGGCAGTTTCTCCGACATGATTCAGCTTTTCAGCAAGAACCCTGAAGCCGCACGACAGTTTATGTCGGGCCGTAACGTTGACCCCATCACCACAGCGGTTTTTCGGTTCCAGGAGAACCGATTGGCGTCTGCTGAAGACCCGAGGTTTTTGTTGTGGCGGCAGCAGACGGGATCCACCGGGGAAGGCGCACCCAGCTACAACGAGTACTCGAAGTTCCTTCGTCAGACTTCTCGCGCGCAGCGGGGGGGCATGTTCGGACCAACCACGCGCCGCACTGGTGATGTCCGGTTGATCGCTTACACGGACAGGAAGGGTGCAGTCGACACAGACTCTGGTGCCTTGTACTTCTTCCGTGCAGGCACTGGTGAGAGCGTTCCGGTCGAAGAAGTCGCTGAGGTTGGAGACGCTGCTGTGCGTGAAGCGGACGTGGTCTTGTTTGACTTTCAGGCCAGGGACGCTCGGGGCAAGCCCGTCATCAACGAGAGGCAGCGCAACCAGATTGGCGTCGCGATCTCAGGCCTGGGTGGTGCGCGGAAAGAAACTGTGGACGCGCTTCGCTCAGAGGGCGCACGAGTGCTGTACGACAAGCGCTCAGGTGAATTCGTTGTTCTCGACAAGGACCGCAAGGTCCTGGCGAAGGATGTCATCGCTGGAAACGACGCCCAGCAGTTGATGGACTACGCGAGCAACAGCAAGATTGCGGACGTTCTGGGCACTGTCAGTGGTTTTCGACAAGGCAAGTCCGACAACCGCGCAGAAACTGGAAGCCTCAAAGACTTGCAGGTGGGCGACCAAGAGACTCAGTCGGCTGCGTACATTCCCAAGGGCTTCGGCTACACGGTGGCCCCCCCAACGCGGTACACCTCAGGAGAGGTGGTCTACGTGCCGGGCCAGGGGCTTGTTGTCAACATCATGGACAAGGGCGCAGAAGGTCGCGGCGACGAGCGGTTGATCAGCATTCCCGCTGAAGACATTCTCTTCTCCACCGAGCGGGGTGTCGAAGGCTACCGGGAGGGTGTGAAGAAGCTCACGAAGATGCTCGAAGACCAGGGCATCGAAGAGGATGAAGCGGCACGAATCCTTGAGGAAGCGACCTTCAAGGAAGAAGAGTTCGATCGTGCGTTCCGCCGTCCGCTTCGTGCTGTCCTCGGTGACCTGTTCAAGGGTCGGGAGCGTCGCGCCAAGGTCACGGCCAGGGAGGCAACGCTGCCCATGGTCAGGGCGCAGACGATGCCTGAAGCGGTTGAGGTCGAAGAAGAAGCGGAAGTCGTAGAGGCTGAGGCTCCGACGGAAACTCCGACGGCAGAAGCGGCTGCGCTCCGTGCTGCGGCTGCGGGTGCAGGTGCGGGCCGTGGTCGCGGTGCTGGTGGCCGTGGTGCGGGCCGTGGTCGCGGTGCTGGTGGCCGTGGTGCGGGCCGTGGTCGCGGTGCTGGTGCCAGTACGGTTCCGACAGCCGAAGAGTTCGAGGAAGAAAGGCGTCGCGCACGGTTGGCGACGGAAGCCGCTGCAGCGCCGCCTACAGCGGAAGAGCTTGAAGCGGAAAGACGCCGAGCACGGTTGGCGACGGAAGCTGAGGCCGAGGAAGCCGCTACAGCGCCGCCAAAAGAGCCAGACTTGGCAGCTTTGATGGAATACAGCGCGGAAGTTGACGCTGCGTACAAAGACATTGCCGATCAAACCGGTGAGCACTACAGCACGCAAGGCCCTGGTGTGCGTGACTTCAGTCGCGTGCTGGGCGCACTTGACCGAAAAATCCTTGAGGACATAGACAAGGAGGGCGGAATCCCAGCCAGCGCAACGCTTCTTGAACTGCCTCCGATTCGCGATGGTGCTTACGACTTGGGCCCCACCATCGGCGCAGGTGACCCTGATCGCCCCGAGGGCTTGGTCGCAAAGAAGGCGGAACCAGAAGGGGTGCCGTTGTCCACGCAGATTTCTAAGTACGCTGCTGCGCTTGGCAGCGGAATCACTGCAACCCGGCCTGATGGGAGCATCGACACTCGTCCGATGTACGAGCGGATCGGGGCGGCTTTGTCCGAAGCAGACCGAGAGCTACAAAAAGAAAACGCGCGGCGGAAAATCGAAGACGCTCAGGATCAAGAAGGTGCTGAGTTTGAAGAGTTGCCGAAGACAGGCGATCCTGAACGCTTCGTCGGTTAGTCAGCACCTTCGTAGGCCCCACGCTCTCTATGTTACACTCACCCCCGTCAACGGGTGAGTGTCCATGCCGTACTTGAAGACCCTTCGGAAGACTGCCGACGAACCCTTTCAGCCGGGACTCCCCGAGGAAGAGGAGGTCGCAGCCGAAGAAGTTGCTCCTTCTGTGGGGGTGGACGCCGCCCCTGCGACCACGGTGGACGAGGCACTCGGTGTTCCTGCCGTTTCCGCGCCTGCGCCTGCGCCTCTGAGAGACTACAGAAGGAAACAACAAGAGTTCGAGGCTTCCATCCCTGAGCCGGAGTTGCCCAGGGTCTACAAGAACATGGAGGCGCTCAACCCACAGCGTCTGTTGGAAGATGTTGCGCGCCAGGGTGCTTCAGAACCGCTCAAGGCCTTGCGTGAGTACCGCAAGCAGACGGAAGGCCGAGAAAAGTCGACGCTTGAAGCGATTGGCAGCGAGGTGGGCAGGCAGGCACTGCGGACGGTGCTGCCTCCTGTTCGAGCCCTTGACATCTTTGTGCCCGAAGAAGCACCTGCGGTCATCTCTGACTACCTGCTGCAGGGCCTGACCCCGGCTGACACGATGTCTTCCAGGGCGTTCAAGGAGAAGCTGCAGTCGCCGGTGGTCGACTTCGACACAGTCGATGCTGAAGTTCTTGACCGGCCTACCGGCGATGGTCGCAAGTACCGCGACGTGTTGGCGGAGCGCAAGAAGGTTCGCACCTACTCGGACGTGGTCGTCGATGCGTTCTCGACTGCTCTGAAGCAGAAGTACGTGGAAGACGCGGAAGGCAACCGCAAGAAGGGCGGCGAGGAGTACCGGCGAGACCTCGGTGAGATCGCACAACGACTAAAGTCCGAAGACCGCCCCAACCCCAGCGTCCGAGACGCGGAGACGTATCTGGCCCTGCAGTACAGCAATAGAATGACGGGGGTCGAAGGCACCAACCTTCTTCGCGCCGCTGCACTCACGGCAGGCACCAAGGCGCTGGAGAAGACCGCTCCCGGTTGGGCTGACCTGACCGGCATTCCGCTTGTCTCTACGTCTGCTCGCGACGCCTTTCAGAAGGTCATGCGGGACAGCAAGGAGATTCAGAAGACGGCTCCGCAGGAAGCGCTCGCAGAGTTGATCGCGCAGCAGGCCTACTCGCCTGACGCCCTGGCGGTGAACTTCTCGGACATGAAGCCACCGAAGCCGACGAGCGTTCAGCGTGCGGCAGCAGACGTGGACCCACAGTTGCGGTCAAGCAACGAGATGCTGACGGTGATGACGGGCGGAGTTCCCGCGGCAATCACGGCAGGCATTCGTGGCGCTGAAGGAGACCACCCTCGCGCATTGGCATTCAACCTTGATGAAGCGTTCAGCGGTGTTTCCGGCCAAAAGTTCTATGACATCAACGCAGCGCTTGTCGACGCCGGCATCGCTCCGTTTCGACGAGGGCAGAACCGGTCGTTTCACAACACGCCCGCGTCTGGCTACACACGAGGCAACGCTACAAAAGCCATCGAGGCAGTGTTCAGTGTTGACCCTGTAGCGGCTCTTCGCGGGACAGCCTTTGGTCGGTTTCAGGTCCTTGGGCTGGAAGGCAGCGGTGACGCGCTGAAGTTGATCAAAGAGGAGTTCCCTGACGCCACAGACGAAGAAGCTGCAGTGGCGTTCTTCCGCGCTTTTGAAGATCGGCCTGAGGATGTAGGCAACGTCCTGTACGCGAAGTGGTGGGAAAATCACCCGCAAGCGTTGGCGTTGGTTCAGCGCCCCGACTTCAAGGCCGAAGACTTGGCGGGTGTTTACTACGGCAGCAAGTTCAAGGTTGACACCGAAGGCAACTTTGAGATTGACCCCGCTACCGGTGAGAGAAAGCCGGCTTCGTGGATCAAGAACTTCGATGCGGCGTACAAGGCCTACCGAGGCGCTGAACCCGAAGTCGAAGCCAAGCCAGAATCGGCTGGGAAGGAAGCCATCGAGGCGCTGGCGGCGACCTTGCCGCCCTCTCGGTTCGCAAAAGCCGAAGACGAAGCACGGTTCGGAGACACCGTCCCAGGGCGGCTGATGCGTGGTCGTCTTTTCTCTGCGATCGGTCAGTACATCGCAGCGGGTGTGAGCGGTGGTCCCGAAGGTGTCTTGCAGTCTCTGGGGTTCCTTGAAAGCGACACGCGCAAGCGTGAGAAGCTGTTTGAGGAGTCGCAAGACAGACTCACGATGACGCAGGTGCCGCAGCGGGCGTTTGACTTCCAGACCTTCGCTGAGTCTGAGTACGCTCCGGTGCCTGACACGGCAGCCTTCTTGGTCAGTGTTCAGCCTGCGGAGACTCTGAAGGAAGAGAACCCCGAGTTGTACGAGATTGTGATCGAGTCTCAGTCGCTGGGCATCGGTCAGGGGTTTCAGAAGGTCACCGATGAGTTCCTGGCCCGTCGGCTCAATGAGCTTGAGCGCGCGGGTGAAATGCCCGAGACGCCAGAAGAAACTGCCAAGGTCGAAGTCGAGGCCTTTGCGGCAGCGCTGGACGCGGTGACTGCCCTCCAGGTGCAGGGCATCTGGACCACGCCCATCATCGTTGACATGCAGAAGCTCGACATTCTCGGGAAGGAGTACGAACCGCCTGGACTCATTCGGTCTTGGTTCCGCGCAGGTGCTCCGAAGATTGAGGTGGTGGGCCGCTTTGGTGACGAAATCATCTTCCGTCAGGAAGGTGGGGCCATGGCCGCGCTCAACATCCTCGATGCTGTGCCCATCATTGGTCAGGCCTTCAACATCGGGTTTGTCGAAACAGGCATCGAACTCTTCACGGGTGAGCCGCGGCGGTTCGAGGACGAAGCCACCGCACACCATGACGCACTCGCCGCTGCTGACGTGGGTCACGGCTTCATGGAGATGCTGCGTGGTGGCATCCGTGGTGTCTCGGCCCAGGCCAACTTGGTTGAGGTGGGTCTGCGTATGTCGGCCTACGGGGCAGACTGGGCGGCGTCTACGGACTTTGGTGAAGAGGTTCTGAAGACTGCTCTGGAAAAGGGCGTCATCTCCGCGCCAGAAGGACTCTCTGGTGAGCAGGCGCTGCTTGCGTCCAAGGACCTTGTGCGCGGGTACGCGACGGTTGCCGGTCTGCTGGGTGGCATGGCTCTCGCCATCATTCACCCCGACCTTCTGGGTGGCGGTGCGTCTGCGATGCGCGGCGTGCGCGCAGGTGTGCGTCGGTTCCGTCTGCTGCCGGAAGGACTGCGCACGTTTGACGCTTTCTCCCCTCGTCTTGGCCTGAAGCTGGACCCGCGGCTGGAGACGCTGACGCAGGCAGGCGAGCGGATCAAAGCGACGGAAGAGTTGCAGAAGTTGGCGGAAGAGGGTGTGGCCGCACAGGACGCCGCTGCGAAGGCAGCGCTTGCGCTGGACGCACTGCACAAGATTCAGAAGGGCGACCCTGGTGACGCAGACGATGTGTCTCTCGTGTTCGCCGAGGCGCTTGAAGAACTGCGCAAGCAGGACAAATACGACGCGGCTCGCCGGAAGAAGTCTGATGTCGTGGGGCGTCAGGTTGACACTGAGGCTGGTACGGAACTTTCGGTGACGGCCAACCAGTTTGTGGTCGGAACAACGGACGACGTGCTGGATGAAGCCGCTGCTCGCCAATCGGTCGGAGCAGCAGCCGCTTTGGACGCGAAC
>Ga0181577_10001873_pt1 | contig 16693 bp, 14 predicted proteins | sample 101ome_21_FD_132468 | JGI IMG/M metagenome (GOLD analysis project Ga0181577, IMG submission 132468) | Coastal salt marsh microbial communities from the Groves Creek Marsh, Skidaway Island, Georgia - 101413BT metaG (megahit assembly) | ecosystem: Environmental > Aquatic > Marine > Intertidal...
TAAATCGACCCAGAGTAAAACGGTCGTTGCCCATTTGATTTTACCCATTGATGACGAAAATCAGCTAGCGGAAATCATGGCTTCAAAAAAGTTTGAAACCCATAAGGACGGTGGCCTTAGCATTAGTTTTGTTTATAAAAATCAGCCCCTAAAGTATATTTTTAAAAATAAAAAATCTGGTCTTGTTCTTGATGAGTAAACAAACTGTTCTATGACTCCTTTCCTTTCAAATTTATATATGATTTCAAAAAAATCTTCATTTGTAGTAATGATCCTTATCTGCTGTTTTTTCATTGAATGCTCAGAAGGTCTTAAAAAACAAATCATTATTGACGAGACGCATATTAAAGAAGAGGTTGTTCAAACCATTATGATAGATTCGGTTTGGGCGGGACATAGGGTTGGTTTTTGTCTTTACACACACAGCGATAGACAGTATGTAGCATACTACAATGCCAATAGAAATATGGTAGTAGGTCAGAGAAACGTTGATGAATCTCAATTTTCTTTGTTTAAAATGCCTGCTCCCCCAAGAGATGTTAATGCCAAAGAAAAATCAAGACGATTCTCTGCAACAGAGGTAGGATGGGATTCTCATAATTCCATTACTCTAGCCGTAGATAAAGAAGGGTACATTCATCTTTCTGGCAACATGCATGTCGATTCATTGACCTACTTCAGAAGTAAAAAACCAAATGATATTTCCACTTTAACACGATATTTTCCTATGGTAGGCTCCAAGGAATTAAGAGCCACTTATCCTAAGTTTATGTTGACCAGAGAAAAAGGATTAATCTTCCATTACCGTGATGGTAGTAGTGGAAATGGAAATGAAATCTACAATGCATATGACACCACTTCAAAAAAATGGTCTCGGATGCTAGATGTCCCATTAACCGATGGAAAAGGTTTGATGAATGCTTATCAATCTCAACCCGAATTAAGAGAGGATGGATGGTACCACGTTTATTGGGTGTGGAGAGATACCCCTGATTGTGCGACCAATCACGACCTGTCCTACATGAAGAGCCCGGATTTAAAAAATTGGTATGATGCATTTGGTAATCCCATTGTTCTTCCTGCAACATTAGATAAAAAATCCCTAATAGTAGCACCAGTACCTCCTGGTGGTGGAATAATTAATCTTGCAGCAAAACTATGTTTGGACCGTGACAAAAAACCACTATTTGTATATCAAAAATATGATGCAAATGGCAATCTTCAATTATTTATCGCACAGATTAAGGATCAAAAATGGGTGTCTCATGTCATCACAGATTGGGATTACAGGTGGGAATTTTCTGGAAATGGAAGCATTAAAAACGAATTTAAAATTAACAGTTTCAATCGTAAATCCGACAAGTATTTTCAAGTAAGTTATTGGCACATTAAATACGGTGAAGGAACCTTACTACTTGACAATAATTTAAATCCAATTGGGAAAATTCTACAATCCCCAAAACTTTTCTCAAGCAGAAGCAACGATACTATTGAAGAGGATGAGGGGGATTTTCCTGGACTACAAAACATCATTTCAAATGATATTGGGATAGATAATGAGCCTGGATTCAGATACGTTCTTAAATGGAAAACATTGGGATCGAACCGTGATAAACCCCGAGAGAAACCATGGCCCTCCCCAACCCGTCTTTACCTTCATAAAATTAAATTAAATTAAATCAAATTAAATCAAATCAAATCAAAAAAATCATTAAAATGCAACCAATGAAATCTAAAAAACATCTACTAAGACTATTTATCTTTTTGATCATATCCCCACTTATGGGTCAAAAAATTGAACCTGCTAAGGTCAAACAAATCATGGAAAAAGTGGCAGACTGGGAAATTGAACACCATGACGATCTAGAATATAGAGCGCAAAATAAAAGACTGTATAGAGGGAAACATGATATGTTAGATTGGACCAATGGAGCGCTTTATGTCGGAATGTCCAAATGGGCAGCGATGGCCGATAGTGACAAATATTTTGATTGGCTCAAAGGGATTGGTGAGTCCCACGATTGGAAACTCCATATGCGAAATGGAAATTACAACAGGATTTATCATGCGGATGACCACACCGTTGGTCAAACCTATTTTCAGCTCTACAGGAAGTACAAGGATAAAAAAATGATTGAGCCTACCATCAAACAATTTGATTTCATCCTTTATCACCCTTCCCAGTCCAAATTGGATTGGAAATCTCCTTTTCATCAAGACCGCTGGAATTGGTGCGATGCTTTGTTCATGTCGCCACCCGTTTGGGCGATGGTCTCCAATTTGACAAGAGACAGAAAGTACGTTGACTTTATGGTCAAAGAGTGGAAAGCGACAACCGACCATCTGTTTGATAAAAAAGAAAGTCTGTATTACCGAGACGGATCTTATTTTGACGAACTTGACAATGGGACTAAAATATTTTGGAGCAGAGGCAATGGTTGGGTATTTGCTGGTTTGGCAAATGTCATGAATGAACTTGGTTCCAATGATAGTGATTATCCTTATTTTTTGAAGCTCTATAAAAAAATGGCCAAGAAGTTGTTAGAAATCCAAACCCCTCAAGGGCATTGGTCCATGAGTCTTTTGGGACAACAATTTTATCCAACCCCTGAAACCAGTGGTTCTTCCTTCTTTGTCTATGGACTGGCTTGGGGGATTAATAATGGAATTTTAGACAGAGCAACCTATGGCCCTGCGGTTGAAAGAGGATGGAATGCTATGACCAGCCATGTGAATAATGAGGGAATGCTCGGCTATGTCCAACCCATTGGAGCAGCCCCTGGAGAAGCCTATCCCGATAAGACTGAAGTCTATGGTGTTGGAGCTTTTTTGAGTGCTGGGTCAGAGGTTTATAAATTATACGGAGGGGAGTAAATGAAACCCTCTCGATGATCGAGGATGATCTGTCATTTAACATCTAGAGCCATACGCTCCTACATTTTAACACAAAACCTCTCTATTGGGAGGTTTTTTCTTTGCATTAATATTTACAAAACGCGATCTTTGATAAGATATTATCAAAAGAATAAGCTATTTTGATAAGAACATATCATTAATTATTAACTATATTTATAAAGTATGCAAATATATTATAAAAATATTAACAATAATGTAATTTAATCGATACATTTGTTTTTATTTGTAAAAAAAACGTGTGCGAACACGAATCCATTAGCGTTAAAGTTTAATTAAAAACCCAAATCTTATGATTGACTTTTGCAAAGGTGTGGCAAACACCTTTACCGTGCCGAGGCACGCCTAAAGCAAGGCAATACTTCGGGTGCTGCAGAGGACATCAACAAGATCCGAACCCGAGCTGCATGGGACGGTAAGGAAACCGAAATGCAGATTACTGCCGCAGCGGTGGATTTGAGCATGATATTGGACGAAAGGGCGCGTGAACTGGTAGGAGAGGGGCACCGATGGTATGACCTCACCCGAACAGGAACGCTTGTGGAGAGAGTTAAGGCCCACAACAGTGACGCCAAGGACAACATTCAGTCCCATCACGTCGTCAGGCCCATTCCGTTGAGTCAAATTGACCGAACAAAAGGAGGCTATCCTCAGAATCCTGGATATTCTCAATAGTCGAACGACGACTGAATTATAAACCGCCTTCGGGCGGTTTTTTTTTGGAAATCAATGAAGCCCTTTGTTGGTATCTTTTGAGTACTTTACATTATGAATAAATTTATATATTTATGAACCATATTTTTATGGTTTAATCCCTGTGAAAACAATTTTAAATCCAATCCATCTCATTCCATGTCTATAAAGCATCTAGCAAGGCAACTGTCTATTTTAGTATTTTCCATTCTTTTTTCTTGCCAATCGACGATGGATGGAAATGGTCCCCATTTTGCCAACGGCATAAAAAACGGCTGGGCCGATCAAAACTCCATTGTTCTCTGGACACGATTGACTCAAGACAAATTGGCCCACTTTAAGGGAGAACCATTTATAGAGATTCCAGTTGGAAAAATGAAATCCTTGGCGGAAAACCAAGACCTTGAGGCTATCTACAACACGCAAATTCCTGATGGATTGAGCCTGAAAGATATGGAAGGCTATTGCCCAGGAAGCGAGGGGCAGGTTTTATTAAAATACCATAAATATGGAGATTCTGCCAACGAAAAAACTGTGGATTGGAGATCAGTTGATCCCCAAAAAGATTTCACCCATCAATGGAAACTTGAGGGTTTAGAGGCTGGTGAAAAGTACAGCCTAAAAATATATGCCCGGGCTAACAAAGGTGCCCAAATCAGCGATAGTATCTCTGGTAGTTTTCTACTGCCTGCTGATCGACAGACCAAGAGGGATGTTAAATTTTGCGTCGTTTCTTGTCACGACTATAACCGCCGTGATGACTTGGAAAACGGACATAAAATTTACCCCAGCATGGCACAATTACAACCCGATTTCTATGTTCATACTGGAGACGTTGAGTATATGGACAAACCCACACCCTATGCCATGACCGAGGAGTTGATGCGGTTCAAGTGGAATCGTTTGTTTGCCCTTCCGTTTCAACGTTCCTTCTACAACCACCACACTTCCTACTTTATGAAGGACGACCACGATGTAGGTTTTGACGATAGCTACCCCGGTCGTGACTATGGAATGGTTTCTTTTGAAAGGGGATTGGAAATTTTCGATTTGGAACAGTTTCCAAGTCATCCCAAAAGATATAAAACCATACGTTGGGGTAAAGATTTACAAATTTGGATTGTTGAAGGCCGAAACTACAGGAATCAAAATTATTTGGAAGACGGACCTGAAAAAACCATTTGGGGTACCGATCAAAAACAATGGTTTTATAACACGGTGACCGAGTCAGACGCAACTTATAAGGTATTGATTACTTCCTCTCCCATTTTGGGTCCAGACAGGGTAAAAAAGAATGACAACTTGAGTAATGCCACCTACTCTTATGAACAAACTGAAATATTGGATTTTATAAAAAAACAAAAAAACCTATTCATCGTGAATGGGGATCGACACTGGCAATACGTAACGCATTTTGAGAACACCAATCTCTGGGAATTTGGTTGTGGAGCGGGTACTGATAATCATGCAGGCGGATGGAAACAAGAAGATTTTCGTCCTGAACACCAATTTTTAAGAGTAAAAGGAGGGTTTTTGTCAGTATCCCTAACCACTGAAAAACAACCTACGATTAAATTTATCCATCACGATGTAGCGGGAAATCCCGTTAATGAAGTTAGTTTTTAACTTCGCTGTAGTAAGTCCTTTCATCGGAATGGCTGAATCGGTAATTTTCCTTGGTAATGATCTCCAGTGGCATGGGAACTTCGTTTTCGGGTAGCTCTCGGTGAACCAGATAGTGAGTCATCATTTTAATGGATTTGTATCCTTGATTAAACGACTTTTGTGAGATCAAAAAGGTGACAAATCCCGCTTCGAGAGCGGCTATGTTTTGAGGGGTGGTGTCAAAACCGATCATCTTGATTTTTGATAGTTTATCCCGGTCTATAACTTCACAAACATTAGAAACCCTACTGGAGGGAACCATGATGCATTTGATCTTGGGATGTTGTTCTAAAAACGCATTGATATTTTCTTGTTGTTCGCCAATTTTATCGTACTGGTTAAATTGGATTTGATGAATTTTGGTTTTGGGTGTCTTTTGTTTAAAATAATGATTAAAACCATTTATCCGCTCGTAAATAGCCTTGTTGTTATAGGGATTTTTTCGGGTAAGGATCATCAATAACTCATCGTCATTTTCAACACAAAGCTGGGTTAGCTTTCCTGCCAATACTCCGGCTTCAAATGATTTTTGACCAATATAACACAGATTGTTAAATCCTTTTAAGTCAACATTGAGAAACAAATAAGGAATTTCTTCCGCATCCAACTTTTCAATGATGGTTGCGGTTTCTTTTATAAAAATCGGAACCATAACCACAGCATCTGGTTTGGATTTGATCAGATCATGAAAAGCATTTAGATAACTCTGGGGGTCAAACTGATCAAATGTAAAAACATGAATTTCAATCCCAAAGGCATTCACATCCTGCCCACCTTTTTGAACTCCCAAAAAGGGAGATTTCCAGAAAAGGTTTTGTTCATCGTATTGGGGAATCAAAGTGGCCAGATTGTGATGTTTTTTCATGGCCAAAGAGCTTGCAATCTGATTGACCTTAAACTTCTTTTGTTTTAAGATTTTTCTGATTTTTGCCTCAGTTTTTGGTGAGACCCCACCTCTATCATGTAAAACACGATCCACGGTGCCAGCGGATACATTGGCTTCTTTGGCAATATCCTTTATGGTCATTTATCTATTATTCTACTGGTAAATATAGATTTTTAATTTATAAAATTAATCTGATTTTTAAACCAATTAATTTAAAGAATTAAGGGTGGTTCGAAATGTTTTTTTAATCTACTTTGCATATATTTGTTGATAATGTGTTCGCACACGACATTTGATGTTTATGACTAAATCTCTTAGGTGGATCCTTGTCGCTGCTTTATCAGGTTTTTTGTTTGGCTTTGACACGGTTGTGATTTCTGGTGCTAATTTGCCCATAAAGGAATTGTGGTCCACCAGCCCTTTTTTTCATGGTTTTTTCATCATGTCGATGGCCCTTTGGGGTACAGTGATTGGCGCTTTGTTAGGGGCATATCCTACCAATACCATCGGACGTAAAAAGACTTTGACTTGGATTGGTGTTTTCTTTTTCCTCTCTGCTTTGGGTTCTGCCTTAGCCATGGATCCCTACACCTTCTCATTTTTTAGATTTATTGGAGGGTTGGCCGTCGGGGTTTCCTCTGTTGCTGCTCCCATATACATATCAGAAATTTCGTCTCCAAAAAATAGAGGTTCATTAGGGGTTTTATACCAATTCAGTTTGGTTTTTGGAATTCTTATTGCTTTTTTCTCCAACTATTTATTGACCGGGTTTGACGGTGCCAACGATTGGAGATGGATGTTGGGTGTAGAGGCCATTCCCGCTTTATTGTATTTCCTGTTAACCCTAAACATCCCCGATTCACCTCGTTGGCAAATTTTGTTTCAAAAGAATGATACTGCTGCCTTAGCCACCTTAGAAATCATGTATGTTGATAAAGAAAAAGCCCAAGCCTTCTTGAACAAGATCAAGACAGCTGAACCCGAATATCAAACCCAGAAAAGTGGGGTCGCTAATTTGAGCAGCAAGGCGATGGTGTTGGCTTTTTTTGTTGCTTTTTTCAATCAATTGTCTGGGATTAATTTTATACTTTACTATGCTCCTGAAATACTTGAATTGGCAGGCTTCGCCACCAAGGAATCCTTGTTCAATTCCGTTTTTATTGGACTGACCAATATTATTTTTACATTCGCCGGCCTTTTACTCATTGACAAACTCGGACGAAAACAACTGCTCATCATTGGATCGCTGGGATATATTGTTAGTTTGACCGGAGTATCATTGGCTTTTTATATACAATCTAATCCAATGTGGATCAGTCTGTTTATCTTTGGATTTATTGCTTCACACGCTATAGGCCAGGGAACAATTATCTGGGTATTTATTTCCGAAATTTTCCCCAACAGACTCAGGGCGTTGGGACAGTCCTTTGGGACAGGTATTCATTGGATTTTTGCCGCTTTAATTACTTTGATTGGCCCTTATGTAATCGATCTTTACCAGAACAACCCATGGCCCATTTTCTCTTTCTTCGCCTTTATGATGGTGCTGCAACTTATATTTGCTATTTTCATGATGCCCGAGACAAAAGGGAAGTCACTCGAGGACATCAACCTAATTATTGACAAAAATTAATTTTTTAAAATGAAAAGAAAAAATTTCATCATCAACTCCAGTGGAATAGTTTTAGGGACTGCTTTTGCCCCCCATTTGATGGCGAATGTTCATGCGAACAACCGCGTCAATATAGGGGTTATAGGAACGGGTGGTCGCGGGAGTGGAATTATCAAATTACTCAACCAGATTCCCAACTGTGAAGTCATTGCTGTATGCGATACCCTCCCTTTCCGATTGGAAAAAAGTTTTGATTTGATCAAAAACAACAAAAATCCCAAATCTTATGCAGACTACCGTAAACTTTTGGATGATAAAAACATTGATGCAGTAATCATCGCCACACCCTTAAACACCCACGATCAGATCGCTGTTGATGCGCTGGATGCAGACAAACACGTGTATTGTGAAAAAACATTGGCCAAAGGTGTTGAGGCAACTGCCCGCATTGTTAAAAAAAGCAAAAGCTCAAAAAACGTTTTTCAAACCGGACATCAGTATCACAGTTCGAGGATGTACACCCAACTGGTTGACATGATCGCAGGGGGAAAGGTTGGGAAAATAGCCTCCATAGAGGCCCAATGGAACAGAAACGGCAATTGGAGAAGGCCTTTGCCCGATCCGTCATTCGAAAGACAAATCAACTGGAGAATGTACCGAGAGTACTCCTATGGTTTGCTCGCAGAATTGAGTTCACACCAAATTGATTTTGCCAACTGGATCCTCAATGCTACTCCAGAAAAGGCGGTAGGTTTTGGTGGTATCAATTACTGGAAAGACGGCAGAGAAACCTATGACAATACCAAGGTGGTTTATCTTTATCCCAATGGGGTCAAGGCCACCTACACCTGTTTGACATCGAATGCCAAAGATGATTATAAAATAATGGTCTTTGGAGACAAAGGGACTTTGACCATTTTCTATGATACGGCATGGTTTTATCCCGAAGGTACCTATCAGCCGGAGTATGGAGAAGTAGATGGTGTTTCTGGTGCCACAACCAATTGGTCACAGAGCAAGGGAATCCCTGTTGACATCAAGCACATTGACCCCACCAAACAAGCATTGATGGACTTCAGAGACGCCATTGTAAACCAAAGCAAACCCCTTTCTAGTGCCATTACAGGCGCCAAAGCAGCCTATGCTGTTGAGATGGGGATTCAAGCCATGGATACTCAAAAAACAGTCCTTTGGGACAAGACTCAATTTATATTATAAAAATAATGAAACCACATTTTGATTTAAATAACAAAGTCGCAGTGATCACGGGAGGAGGAGGAGCACTCGGGAGCTGTATTGCCCAAAGTCTTTCCCAATCTGGTGTGAAAATAGCCATTTTGGATCTTACAGAGGAATCCGCTCAACGAACGGTCGACCTCATCGAAAAAGAGGGAGGAACGGCAATTGGCTTTGCAGCCAATGTACTGTCTAAGGAGTCCATTGAAAAGGTTAGTAAAAAAATTATAGACCACTGGGGAAAAGTCGATATTCTGCTCAATGCTGCAGGAGGAAATATGCCCGGTGCCACCATAGCAGTCGACCAAACCATTTTCGATCTCTCCATGGAGGATTTTAATAAGGTCACGGCGCTTAATCTCAATGGCTCTGTCATTCCCTCTTTGGTCTTCGGTGAAATCATGGCCGAGCAAAAAAAGGGATCCATTATCAATTACTCCTCAATGAGTGTGGATCGGGTAATCACTCGAGTGGTGGGATACTCTGCTTCCAAGGCTGGTATTGAAAATTTTACGCGCTGGATGGCGGTTGAGATGGCACTCAAATTTGGTTCCGGCGTCAGGGTGAACGCCATTGCTCCCGGGTTTTTTGTAGGCAATCAAAACAGGAGACTGCTCTTGAATGAGGACGGTACCTACACCGAAAGAGGAGATACCATCATCAGAAATACCCCAATGAAAAGATTTGGTGAAGCGGAGGAGCTCAATGGTGCGATCCACTTTTTGTGCAGTGATGCCGCTCAATTTATAACAGGAGTTGTCCTTCCGATTGATGGCGGTTTTAGTGCTTTCAGTGGGGTTTAAATAATATATATATGAAAATGACACAAACATGGCGCTGGTATGGACCGAATGATCCAGTGAGCCTATTGGACGTAAGACAGGCTGGGGCTACAGGTATAGTGAATGCCCTTCATCACATCCCCAATGGTGAGATATGGCCGGTTCAGGAAATACAAAAAAGAAAAGCAGAAATTGAAGCAGCTGGACTTACATGGGACGTGGTGGAATCTTTGCCAGTCCATGAAAAAATAAAAACCAGAACCGACAACTACAAGCAGATCATTGAAAACTACAAAGTCAGTATGCAAAATCTGGCTGCTAGTGGGGTTTATGTAATCTGTTACAACTTTATGCCCATACTCGATTGGACCCGTACCCGATTGGACATGCCCTTGGATGATGGTTCACTCGCTTTGGAGTTTAATGCTTTAGAGTTAAAGGTTTTTGATTTACATATTTTAAAGAGAGAAGGAGCCGAACAAGACTATACCCAAGAGGAAATCGAGCAGGCGAAACATCTATTTGAAAAACTTTCAGCATCTGATATTCAGCGCATTTCCGACAACATGCTCAAGGGCTTGCCCGGTTCGGAAGAAGGCTACTCTATGGAGGAGTTCAAAGCCATGCTCAGTACTTACACTGGAATTGATGCGGATCAATTGCGCTCGCATTTGGTTCAGTTTTTAGAGGAGATCATTCCATTGGCTGAAAAATTGGGGATCAGAATGTGCATCCATCCAGATGATCCTCCTTTTACCCTTTTGGGTTTGCCCAGGATTATGAGCACCCAATCGGATTATCAGTTTATTTTCGATCAAGTACCACCACTGTCTAATGGAATAACTTTCTGTACTGGCTCCTTGGGGGTGAGAGCAGACAATGATCTGCCAGCAATCTTCGAAGCTTTTGCCGATCGGGTTCATTTTCTGCATCTCAGAAGCACCAAGCGCGATGTAGCTGGTAATTTTTATGAGGCAGACCACTTAACAGGAGATGTGGATATGTTCGAAATCATCACCAGAGTGATCCGAGAGCAAAGAAGAAGAGTGGCTGAAAACCGTGAAGATGCTTCCATCCCCATGCGACCCGATCACGGGCACCAAATGTTGGATGATATTGAAAAACCTAAAATCAATCCAGGATATTCAGCCATAGGACGACTCAAAGGTTTGGCCGAGCTTAGGGGATTGGAATGGGGCATTAATAAATTGATCTAAACAATGGAATTTAACAATACAGCATCCTTTATCAAAGAAGATTTTTTGTTACAGAATACAACTGCTCAGCGGTTGTACTTTGACCACGCCAAGGATATGCCCATTATTGATTACCACAATCATTTGCCTCCCGATGTAATTGCATCCAATCAACCATTTGAAGGGATCAACCAAATTTGGTTGGATGGAGACCACTACAAATGGCGGGCGATGAGAACCCTTGGGATCCCCGAAAAATTCATTACGGGTAATGAAGTCAGCAACAAAGAAAAATTTGACCAATGGGCCTATACTGTTCCCTTTACTGTGGGGAACCCCCTTTTTCATTGGACCCATTTAGAATTGAAGCGTTATTTCGGAATCAATACCCTATTACAACCCAACACATCAACTGCGATCTTCGAAGAAACCAACCGCCAGTTGGAACACATTACTCCCAAAGCATTGCTCAATGATATGAAAGTTGAAATGTTGTGCACTACCGATGATCCTATCGATGACCTTTCTCATCACCAAAAAATTGCCTCCAGCAAAGAAGAGGGGCCAGAAGTTTTACCAGGATTCAGGCCGGATAATATCTTCGGGATTGAAGGGAGTCAATATTTAGACTATATCGATGCCCTGATGAAGGCATCCAATATTGAAATATCAGATTTAGATACCCTTTTGACTGCTCTAAAATCGAGGGTGGAATATTTCCACCAAAACGGTTGCAGGATTTCCGATCACGGACTGGAGTTCACCCATGCTAGTGACTTTACCCATGTCGAGGCCGATGCCATTTTCAAAAAACGGCTGTCAGGAGACTTACCCACCGGGGACGAAGCCAGTCTTTTTAATTCTTGTATATTGTATGAATTGTTTGTGATGTATTCCGATTTTGGTTGGACCCAACAATTGCATCTCGGGGCTTTGAGAGGGAACAATCAAAAGCTTAAGAGAGAAATGGGAGCCGATGTTGGTTGTGATTCCATTGGAGATTTTGCACAGGCCAAAAACCTCTCTAAACTTCTCGGTAAATTGAATGACATTGATAAACTCACCCATACGATACTCTACAATTTGAATCCGGCCATGAATGAGGTTTTTGCTACCATGCCGGGTAATTTTAATAGTGACAAAGTAGAAATCCAATGGGGAACGGCTTGGTGGTTTCTCGATCAAAAAGAGGGCATGGAATTACAATTGAAAACTCTTTCCAATATGGGGTTGCTTTCCAAATTTATTGGTATGTTGACCGATAGTAGGAGTTTTCTCTCCTTCCCGAGACATGATTATTTCCGACGTTTACTTTGTAATATGCTTGGGAATGATATTGAAAATGGACAATTACCCAATGAAATTCCCTTTTTTGGGAAAATGGTTGAAAATATTTGTTATCACAACTTGAAAGAATTTATAAAATACAAAATTTAATGACTAATTCAAATTCTATTTTACTACTGTTTTTTTCATTTCTTTTCACGGTTTCTTGCAATCAGATTCGGTCGACAAAAATTCTCCGATTGGGACATGGTTTGAGTACCGGTCATTCTGTTCACCAAGGCATGGTTTTCTTTGGGGATAAATTAGAGGAGATATCAGGAGGGAGGTTTAAAGTACAGATTTATCCCAGCCAACAACTGGGTTCTGAACGTCAATTGATTGAATTGCTTCAAATTGGAAGTTTAGACATGACCAAGACCTCAGCAGCCGTTTTGGAGAACTTTTCTCCCAGCATCAAAGTTTTTGGTATTCCCTACCTCTTCAGAGACAAACAACATGTTTTTCGAGTTCTTGATGGGCCTGTTGGTAAAGAACTACTGAACGGGACTGAGAAATACTGGTTAAAAGGTTTGGGATATTATGACTCAGGAAGTAGAAGTTTTTACACCCTCGATCAGCCATTGGAAAAGCCAGAGGATCTCAACGGGCTTAAAATTAGGGTTCAGGAAAGTCAAACGGCCATTGATATGGTGAAATCCCTCGGTGGGTCACCTACACCCATTTCATGGGGAGAATTATACACTGCACTTCAGCAAGGCGTGGTGGATGGCGCAGAAAACAATCCCCCGAGTTTTTTTCTTTCAAGACATTATGAGGTGTGCAAGTTCTACTCCATTGATGAACACACCGTTATTCCGGACGTGGTGCTGATGAGCACACACATTTGGAACACCCTAAGCGAACAAGAACAAAGCTGGATACAAGAGGCCATGGACCTTTCAGTGATCGAACAAAGAAGATTATGGGAAGCCTCTGAACAAGAATCCCTTGAGGCAGTAAAAGCAGCTGGTGTTCAAGTGAGTTACCCCGACAAATCTTTGTTTGTTACTAAATCAAAGTCCGTTGCAGATAAATACGGACAAGATCCATTGATCAAATCATTCATTGACAAAATAAAAAATACCAACTAATATGAAATTAAGGTCAAAGGTAGATGCTGTTTTAGAAAAAATTCTTGTGGTGATCATGTCGTTAATGGTCGTCAATGTACTATGGCAAGTATTTTCTCGTTACATTTTGTCCAATCCGAGCTCTTTTACCGATGAATTGGCTCGTTATCTCATGATATGGGTGGGCGTTTTGGGAGCCGCCTATGTTGCAGGGAAAGGAAATCATGTGGCGATCACCTATTTTTCTGAAAAGTTCAGTCCGAAAAACTACAAAAAGGTCAAGATTTTCATCCACATCACCATTCTTGCGTTTGCCATTTTAGGAATGTTGATTGGGGGTGCACGCTTGGTTTATATTACACTGGTTTTGGGACAGCTTTCTCCCGCGCTAAAGATTCCCTTGGGTGTGGTGTATTCGGTGATTCCCATCAGCGGAGCACTGATTATTTTTTATAAAATTTTAGACTTAAAAGACCGAAATAATGATTGAATTTTTACCTGTAATCATCTTGATTCTTAGTTTTGTCACTTTCCTTGCCTTGGGGGTTCCAGTCGCTTGGTGTATTGCGATGTCCACCATGTTCACTCTTATGGTTGCCATGCCCTTTTCGGCGGCAACTACAACCGTTTCCCAACGCATTGCAACAGGATTGGATAGCTTTGCCTTGTTGGCCATCCCTTTTTTCATCCTCTCGGGACAAATCATGAGTAAAGGGGGTATTGCCGACCGACTGATTTCATTTGCCAAAACTCTGGTCGGTTTTTTACCTGGTGGACTTGCATTGATCAATATCGTATCTGCCATGTTAATGGGTGCCATCGCTGGTTCGGCCATGGCTTCTGCCTCGGCCATGGGGACTATTTTGGGCCCCGAGATGGAAAAAGAGGGTTATTCAAAGGAGTTTGGTGCTGCTGTAAACATCACTTCTTCGACCACAGGACTGGTGATTCCTCCCAGCAACACCTTGATCGTTTATTCCCTCGCTAGTGGTGGGGTTTCTATCGCGGCTCTTTTTTTAGCTGGATACATTCCAGGAATCCTTACGGGATTACTGATGATGATTGTGGCCATGGTTTGGGCCAAAAAACACAAATATCCCGTAGGCAAGCGTTCTTCTCTTAAAGAAGTCTTTGTGAAATTTATTGATGCCTTGCCCAGTCTATTGCTTCTGGTCATCGTTATTGGTGGTATTATCGCAGGTGTTTTTACTGCAACAGAGGCTTCTGCTGTAGCTGTACTTTATACCATTTTGCTTTCGTTTTACTATAAGGAATTGTCAATGAAAGACCTCCCTAAGGTCATTTTGGAATCTACCGAAACTACTGCCATTGTGATGCTGCTCATCGGTGCCTCAATGGGGATGTCGTGGGTGTTGTCTTATGAGAATATCCCTCAAGACATCAGCAATGCTTTGTTGTCCATCAGTGATAATAAAATCATCATCCTTTTGATGATCAATGTCATCCTTTTGGCCGTAGGTGTTTTTATGGACGCTACTCCGGCTGTATTGATCTTTACGCCTATTTTTCTTCCTATCGTAACTGCTTTGGGTATGGATCCTACCCACTTTGGGATCGTTCTCATGCTCAATCTTTGTATTGGGCTGTGCACCCCTCCTGTGGGTTCCGTTCTATTTGTAGGTGTTGGCATTGCAAAAACGACCATTTCAAAGGTAATTAAACCGCTAATTCCTTTATTTCTAGTGATGATTTTATCGCTATTTTTGGTTACTTATATCCCACAGCTAAGTCTATGGTTACCCAATTTGTTTGGATTATGAATCATTAATCATTAATTAAAAAAATAAATAAAATGTTCAATAAAATTATTTTTATAAGCATATTAATCGGTTTTTTATCGGCCTGTAGTCAAAAACCAATTACAATTCAATTGACCAATCCATTGGATATGGAACGGGTCAATGAAACAGTAGAAATCGATTTAAGTGAATTACCTATGGAGGTCACTGCTAAGATCGATAAGCTTGGTATATATGATCCATCAACTGAGAATTTTCTGATCAGCCAGCTGATCGATACCGACCAAGACGGACAGATGGATCAACTTATTTTTCAACCGCAGATGGCTCCCGGATCAGAGATGACCTTTCACTTAAAGGAACAATCCGAAAGAGCTGAAACTTTAGCCTATTGTTTCTCCAGAATTGTCCCCACCAGAATTGACGATTACACTTGGGAGAATGACAGGGTGGCCTTCAGAACCTATGGCCCTGCTGCTCAGGCTTTGGTAGAGGAAGGAAAAGATGGAGGTATTATTTCCAGTGGTATAGACTGTTGGTTGAAAAAGGTCAATTATCCCATCATCAACAAATGGTACAAAGCCAGTGAAGAAGAAGGCATCAGCTATCACGAAGACCACGGAGAAGGCTTGGACAACTACCATGTGGGCATCAGTAGAGGAGCGGGAGGTTTGGCGATCACAGGAGAGGACGATCAGTATTTTGTCTCCAAAAATTTTACTCGGCACCGCACCCTTGCAACGGGCCCTTTAAGAACCCTTTTTGAATTGGATTATGATGATTGGGAAGGCCCAAAGGGGATGATCAAAGAACAAAAGACCATCAGTTTAGACTACGGCAACAACCTGATGAAAATTGAGGTTTCTCTTCAGGGAACGGATCATATTGCTGCTGGAATATCACTTCAGGAAAATAATGGAGGCATCATCGACAAGAACAATATCCTTATCTACAAACAAGATCATTTTGATACCACACTGAGTAATGTGATTTTAACCCCTTTAAAACATTTTAACAGTCAATACGTCCACAACCCCCAAATATATGAACAAAATCATGTGTTTTTAGATTTAAAAGTTTTAGACCAGTCATTGGTTTACTATGTTGGTTTCTACTGGTCTGAAAGCAATCAATTTGCAGATCATGAAGCTTGGGAAGCCCATTTGGATGATCTGGCCATCAAAATCGAAAATCCAATTTTAACGAATATTAATTAATTTTTAATGAAAAAAGTTGTCACCTTTGGTGAGATCATGTTAAGGCTCTCACCTCCTGGTAATTTAAGATTCTCTCAGGCCAACAGTTTTGATGTGGTTTATGGAGGAGGAGAATCTAATGTCGCTGTATCCTTGGCCAATTATGGTGTTCCTGTAGAATTTGTAACCCGATTGCCTCAAAACGATATGGGGCACTGTGCCATGATGGAAATGCGTAAAAGAGGCGTAGGTACACAACACATTGCCTATGGGGGTGACCGATTAGGGATATATTTTTTGGAAACGGGAGCGGTAAGCCGAGGCAGTAAGGTGGTCTATGACCGAGCCCATTCTGCCA
>Ga0181577_10001884_pt1 | contig 16631 bp, 12 predicted proteins | sample 101ome_21_FD_132468 | JGI IMG/M metagenome (GOLD analysis project Ga0181577, IMG submission 132468) | Coastal salt marsh microbial communities from the Groves Creek Marsh, Skidaway Island, Georgia - 101413BT metaG (megahit assembly) | ecosystem: Environmental > Aquatic > Marine > Intertidal...
ACCGCCGTCGTACCACCCGGCGCAAACATGGTCAAATAGTTTGTCCCGTCGAGCGAATACTGCGGCAGCACCGAGGCACTAGCCCACGCGGTCGCGGCAGCGTAAATCACATACACCCCGCCATCTTCTCGCGACTGCTGTATGACATCGTAGTTTGCGTTTGCCGCCGTACCTGAAACGGCAATTACCGGGTTCATTGCTGCCATCTTATTCCACCTTTGTTTTCTGCTTATTTATCAGTGTGTTGATATTCACGTCTTTCGTATGCTGGAGCAGCAACTCAGAATGACACTGGATGCCGATACCCAGTTGATGCAACTTGTTGCACAATACGATGTCTTCGGTTTTGGCGACGTACACGTTATCCTCGTACGATTCCTCCATTTCAAACCATGGAAAGCCTATGGCGTCAAACACGCCGCTGTGAATCAGTATGCAAGCGGTTCCGCACCAGCGTACCGGAAATGTCCCCGATGACAGTTCCCGCTCCCATAACGGTTGACCACGTTCGTCGCTAATGAAAGCGAAATTGTAATGCGGCTCACTGCGGCCAAGCTGAATTGTGGGAGTGACAGCGGTGCGAACCAGACCGCTACCAGCACGAAGCAGATCCAGCACCCGGCTGGTCGGATAGTCCCATACGCCGTCGTCCACCGTCAATAACCAGTCGGCCTCGCGAAGGTACATTTCAGCAACACCGAGATTGCGGCCACGGCAGATGGAGTAGGGAGCATGCGCGATATTCCACGACATGCCCCCGCCACTCGCTGCCATTGCTTTTACCCAATCGACGGTGCGACGATCTGGGTTTCCGCTTCGCGATGTTATGCTGATGTGACCGATCATTTCTTTTTCTTGGCCTTTTTCGTAGCCTTTTTCTTGGCTTTTTTCGTAGCCTTGAAAGAGATCGGCACCTTCGGCTTTTCGTCCGGTTCTACTTTGCTTGGAACGGAAGACGGCGCTTCCTTGCCAGCTAAAATATCCCGCACTTTTACTCCCGAACCGGCAAGTGCCTTACGCGCCGCCGACTTCTTTTCTCCGTATGACATCGAAGCCCAGTTCTCTGGGTTTCCTGCCGCTTTGCGTAGGTTGTCGTCAACGTGCGACATAAGGCATCACCTCTTTCTGTTACGCGTCTGCCGAAGCAGTCCAATTGATTGCCAGCGACTTTTCGTTGACAGCGTTTACGACGTGAACACCTACGTCCATTACATAGAACGTAGCGCCCGTAATTGCTGTCGTGATATTCGCCGCGTCGTCTTGCAACGCGATGAACACGTTAGGGCCGATAATGCCTGTCGATCCGGTGACCGTGTCGCTAACCCCCAGATCCTCAGCGCCTTCCGTCCAAATCTGGCAATCGTGAACACGCAAACGGACGGCGGCGGTCGTTCGGCACTCGATGGCACCAAGGTCGAAGTTGCCGTACAGTTCGCAGTTTCGGATCGTGACATCGTCACACCCAACCACCGCCACTGCCGTGTCTCCACCGTCGCCAGCAGCGCCGATGTGACGATGACCGTCAATAGTAAGACGATCAGCAGCAGCAGTCGTGATAATCACGTCGGTCGCCTGACCCGTCGAGTCTCGATACTCGGTATTGATCAAAGCGCAATCGGCGGCGGCGATCTCAAGAACCCCCGTCGTCGCGTCGACGCCACCAAGTAAGACAACATTGCAGATGACAGTGCTAGCGGCTGTCACTTCCATCGTGGCGTCTGTTGCACTAAAGGTAAACGTCGGTCGAGCAGCGCCACTGCCAAGACCAAGAATTGTGATTCCTGCAACGTCGATTGCGACTCCACCATCGGCTGAAATCGTTTCCGCATGTCCAGGCATGAGAACAATCACATCGCCGTTGTTGGCAGTACATTGCCCAATGGCAAAGTCAAGCGTTGCGAAAGGGCTGTCGGGAGTTTGACCAACTCCAGCGCCATCTGCTGCTCCGCCGCTACCTGAATCGACGTAAAAAATGTTTCCCGTAGTGTTCGCTATCGCGAAGTTGATCGTGTCAACGAGGCGGTTTCCCACAGCGCGGTTTGCTAAACCGGACCCGATGATTCGACGGTCGGATGACTTGAGGGACATTTGTAAATTCCTTTACTCAAAAAGTGTTCGGCGTGACTGCGAACGTGCTAGTCGTTGTTAACGCCGTGTGTCGCGATCATGTGTTCACGCAACTGTTGTCGATCCATTTTTCTTGCTTCGTCGGGGTTTTCCTTGACGAATCGTGCTGCGTTTTGAGCAACCAATTCCGGCGCGAGTGGCACCGCGTCGTCAAACGGGTCACGCTCAGGACCGCGACCTTCTACATCGACCGCTCCATCGCAGGCCCAACCTCGTTTTTCCATCAGTTGCTTAATGTACCCACGTCCCCCGCTTGGCGGAATGAACGCTTCTGGGTCTGCTTCGCTGCGCTCCTCTGGATGCCAGCGGGCTAGTCCAGGGTGATACTGATAGTTGTCGGTAAACCCGTATTTTTTTGCCGTTGCTTTCAAGGCATCTCCGTAACTGCCGTGATAGTTGTCTCCCAACCTCGCATTGCCCTCAAACAACACGGCATCCGTCATAAGCGCAGGACCGCGTTCTTTGGCGCACATTACCGCGAACCGATGAGTCTGATTGTTTTGCCGCATACGAAAGTAATGCGATACGGCTGTTATCCATTGACTGCCTCGCATTAAATACGGTTGCCCCTGCGAATTGTAAAACTCTGAAACGTCCAATTCTGGGTATTCTTTTTTTGCTTCATCGCGTGTTGGCGGTGCGATAATCAAATCTGGGCAAGCCCGCCATTCCTCATGCGTTTCCAGCCACTTTTCAAAGTCCATCAGTTAGCCTCCGCTGCCGAATTGCTGATTCGCTGGTCTGCTTTGCGTGCCAATGCTTCCGCTTGCTGCATTGCTGCCAGTTCTATTTTTTGCTGCATGTCTAATTCATGCCGCTGGCGATCTTGTAGCATGTCCATTAAATGCCTTGTCTGGTCTTGCTCCAACTCCTGAATATGCGAAGCCATATCTAATTGCATCTTGGTGTGCGCGTCCATCGCTTTGCTTTGCGCGTTGCTTTGCATTTTTTGCATGTCAGCTTGTGCGGCGATCTGGCGTTTTTGCATTTCAGATTGCAAACCCATTTGTGATTTCTGCTGCTCCAGTTGCATTGCCATTTGTGCCTTTTGCACATCGACCTGCACGCCCTGTTGCTTCGCAGCCATGTTTAATTTTGCCATCACTGCTTGCGCTTCGGCTTGCTGTTGTTTGGCTTGTGCATCAATCTGCGCCTTTTGCATCCCAGCTTGCGCTTTCTGCACATCGGCCTGCAACTTTTGCATTTCGGCTTGCATTTGCATTTGCTGCATTTGCTGTTGTTGCGGGTCAGGTTCTGGGGGCTGGAAGTGCATAGACCGTAAATCCATGTCGTGCAAGTCGCCCCATTGCGTAAGCAGGGCATTGACGACCTCCCAGTTGCCAGTCGCTTGCGTATACTGCTGAACGAAGCTGGTAAAGAACTGCATGGCTTGATTAAAGTTCGCGACATCACGTTCGCGGTTTGGGCGGCGAATGGACGAGGCAGCGACATCGTAAGATAATTGCCGAAAGACTGCGTTCGGATCATCGTTGTTAACATACTTGCCCCAAAAATATGCGCCTGCTTGACCGAGTAACGGTGCAACATCTTTCGGACGCACGAAACCGCGCGCAGCATATGCCTCCTTCGCGGCCAAGCGAGATTGCCACCCCACGACCTTTTTTTGCATGTGATCGGGGCGGATGTTGACGGCTTGTTTTTTTGCAATCGTCTCTTCCGCTGTGCGATTCTGCGTTCCGCCCTCGTTGCGACCATACATAAACTCCGTCAATCCCGTCCGCTTGTCGAACATCTGGCTAACCAATTCGATAATTCGCCACACATCCATGCGGGTTTCCGCATGTTCTATGCGCTGGATCACCTTGCGCACATCGTCTGCCTGCATCGGCGTCGGAATTACTGTCAGGTCACCCCCTTCCTGTAGATATTTCTTGTAGTGGCTAACGTGACCCTGAGCAACCGCCCAGAAATCGCGGGAGGTAGTCCACACGCGATTTGCCAACCACGGAACGAGAAAATTCAGAAACTTCAACTCGCCCATCGCGGGAGCAAGCAAAGGAATCGGCCACGCTTGGGCCGGATCTGTTTCGTCGGTGTTTGGGTAAAAATCAAGAAACTCAATCGGGAAGTCATCATCGCGCCAATACTCAACCGGCCATTTGAACTTTTCCGCGATTTGCTTGGAACTGTTGTCGTACATGCGGTGATGATGGCAATTCAGCGGATGCGGTACGCTGGGGCTGATGGCGACGTATGCGTAATCCCCAACGGTTCTCTCCAATTCTGAAGCAATCTTGGGATCGACGCCGCTCATATTGGCCCCGCATCCCATCTTAGAATAAATCTCGTACCAAATTAGAATGTCCGACGTTTGCCCGCTGGCGCGATATTGCCCGGCTTGGTCTGGAAACGCCGACCGTTCCCCCGTTGACCAATGCGATTCAAGCGTGGCTCGTCCGCGTAGCTGGTTCTTTTTGTAGCCAAACCGTCGCTCGACCATCCAGTACGGTTCGGCGTGTTTAATGGCGATCCATTTCGCCTCGCTCGGTTGCCTCGCGTCGGGGTCCAGATACACATCTTCTGGTGCCACTCGGAAACTGCCGGTATAGGTACGGTCATCGCCGGGAAATTGGAACGGGCGGGTCACCATGCAACCCCGCCCCTTGATTAACGCATCAACAATTGCCAGTTCCGACTCGCGGATCAATCCACCCATGGGCTGTTCGCGAGGCGTGAAGTTTAGCCACTCGCTCAATAAAGTAGCGGTGGTCTGGTCGATGGCGTCTCGTTCCATTTCTTGTCGCCGGAACTGTTCTTCCATTGCCTGCGCCTGGGGATCTACGCGGAAGATTTCATCTGGCAGTCCGTACCGGCGTTTCGGTGACACTTGCCGGTGAGGGACTTCCCACATTAAAGACGGACCCATGACCGCGACGACTTCGAATGCCTTGTTAATAGAAATGCGAAACTTTGGCGCTTGCACGTTCTTCCAAAATTTCTTTTCGTAGTTAGGCGACCACATTGCTGCGGCACTTTTTGAGTAGAACATCATGCACTCGTCTGCCATCGCTTTCCACGACGCGCGCGAGCGTTCCGACGCTTCAATTTTGCCAATCCAAGCCTGGGTAAGTGGGCGAAGATGCTCCAGCTTGGCATCGAATGGCGTTCCCTCGATACCGTCCAAGCTATAAGAAGAATTTGCAGCAATCATTGATTACACATTCCCCGGTTCTTGATACTCTTCGCCTGCCTGTACATTGTCTTCCGTGACGGCGGCTTTTCGGTTCGCAATACGGGCTTGCTCTAACGCAATTTGCTCTTGCACTCGCTCTTGCTGCGCTCTGGTTTGCGCTTCAATCCGCTTGTTTACTGCGTCATACAAGTCGTAATGACTTTTGGGGATGCGTACACCCGGCAAATACTCCCACGATCCATCTTTGACAGTGCTGGGATTGCCCGGTATTTCATGGCGTGGGTCACCTGCATGATACACGTTGCGGATATACACTCGTTGCAGACTGCCATTATCGGGGAATAGCGTTAGGTTAACTTTACCCGGTTGGAGCGTTTTTGTCACTATTGCAGCTACCGGGTTTTCTTTCTTGCCCTTCTCCATCCAGTTTACCGCGTATCCCACGGGCGGTGTTGGCGGTTTGTAACTGGTGTCTCTTGCCGTAGGATCGTTGAACTTTTCTAAGGCTTTTTGGCCCATTTGTGCTATCAATTGACGGTCGCCGTACGCGGCGGATGCTCTGTCTTTGTACTCTTTAATGATGCGTACGCATTGCTGCTCATTTGCTGCGGACTGAATGGCAGACTCAGCTTCCTTGTAAAGCTGTTCAAGTGTTACCGACATTTAGGATCTCCTATCGAAAAATAGTTACACGGCATCGCCTATGCCTAAATGGACATAGCCGACACCATTTTTTTGATCAAATTCATTTTGTTCAGATAGCATTTTTTGCGCAAATTGATAAGCACTTGAACCGCGAGTTGGGCGTTCCTCGCGTGGCACGTACGCTAGCCCGCTTTTAAAAGCATCTTTCATATAGGCCGCACCGTACTCCAATGCTGCCATGCAGTCATGCTTTCGCGGGTTTGCCGGTTCGTCGGATATTGTCGTTACGCCAGCGGTCAGCATTTGCTTTTTGCGGTACGTGAAAAACTCTTTGATTGTGCTGGGGCATTTATCTTCCACAATGAACAGGCTAGGCCAACCGCCTTTTCCACTCAGCGCCTCCCGAACCGCGACGTATCGTATTAACGGCACATCACAACCGGGAGCAAACCCCGAACTGGTCAACCTCGACACGAGCCGCTGTTCCCCAAAAGCGTAAGCGTATGTCTCGAATACATTCATGGTGCTTCCCACTCGCGTCTGCTGTCCCATGCGTTTGTCCATGATGAATGCCTCGTAGTCGAGTCCTGCGGACAGAGCGTTGATTTTGGCTGCGAGTTGAGTCGCGGAGCATTTCGCTACGACCAGTTCGTTTTCAATTATCCACGTATTCTTCATTTCAACGCCTTGCACGACGGGCGGCGGTACAACACCCCATAGCACCGCAGTACGTGTATGCGACGGATCAATAAACAGATAGCGAGTCCAGTCTGACGGAAACCGTTTATTCTTTTCGTAAATGTCGCACAGCACGACTTGGCGTTTGTTGGGATTGAACGCCTTCAAATCGTCTGACATGGGGCGAATGGAATGAACTTCCTTGTTGTAGTCGTACATTGCCAAATGATCTAATAGGAGTTCTCCTCGGTCGCGACGCGCCCTTTCCTCTTCCGATCCCATCATTTCCAATGAATCAGATTTCGCTGAGTCGGTGATAAACTTGTTATCGCTCATAGCCAATTGCAGCGCTTCTACAATTGGTTCGCTCCAACCTTTTTGTTCGTCCGCCTTGTCGATCAGATCCACTAACGCCAGATTTTGCACATGCGGCCAAACAGACCACATAAACCAGCCGCCGCCGCCTCGTGCGTCTGTCAGTCGATCTTGCCATTCTTTTAGATGTTCCTGAAACTGAATATCTTCATCTATCCATAGCCCACTCACTCGGTCGCCTTGCTTGGCGGCTTTCGCGGATGAAGGGTATGCACGCAGCACCGCACCGTTCGTCAGCCTACATTCGCCCCAGTGTTTTGCTCCCGCTGCGTGGAAATGCCACCCTTCGATAAAGCGCGATGGTATTACCGGCCCAGCGGGTTCTGAATCGTAAAAGCGATCCGCGTCATCATCGCGTGCTTCGTTCCACGGTCGAAACTCCATAGTCTCTTTGTCGCGAATTACACGGAACAAGTCAGGCTCAAACAGCAAGCGGTGAATAGTTTGCCCAATATGATCGACGGACCACCCAATACACCAAAACAAACGCGGGTCATTCGGAGAGGGGACGGGCCACTTTAGCGGGATCTGTATTCCCTCCAAGTCTCGCAATGGTCGGCCCAGTACGCGAGAACCAAATTCACACACCACCCCCGTCGATTTCCCGCTCCTTTTCCCTCCCCTCACTAGCAGGTGCTTCGCCGCACTCGTGTGTATCCGGCACTGCTGCGCCGTCGTCGGGTGATACTGGTTGAGTGCTTCCTTTTGCCGCATCTCCTTTTCCGTTATCACCCGTTGAAGTTCCGAGACGCGGCGTTTCGTGTTCATCAGTGGATTCCTTTACTCCAAGTACATCGTCATTCGAATACGCGCGCAATAACTGCTCAAACATATTGTCTGATAGCGACATGAATTTTTCAGCCAGCAAGGACGCCTCATGGGATTCCAACTCTTCGTCAGACATCTGCTCAGGTGCTTTTTCGTTTTCCTGTTGCGCCACGGCGAATTGAAACTTTGCGTATTCGCGAATTTGATTCAATGTCAAATTACTGCCCGGTGAACGCTCGATGAGAATCATTAACTGCTGTGCCCATGTTGACCCCAACTGGGCCACTCCGCCGAATGCTTCATTGAATGCGTGAATCACTTTAATCACAGCGGGCGTTGCTGAGTGTCCGCGTTTTACCTGCTGCTCGATTTTTTGCACTAAATCACGTACGACGTTTTCTCGCCGTTTACGCGACCGCGATATGCTTGCCAAGTCGATGCAATCAGCGCAGCGGCGATCTTCTGGGTAAAACGGAAATCGCTTTGCAGAAAAAACTTCGGCACAGCGTGAACACTCCAGCACTTCGGATAATGTCTTGTATCGACATGGTTCCGATTTGAGCAATGCCGCGCCTAAATTCACATGCGACGACATGGGCAGTCCCGTTTTTTCTTTTACGGAACGAATTGACTTTTGCACGTCCGGTTCTGAAATGCGTAGCTTTAACGCTATTTCATATGCGTCTTCTGTCTCGGTCATCGCCTTGAGCATTTCACATTCGCGGGGCGACAGTTTATACATTTCAGCGATTGTTTTGACTTTTCCGGACGCCTCAATGATTCGTCGCGCAGCCTGCCGCTTTGGTTGCTTCGGTTCGCGTTTTCGCTTACGTGCCAACGGCGGGTTCCTCCGTCAGTACCATGTTGCTACGCATTACAGCCCAGACGGTTGTGCCTTCGTAAAACTTTAACTGCACATTTAAACCCGCAAGTACCGCCTTCAACGCTTCATACGCTTTCTGGCAGTTCGGCCCACATAACTGACCGGCTAGTATTCCTGTTTGAGATAGCAATTCCGACCAAACTCGCACATCGTCGGCTATGGCAATTGGTTCGTAGCATCCATCTAAAAATACCAAATCCAACTGCCCGACGCCGATATTCAAGTCTCGCGCCGCTTTCATTGAAGACATTTTGAGTAGTTGCACGGGATTGCGATAATACTCACCTACGTTAGCCAAGAACATTTCTTGCACTTTTTCAGGTCCACCGACTTTTTCGACCACATCGCCAAGATAGCCATTAGGAGTACCAGCGAACGTATCAATGCACGTCACTACTCCGCCAATGGAATTGTCTATTCCCTGGCAAATGGCGACGGTCGATTCCCCCACCCACGGTCCAACTTCGATCACTCGCAGCGGTGCCGATGGATTGCTTTGACGTATTGCATAATGCAAGCTATCAACGAGCCGTCGTATTGCATTAAGGTTTTCTTTGGGGGTTTCGTGAAATACACTTTTTACGCCGTGTCCGTCAATCACTCTACTTGCCAACATATCGGCGGGGACCGAAGCGAACGGATCGTAATCGGCACTACTGGAACCGTACGGAACATCACCCAATGGGTCTTCGTCCATTTCGTACGTTTCATCGTCGCGATCAGAAAGCACATGCTCTAGCGTTTCGTCGCCGTGTTGCAGCGAAACCATATCTTCTGCGTTGACGGTTACAGAACCTTTCCAACCTTTTGGGACACGGACAATAATTTCGTCGTGTTCGGTCATAGACACACCTTCAGTTAGGGGAATTACTTATTCGGGGGGGGGCGTACGAATGTCAATATAGGCAAAAGCCACGCTAGAAATCAACATGCGTAAAAAAACGACCATCCAGTTTTACCTGAATGGTCGTCCCCGAATTGGTCGAGACTGCACTCGACTCCCCAACTTGGAGTTACACAACTCCAAGGTGTTTTGTTAGCCCAACCCGTTCTTAACGTCGAGCAAGGCGCGAATTTTCAATACACCAGATGACGCAACCTTTGCTTCTGCGGCAATACCGACTTCCGCTCGCGCCAGACCCATGATTGTTCCATCATCCTGTGTGCCGGTTTCGTCTACAGTCAATACGCCGTCAAGATCCGACGAATCCGCAACTGCAGCGGTGTGAAGTGCATCACCTTCTGCGATAGTGGCACCATCAGCAACCACCACGTATTGCGGGCCTTTGTAGAAACACCAGAAGCAGTCGTCGTCTGCTACGTTACCGACGATATGGTCGTCTACAAAACCGGCGATTTCGTCTTTCGCTGCGACACCATCGTCAACTTCCAACCCATACTGGCCTGCCTTCCAAATGACGGGCTGACCAGCGCGAAGCGTCGTACCGGAAGTGTTTTTCACAAACACTGCGTGGCACCACATTCCCGATAGTGTTGGGTGCGACGGATTGTACGTTGAGCGACTGTCGCGCGCGGCGTTATATCCAGGGTCGGTATCCTTGAACCGAGCGGTTTGTCCCAGCAAGCCTTTTGTTTTGCCTTGCGTGGCACTGGCAGTTCCGCCCGCGTAATAGGTCTTACCGCGTGGAACCAAAGTTTTAGCATTGTCTGACATCGTGAGTTTTCCTTCACAGTGACAAGGGAGTAATGTATGTGTCTGTTCGACGATGAACAGTCAATTAGGCGTATGGGTAAATTTTGGCGACGTACTTCGGTTTGTACTGACAGTTGCCAAAGAATCCTGCGGCCATCAAGTACGACCACAGTGTGCGCGGGTCTTGATCGGGACCACGGAACCACATCAGTTGCGGCATCAAGCTGGCAACCGTAACGTGATTCAGGTTTTCGATGTAACCAGTTGCAGCGGGGCAATCGAAATCGGACGAAATAGCGACTCCGTCCTGATTTAAGACGTTTACGCTGAAACCTAAATCGCTCGATTCGCGATGGGGCACGTTGACTCGCCGCAGGGCTTCGTGGTGGTTCTTGTAACCTTGGAACAAATCAGGCGCGAGCGAAACGAGATCCGGTGCGCCGTCTGCGCCTCCGGTTGTCGTTAGCCACGTAATACCCTGACTGATGACTCGCCAACAATTATCTTCCCACGCTGTCGATCCCGTTCCCCAGTTGGTCGATGAAGAGTTCAACAACTTGGGACTGTTGAAATCGTATTCCCGGTCGCCGTTTCCATGCGGCCAGTCAGTTGCGATGGTTGCGTTGGGCGACGTAATAGTCGATGTGGATGACCATGCACCGCCTTGGTTACCGACTGCCGTGGACAGAGAATCCAGACCGTAAGTGTCGCTTGGTTGTGCAATAGTATCGGCAGCGGTAACAGTCCCTTCGTTAAGGAATGTTTCCAGACCATGTATTGCGTTTTCACGTCCCGACGCTTCTCCGTCTTTGAACAACTCTCCACCCAAGTCCTCGCGTACCGCGCTGGTGCAGTTGTTGATCTTCGATTGGAACAGGTTGATCAATTGTTCGTCGCCAGCGTTGATCGCTCGCTGCATCATGGTCATGGAGTCCGTTGCGACATGACCTCGCCAATCAATTTTGATTTGACGGTAAGCATCGTGGTTTCCGAAGTCAACTGAACTGCCGTCCGCGTAGTGGGACGAGTCAGGTTTGCTGAACATTACTTGCCAAACGCAATGTTCGCCACTTTGATTGAGCATGATTCGCCCACGCTTGCGAAGCATCGACAAACGAAGACGAGCGCGAACCGTCATGTCGGACGCGCCTTTTGCATACTTGGGCCGAGTTGAGTGGATCAGGCCAATCCAGTTGTCAGTTGACATGAGATAACCTTTCTATGCGAGTTAAACTGACGGACGTTGCGAACGAAACGCTTGTACGAACGTCGATTCGAGTTCTGCTTGCGTTAGGTTCTCAGGTGGTTCTACTGTGCCGTACCCTTGGTAGTTAACCGAAGGATGTTGCATCGCCTGCTGCATAAAACTTTGGTCCTGTGCAGACGGTTGCGTGTACGGACCTATATTCGCGGGTGCCCCGTGCGCGTTCGATGGCGGCGCTACTGGCGGCGCTACTGGCGGCGCTACTGGCGGCGCTACTGCCTCTAGCTTCTGTGTTTCTTGTGAATGATTTACTCCGCTTAACTCCAGCGCTAGTTCTAAAACTTGCTGGTCGCTGGCTTGCGGAATCATATTTTCGACGCGATTGACTTGCGCCATCAGTTGCCGGTACGAATCTGGATTTTCAAGCACTGCCGCGTTTTGCTTTGCAAACTCTGAAAGAAATTGTTGATTTTTCTCTGCTCCGTACCGATCCTCCCACAGCGTATCGAACTTCTCTTGAATCATGCGGTCGATTGGCGCTTGATATGCTTCCCACAACTGCTTCGTGCGTTCTACGGCGCGTTGCGAAGTCTGGTATTGATTCAGACTGTGCAGCGCTGGCGAGTTTGCCAAATACTCATGGCTTTCGGCGGGCACATACAAGCCTGTCGCTGAGTCTTGAACGATGACACCGCTTTGGGTCATTTGGTCCCATGTTGGATCTTTGTCAGGTAAGTTCCACACTTTTGAGAAGTGTTTGTCGATAACAAACTCTTCTTCCTCTTGCTGCCCGTTAGTAACCGGCGCTGCGTAGTCTCGCTGCGACAACTGCTGCAAATCCTGTTGTTGCTGCACTAATCGTTGCTGCTGCAACTCCAATTCCTGCAACCGAGTCGCCATGCGTGCGTATACATCCGCCTCGCTATGAGTTCCCGACACATCAATCCCCATAGACTCCGCTTGTTGCGATAAGGAGTTGAGTGTTTCCGCTGGTGGATTTGCCTGCGGCTCGGATGGCGATACTGCCGTCTGCGATTGTTGCATCGGCGGTTGCGCCTGTGCAAACTCTGGAGGCGTATATCGCGTCGGCGGTTCCATCGGCCCCGGTTCGCCTTTGGATACATCTTCAGGATACGCCATCCATTGCCCCATACCTGGGCTGCGAGGTTGCTCGCCCGACGCCATCGGCTGCGGGTGGTCAGATGGTAGCGGATTAAACTGCGCTATGCGCTGCGGTTCAGATTGCTGCAAGGTAGGATAATTTTGCTGGGGTACATCAGGGTTTTGCGTCGGTTGCACTTGTGCTGTTGCCGCGTTTGTAAATGATTGCTGCCACCCTGTGTCTTCTGGCGGCATGTCAGTTCTTGCGATTCCGTTGCCATTCGGGTTTGCTGTGACCATTTGTTTTCCTTTGGGGTTAAGTGAGAACAGTTCTCCAAATCGGGTATGTCATTAAATGAATCTGCCCATCTGCGAAAAAAGTTCAATCTCTTTACACCTTCAATGCACTTCAGGTACAACTAAATGCACTGAAAGGACACCTATTTCGTGGCAAACAAAACCCCTAGAAGTCAACTCGTGTACCCCACGTCTCCGTCTCTAAGGATATTGCACGAGCAAAATTTTCCGCTCACCGCTGCAAGAGATTTTTTGCCGTTTGGATATAGACGGGCGCGGTGCTTGTGCATTGACGGTGGCACATCGCAGGAAACCGGTGAACAGGTCTATTTAGAGTGGTGCTGGATTTCTGCCTCTACACGAGGAACCAGTGTCGAAGCGTATTTACGCTATTTGTCGTCGCTAAATGGCGGCACACAAGATTAAGACTTTGCTAGTCTGGTACAGCACCTGTTCGCGTACTGTCTTCTGATACCAAAGACGTTCTTTGGCACGACTCTTCGATAAATGCGGGCCTGTACACAGGAGAAGTTGAAGACTCATCACTCTTGAAGAAGAAGAAGATTAAGTGAGTAGTGATCATTACGTGGTGTCCAATACGAAGTAGGTAACGGATATAGACACATGACCGCCAGTCGGAACCGTACAAGTGTACCTGATGTCCTCACCGTCATCACCGATGCCGATAATTCCGCCACCACCTCCCCGAGCGATACCACCACCGGGGGCGACACCCTTAGCGTCAACCAGTACGTCTAGTGAACCTGTTGTGCCGGGGGACGGTAGGGATGCAGTCGCAAAACCGACCTTTACGTCGGTGTCCACGCTGTTAGCGTTGCTACACATAACGCTCAATGATGTAACCGCTATTTGTGATCCGGTACTTACAGTAAGCATTCCTGTGTTAGTTTGGGCACCATCTGCGGCAGCAACCGTTGCGGTATACGTCTGTAGGCCGGGATGGTATCCCATGTTCATTAGGACGCCATCGCGGAAAGCGCGTAGGTCGGTGCGGTCACCATTCGCTACTGCGGTGACGGTTCCTGCGTCTGTTGCTACTGCTCCGATCTTGATCGGGTTGCCGCTATCGGCGGTGTCGTGCGCCACATCACCTTGTACGTCGTTATTCGCGCCGAGGTCAACCGTAACGGTGCCGCTGACCGTCACGTCATTATTGGCGCCGAGGTTAACGAGAAGCCCGTTAGTAGTGTCGCCCTTGACACGACTGAGTGTCGCGCCGTTGTACATGTATCCAACCGCTTGCACCTTCAAACCGACATCCGAAGTGACCTCCGCGTCGCTTGTGAACGCGCCAGCGTCTAGGCCCGTGCCTTGTGCCTCAATGTCAACGGCTCCGGTTATCGCTTCGCCGTCAAGGGTGATCTTTACATCGGATTGATCACTCGCAAGTGTCACAGGGACCGAGGCTGACATGAGCGCTTGACCTTGTGACGGTAGATTGGTGTCGATGCTGGATAAGGTTGTCTCTGTTGCGAAATCGGTTATCTGTGCGTTGGCCGCATCGAATAGGGCAACTTGGATGACTGGTGTCACACCGATAGTATTGGACGCGGAATCAAGGCCGACGACGCGCGATGCTATCTGGCCCGTATCAGTGCTGATCTGCGTCGTGTTGCTGGCGGTCGTGTCGGCGTCTGTCTCAATCGCGGAAAGAGACGTAATCATCACGTCTTGATTCGCCGAGGTAGCCAAGCCGACTGAGTCTGCGGCGATGTCGGTTTGTAGCTGGCCGCTGGAGTCAACCCGGACATTAACGTAGCTACCACCAGCCGCCGGATTCTCGCCAGCAATGACCGCTCGCACATTGTCCACGTCAGTGTCATCGTCCAGCACTGCCGTTACTTTGCTCGTCGGTAGCTTATTGGCGTTAACGTGATGGATCGTCTGTACGGTGAAGTCGGCGTGATCGTTTCCGCCGCCAGCGTCAGCGTCGTAACTAACCCGCATATACTGAGCGACCGGTATCACAACATGCGGCGGGTGATCGCTCGCGTCGTCCACGTCGTAGTTGATCGTTCGGTGGACGGTTCCACCGTCCATGCTAAATTCGACTTGCAGTGTCCCTGAGGCGTTGTTCGTTGAACTGTAAATGAGGATTTTACTCAAAGCGTACCGGTGGACATCCACCCAAGGCCCAGAAGCGTTCCACGACGTATTTGCAGAAAGAGTCGAGGGGAATCGACTATTTGTGAGATCCACCAGTCCGCTGGTTTCCACGATGGTTGAACCAGCGCCCCAGCAATCTGTTTGAATCTGGAGATCCGTCGCCGCTGCCGCTGTCTTAGTAATGTCCAGCGTTACCGGTAGATCGCTATCACGGATAGACGGGGTCGCTTGGAGATTCGGAAACAAGGTCTTATGGAACGTAACCCAATCGCCATCCGGTGACATCACTTCCCAGTAAACTGGCGCGGAACCTAACCAGCCGAAACGAATACGGAAGATGTTCAGCTTGGTAAAGTCAATCGCCTCTGGAGTGCCGTCGCGTTTAAATTCACTACCTGCGCCGCCCGTGAGATCGTCTTCGCTGAAGGATGTTTGTGCTACCGTCGTATCGCTCGCGTTGTTACGAACTGTGACGCCGAAAGATGTTCCTTCGTAGCCGATAAAGAATCCGTTGTTCGCGTCGTACAGACCAATTCGCATGTAGCTGCTTGCGATGCCAGGGGTAAAACTGGCAGTGAACATCGCGTAGACTTCACTACCGCTTCGGTAGACAGTCTTTTGATTCGTTACGCCTTGAACGCTACCGTTGGCGTCCGTCGAACTGGCGAACAAAGCGCCGCCCACATTCGATGTAGCGGTTGCCGAGTTTACCGTGGTCACGTTGACCAGTACTTCAGGTGCGGCGCGAAAGAACTGAACATCTACGTCGTTATTAGGCCGAACGGTAACCGCTCTACCGAAAACATCATAGCGCCCAGCGGACTCGACTGACGATGTGCCGAAGTTGGTGATCTGGTTGTCCGAAGCGTCAAATATGGCAACTCGGGTAAGATCCGTTGTGCTGATCGTCGCCGACGAATTGTCAATTGTCTGTAAGCTAGTCAGAGCGCTGGCGAGTGTAGCTTCTGTTGCCGCACCTGTTGGAAGGCTTACAGTACCACTGATGTTGGTGATGTTCCAGGTTCCACTTTGAGTTGCCGCTACTGTTTCGCCGTCTAGTGTGATCTTGACATCAGACTGGTCAGAGGCGAGCGTAACAGGCACCGATGCGGCCATCAGCGCTTGACCTTGCGACGGAACCTTGGCATCCAGGCTTGTCGTATCACCAGCAATAGTCGAGGCGTCTGTAGCGATACTGCCGGTGTCAGCGTCGATAGTCGTCAGTAGCGCCTCGATGCCATCAACGTGACCGATGATTGTGGACTGGTTAGCCGCAGTCGATGCGCCAGTAGGCAGTGCCGAGGTGACTACGTCAACTTGCATCTCGGTCCCGCTGACCGCGCCAGCGACCGTTGCCAGATGTGTTAGCGCCGTGCCGTCAACTTGGACAACGAACGTACCCGCGTTAGTCACGTCGTGGGCCGCAACAGTCAGCGAGGTGGACGAGACGATGTCAACTGGCAGGCCAGCTGTAGCGGTTACCAGTTCGACTGTCCCGCTACCGCTTTCGCTCGATGGTACTGCAAGTATCGAAACGGGCACCTTGTTGCTGTTTGTCGTGTCGCTAAACCCCGCGAAGTCGTCGCCGCCGGAACCGGCGTCAGCCGTTACTGATTGA
>Ga0181577_10001889_pt1 | contig 16592 bp, 6 predicted proteins | sample 101ome_21_FD_132468 | JGI IMG/M metagenome (GOLD analysis project Ga0181577, IMG submission 132468) | Coastal salt marsh microbial communities from the Groves Creek Marsh, Skidaway Island, Georgia - 101413BT metaG (megahit assembly) | ecosystem: Environmental > Aquatic > Marine > Intertidal zone...
CAAGTATTGAAGTAGTTACCTGAAATAAACCAGTACTCACAATCGGATTACCATTACTATTTGGCGATATATTTACGTATATACTTCCACTATCATCACTTGCACTAGATGAAAATGTCCATGTTCTTGCTGAACTTGTTGATATCCACGTACTAAATGAATCTCCACCCCATGCGCCTAATCCATCCGTATTAACATTAGCAGATACATAATAAGAATCGATTGCAGATTGTATTTTTGGATCTATCCAATCAGCAGGAAAATCAAATGTGCTTCCTGTTACAGTAACTGTGCCATTTGTATTTAATGTATAAGAAACCGTTAGCGGTCCGGATACACCACTATTACTACTAGTTCCTGCAGGAACATCAATAGTCACTGTCTTACCGAGTAAAGGTTGAACTACACTCATGTAACAGATCCTGTAATTACAGCTACGGTCGAGTTAGCAAATAATACAGTTGCAAGTCCTCTTGTCAAGAGAGAAACAGAAGCTCTGTCACTATTTACACCAGAAACATAGGCTGTAGTAATACTACACGTAATGGTCACAGATCCCGTCGTATTATTGTAAATTGAAACAACATCGCCTGCACTAAATGTTGCGTCTGGAATTGTAATAGATCCGCCGGAACCTACAACTACAAAGTCACCAACATCACCGGTGGCAAGTGTATATGATCCAGTTTTTTCTGCACCAGATTGTGGAATACTATTAGTACCAGCAGATCCAGTGTAACCAATTGGTCCCTGAGGTCCCTGAGGTCCAGTGGCACCAGCAGATCCAGTATAACCAATTGGTCCTTGTGAACCCTGAGGTCCTGTTGGTCCAGTGGCACCAGCCGATCCAGTAAATCCAGTTGTACCTTGTGGTCCAGTAGGCCCTGTTGGACCCGCAGATCCTGTGTATCCTATTGGTCCCTGAGGTCCAGTTGCACCTTGAGGGCCAGTTGCTCCTGTAGCACCGGTATTACCTTTTGATCCAGTGTAACCAATGGGGCCTTGAGGACCAGTTGGTCCTGTTGGTCCTGTAGCACCAACAGATCCAGTAAATCCAGTTAAACCCCTAGAACCGGTATAACCAATAGGTCCTTGAGGCCCTGTTGGTCCTGTTGGTCCAGCAGCACCCTGAGCACCTTGAGGCCCAGTTGGTCCTGTAGCACCAACAGATCCAGTAAATCCAGTTGTACCTTGTGGTCCAGTAGGCCCTGTTGGACCCGCAGGACCTTGTGGTCCAGTAGGACCATCAGATCCAGTATCACCTTTTGATCCAGTAAATCCAGTATTACCCCTTGAACCTGTAAATCCAATGGGGCCTTGTGCACCTTGAGATCCTGTAAATCCGATGGGGCCTTGTGGTCCTGTAGCTCCTGTTGGACCAACCGAACCGGCCGGACCTGTACCATCAATCCATTCTACATTACCTGAAATAGTTCTTAGAAAATATCCATTAACAGACGTATTTTGTGTTGGTAAAAGATTATTAATTGCTCCATCTGTTGTGGTTCCACCGGTACCACCATATAAAACAGGTAAAACACCCTCTTGAATAGCACTAGCATTAACATGTAAACCAGTAGCATTTGCTACAACACCAGTTGTACCAGTAACTAATTTTATTACTGTGCCGTTAGAAGTAATTTGAGAATTTGAAATATTTAATGTTGATAACGAAGCAGTATATCTTCGTGTTGTATTACCAAGAGCTATGTTATTAGCCGTAGGAAGAATGCTTCCACTTGCGATAACGTCAGTTGCAAGAAGATTACCAGTAATAGTAGCGTTTGCAGAAACTGTCAGAGTCTGCTGAACACTTAGATGAGAATTTGCCTGTACATTTGCTAAGAATGTTGCATCATCGTTGACTAATAGTCCATTATCTACTTTAAAGTTTGTATTAGCCATGACTACCTTACTTAATTAAATGTGCTACTACTTTTGCTGCCGAGTTTACAACAGTTTGATCGAGATATAATCTTGCAGTTGTTGCAGTCACATTTGCTACAAATGTTCCAAGAGCGGATGGTGTACCATTTGAAGCAACAGATCCATATGTTGTAATTGATACAGCATTTGAACTTGCACTTAATGCCAATAAAATTTCAGAAGATTGAGTTACACTACCATCTTCTTGATCAATTTTTACTTGGAATTTAGCGCTATTATAAGTTGCCTTTGCAAAACTATAAATTAGTTTAGGAGCTGAGTCATCTCCTAAATTAGTATTGCTTGAAACATCAATAACATAATCGGTCTTAAACGTTGTATTTCCTGCAACACTTAAAGTATTAGAAAGAGTCGTTGCTCCAGTAACATTTAATGTATTACTGAATGTTCCTGTGTTTGTAACTGCAATGGTATTACTAAATGTTGCAGCACCAGTCACACTCAATGTATTACTAAATGTACCGGTATTTGTAACTGCAATCGTGTTACTAAATGTTGCTGCTCCAGTAACGCCGAGTGTTGTACCAACCGTGGCGCTTCCGACAATAGCAGCTGAAGCAGCATTTACTTCACCAGTAATATCTACATCATCACCAAATGTAGCAACACCACCTGACTGGATAGTTGTTGTAGCATTTACAAAACCTGTCGCCGTAGTATTACCGGCATTAAGAGTAGTACCAATAACTGCAGCACCAACAATAGCAGCAGAGGCAGCATTTACTTCACCAGTAATATCTACATCATCTCTTAGAGTACTAACTCCTAGTACATCTAGTGTTCCGTCTGTAGTAACAGTAGCCGAAGAAATTGTAGTATTGACTGTTGAATTGCCAATAAGAAGTGCTGAAGAGTTAGCAATAACATTTGCACCAACCGCAACAGATGTTGTATTAATGACAGAAATACCAGAAATAAAACCATCAGCTGTCATATTAGCTGAAGAACCAGCATCTTCAACTTTGACTAATGTTGTGTTTGCAAGTGTATTTGAAGTTCCAAGACCGAGTGCAAGTGTATCAGTACCAAGATAACTATTAACCGAACTATTGCCAACTAGAACTTTAATATTTGCATCAGATGCAGAGTATGCAGTAGCATTTGTTGAAATTACAAGATTGGCAGACAATCCATTAACATTACCACCCTGAATAGAATCAGTTACGACAACAGTATTTGCACCCAATGTACCATACAATTGAGCGGTCCGTTTGTTTGCAGTAGTACCAGTATTTGCATACGTGGCATTTGCAGTGATAATTTCTGTTGACAATGAATTTAAAAGTTCATTAGTCTGTAATATCAAGATTTCAAATGAATCTGTAATAATATCAACGTTTGAAACTTGTCTTGCCATTATTGTTTTCTTTCATTAACTATCTGAAGAATTAGACTTTTTATATCTTTTATGTCATCTTCTAGATCACTTAATCTGTTTTGAAGCACACTTTCACGTTTTGATTTTTCTCTTGCTGCCAAGTGTTGCTGATACGCCACTTCATCAATATTTATATACGCACCAGTCTTTTCATCTTTTTTAAAACCTTTTAATTCGCCATCCATCATCATGATGAAACACCGATTACTTGTACTTGTTCTACTTTTGGAACAATGTGTGATTGTTCTGCCAACAAAACAATTTTAATTTGCATAGATGAATATGTATCAAATTCTACTAAACCGGAGTTAACATATCTTACAACATTATCATTTGCAGGATTGTTCCATGCAGTATTTCTGTATTTAAGTTTATCAACTACAAGACCAGTTGCATTTGTTGAGAAGACACTTACATCTCTGAATGTACTAATAGTAGTTGAATTAGCTGTAGAAACTACAAATACTTCATTTGTGCCAAATTCCGAATCACGCAATCTGATTAGGTCTCCGGTAACAACATTATTACTATGATCAGTAGTGGTAGGTATTACATTCGCGGTATCTGTATTAACAGATGCAGTACCACTTAGTTCTGTTTGAACATCCGGATTTTGTGCAAAGCCATATGTATATTCATACAAATTATTTGGATCATCACTGCTAAATTGATCTACATTATCTTTTAGTTCAAGTGGTGTCCATGCTTTGTTTGCAAATGATTCGTTATCAGCAGCATTATGAATCTTTGCGTATACTTTAATTTGTGTTCCAGCTGGCCGATATCCTGTTAAGAAAACACGAATATCCTCTGCATACTTACCATCTTTAAACGGTATTGTTTTTGAAATATATTTTGTTGTTGCAAGCCCGTTTCGATCTGTTTCAGTATCGTATTCAGCTATCGAGCCAAGCGCGTATGAATCGCCGTTAGCATGAAAAGCAACTTCTCTAGTTTCTGTGTATACATTGTTAATATCATTTTGATAGAAGAAAAAGTCAAGTTCATTGGATCTTAAGTATGGTACATTAAATCTTTCTGTTTCAGGCGTTGTAATTGTAATTACAACATTAGCTACAGCAGATTTACGAGTTCCAGTATTATCAAACAATGTTCCACTTGCACTTGTATTCACTTCAAGTGATCTTGAAAGAATAAATGAACCTTCTTTTGATTCATTAAATTCACCAATAGATAAATTTCTAGACGTAGTAGAAAGTGTATTTGAAGAATTTGCAAGTGCATAGTTAACTGTATATGTTGCTCCAGTCGGATTTCCAACCAAGAAAGTTGGTTTAAAATTATCGGCTGGCTGTCTATCAATTGAAACAATATTTGCTGTAGCAGTTGAAAATTCACCAACTAATCTGTTTTCACCGCTTACATTGCCTACTGCAAACATATTTGTACTATTTGCATTTGAATCTACAAGAATGAGTTTATTTTCGGTATAGTCAACCCTATAAACATAACCAAGTGGTGGAACTTTAAAGTTTAAACCACTTGCAGAAAAGGGTGGAAATTGATCAACAGTCATGTGCGTTGAATTTGTTACAGCAATAACTTCTAGAACTTTATCTGTTCCACCGCTTGTTACAACAATTTTTGTATTTTCTGGGCACTCATTTTCAAAATCTGTACCGATCCCAACTACATTCTGAGATACAGTAGAAGTTGTTATTGTTCCAGTTGCATTAGCTACAATTTGATATACATATTCGCCACCAACAAATGCACCAGTGTCAGTGTTGTCAATTGTAAAGAATTCATAGTGTTTGTTAACAAGTGGTATAGTAATAGTATTTGCAGTATACCTTGCTACATTCACTTTAAATTTAAGATCGCGATCAGATAGTTTTTGGAGATCTCCAGAATTTCCATTTGTATAATAATTGCCATTAAATCGGTTTTCACTACCAGCTGAAGGATTTGCTGTAATTTGATTTCCACCGATAATATTATCACCTTGTTTATTTACAAACATTTCATAAGATGGATCTTCAAATTTTAAAACAATACCATAAAACTTTCCAGTTTCAAGTAAAACTGGAACAGAAAAACCAATATTAGTAGCAACAGATGCAGTTGTAGATGTACTTATTTGATCATAATCAAGCTGTACAATTGAATTTCTCAATACAGTTCCAGGACGTGGAGTATCATTTGATTCTATTTTACAAATCCATGCGGTTACACCTGGTTTTTCACTACCCGAATTGCCAACATTCTCTGCCGGTTTTCTTTTAAAGAAAACATCAACAGAAGTCATATGGACTTCTGGTACATTAGCAACCAACTCCGGGTTGACATAAAATGTTTGAATTAAGTTAAATGCTGACATTGAATTCCTCGTTTAACACATATTTATTTAAAAGCGTTTAATATCTACACCGGCTATTGGTCTAGGATCATCTGTTTGTAATGTTTTTTCCCAATATTGATCTCCAATTGCTGGCGAAGCTTCAAACCCTCCACTTATATTAAAACTACTACCTCCGCCTCCGCCGGCAATATTCTCTGAACTTCCTGGAGTTATTCCAGCAGGTGGAGCAGTTGGATTGGATGTTGGCTGTTCTATACTAGTATAATAGTGCATGCCAATTATACCTTCTGCTCTAGATGAACCATTAGTACTTTCTACTTTAAATGATTTTTGTCCTGCAATAGATGCAATAATCTGATTTGTTTTTTCTACATCAGATCTTGCTTCATCCAGACCAGCATCATAATAGAAAGTAAATACAAGAATTCCACTTGGATCAGATCTCAATCCAGAAGTATTAGTTTGAATAATATTATTTCTAATTTGTACACACTGGGAAGTTTTATCTTCTCCATCAAAAGTAAATGTGTGATCAGTATTTGGTTTTAATCCTCTGATAGATATGAAAAACGCCTGTGAATCAGAAATGTAATCGCTTCCTCTTATTTCGCCCTGAGTATCAACTCGATTTGTTACTGTAAATTCAGGAGGAGTAACAGCATTAACTATTCCAACATAATCAAATACTGGTTGTGGCTGTGGAATTACAGCTGGAGCTACATCATCTGCTGGATAATAAAGTTTGTATCCAAATGATCCAACAGTCCCATCACCACCACTTCTTCTACCTTTAAAGACGCGTATTCTTACATATTGACCGCTTTCTGCGTTATGTGTCCAAAGAAGTTTAAATTGATCTTCAATATAACGTCCACCATCTCCAGAATCACGCGATTTGAATAATGGAGTTGTTCGCGATTTATATCCTTCAATCTGTGCACCTCTGCGTCCTTGACCACTTGTTGGATTAAATCCACGGTTTAGAACCCAATTACCATTACTTGTTCTTAGCTGCTTATTAACAATGTCTCTTGAATTAATAATTCCAGCAGTTTCACTATTATGAGTGAGCGTCCATGGACCGGTTTCGTTTGCACTTTGATAAATGGCTATTGAGTTTTCGTTATCTCGCGAAACAAAATACATTTCAGCCTGACCATTAGTACCACTAAATGTATAGAAGAAATCTTCAAATACTTGACCAGAACCACTTCTATCATAAGATTGTGTTCTTTGTTCTTGAATAACAGTACGCGTAACTTGTGTTACCGTGTCACCTGGATCTGTAGGTGATTCGGGAGTAGTCGCAACATCTTGATTAACAATTGTAAATTCATTGTAAGGAAGAGATAGCGTTGCTGCATCAATATCATTTGGTTGGAACGCAATATTTAATTCTTCTTCATATGGACCAAGCCGACTGTTTCGAATTGTAGAATAAAATTCCCCATCTGCTAAATCAGAAAATGTATAATCATTAAATGGATCTACAAAGAAACCAAATTTAAATCTTTCGACTGCTGCATCAACTGAACTTGGAATAAAGCGTTGATTAGCAACGACTTCAGCCAATGTATAGCTAACATAATACTCTAACGAGTCAAGTCTGTTTTCAAGTGATCCAATATCTTTCATAGTATATCGACGCTGTTGTAATGCATCAATTTCATCTTTATTTAATAATGGAACGACTTTAGACTTATTTTTTCGTACTCCGCTGGCATCGCTTGATAACTTAGTATCAGCAATTTTAACCATATCATTGGAAAGAGATTCCGGAAGTGTAGGATATGCAGGAACTTTATAAATCTGCAAATCAAGAGCATTTGTTGTTGCCGGTGGAATTTTAGGATCCACACCCGCTTCACCTGATCTAACTACTACTTGACCTTTTGAATCCAGAACAACACGATCGTATCTTCCTACATAATATGTAATATTTGCAGATAACGTTGTATCAGGTGCTGGGAAATATGTAGAGGTTGCTGCAAAATAATTTGTATTTGATGGAAGGCCCGGATTAATAATTGAATTATTTGAAGCATCTGTAATATGAGCAATAGTATTTGCTGCAACCGGTCTAAAATCAATGTTTTCTCTCAGATCAAAATATTTACCTTGCTTATTCACCATTTCAGGTATTTCAAGTGTATGAATATCTGTTCCGGTTGAAAGTGTAGTAAGGTTTGCAGAATCATCAATACTATAAGAACCGATTGATTTTACGCCCTGGGCATTATGAAACGAATCAAACTTAACAAGAAGGGTATCATTTGTTGAAAGAGTATCATTTCTTGGTTTTCTTACAACATAAGAAATGTCTAACATGTCTTCTTTTTGTCCAGTGTCGATAAGATACTGGTTTGTAACATCAGTTACACCAAATGTATTTTCTGTAAAGTGAATAGGTCGACCTGTAAAGGTTTCAGCCCCAGCTGAACCTGTTCCAATATCTACATTCGCTCCGTCAAAACTTGTTGCAACAGCAAATCCAGATGAGTTTGCAAACACAGCAAAATATGTTCCGTTAGACAGACCACTAATCTGCGTACCTTCGTAAACAAAAGAGTCACCATTTGCAAATACATTATTAGAAACACTAATAAAGTCTCCAGCTGCATCAACATCAGCAGCTGCGTTAACGGTGAGTGTACGCGAAGCAGTATTTGCTACATGAACACTCTTTAGTCTGTATGCATCTGCAACACCAAGTGGCCATGGTCCACGTACGCCTGAAGAGGCATTGTTAGAAACAACGATACGAACATAACTATCTCTCTTCGAAGTTTTAGCGGCAGAGCTAACATTGTTCTTAGATGCATTATATGTAACAGAAACTGGCATCGATGCTGGTGAACCAGATGATAGGTTTGCAACAGTATTACCAAGGAAAACTGTTAGAACTTGACTATTTGAACTGTCAACATTTGCCCACTTATTTTCTTTATTAGTAAGAGAAATGGGAACGTTTTTCGGATAATATAATTTTATTTTACCACTAGAATATGTTTGTGATAAATTAGTGGTGAGAGTCATTGATGTATTACTAGTAATAGATGCAATTTGAGCAGATGTAGTAGATCCGCCAGTAGAGTTTGCAACTACTACCCAATCACCCTGAGCAAATTCTGTATCAAAGAGAGTCGATGTTCCAGTAACGGTAGTATTACTAAATATTTCTACAGTACCTGTAGCATTTGTTTGTGATGTAAAATCACCGGTTGGAACTACAAGGAGTTCTCTCTTTTCAGAAGTATTTAATTCGCTTGTATAATTAAAAAACTCGTTTGATCCAAGATTTAGAACAATATAGCCAGTAGTATTTGCAGTTTCAGATTCATCTACTGTTCTGAAAACATAATTAATCGTGTCACATGAAGCTACCGATGGAGCAATCTTATAAAGAAGTGCGGAATCATTCGGGTCTTGAAGAACTGCTTTACTCGACTCAAGAACAACGTCTGCAATCGCTCCGTCACCACCACTATAATATACTGACTTAACATCAGCAAACGCAGCACCTTGATTCATTTTGATGTCAAACATATACATTCTGTATTTGCCAGCGGGACTTCCAATATTTCCGCTGTCATAAACTACAGATCTAATTCTGGCGATACCAATTTTTGTTCCAGAAGATGAAATTGTTCCAGCACCACCAGTAAGATAATTAGCAGCTGTATCGTAAAGATCTACTTCAACACCAAGATCAAAGTCCCATACACCACCAAGTTCATTGACATTAATAAAACTACCAAGACCTAATTTAACTTTTGCAGAGGAATCTGCAATTGTATCAGTTCCTTTATCAACTGAAGTTGTAAAATTATCAATTGTTTGAACTTTGTATCCATTGATATATGCTTTGCCTGGATCTACAATAACGTTAAAGCTGTTAGCTGTATTTGCGAATACTGAAGAATCTTTTGTTTTTGTAAGAAACTGGTCGATGGTATAGTTGCCAGATTCTTCAAATGTTCTCTGTGCTAGTTGTTGATTAATAACATTGTATTGTGTTTCGGCACGTGTTTGATAAAGCCTTCCATCTGCAAATTCTGCAATAGGAAGAAATTCATTATTAGCATCAGCTTCAGCTTTATCAAGAACTGTAAGTGTAGGCGTAAGTTTAAGGCGATCAGCGCCTGGTGCCGAGAAGTTATAAGTTCCAGTTGCATTATCAAGAAGTGTAGTATCTTCATTAGAATCAACAATATCTTCTTCTGTAAAGAAGCCTACGGATTTATCAAACCCAGTATTTGAATATTTGTTTACAATTTCAAACTGGCTTGAAACTCTACTAAAGAATCCTTTTTGATAGATCACACCATCACCGACTGTGATACCATAGCCGGTTCCTATTGGTGTAAGGCCTGAATTTGCAACAGTAATTGTTGCTAAGAAGTTCTTTGCAACTAGATCTAGATCTGCTAATTCGGTTGCACCAAAGGTAGATGTAGAGGTATTATTAGCAACCGTTACATGCGGAGGAACATAGTATCCAGATCCGCGTGAAACTACACTGATAGAAGCAATTTTACTTACCGAGTCTGTAATTAATGAACCAGTTGCGCCTGATCCAATTGTTGCAGCAACTGTTGCTGTATTCCCACCGGTTTGAATAGTTTCACCGGCCGCGAATCTCCACTTTACAGTATTAGCAGAAACAAGATCAGCATATTCAGGTCTAATTTTTAGAACAAGCGCTTGTGTATTTGCAGTTGCATTTGCTTCAATAATAATGCCATTTGCAACACCATTTGTAATAGTTTCACCTGCTGGGAAATCTGTAGGTGTAGGAATACTGCCGTTTGCATATGGCCCAAGAGCAAGAGCAGATAAAAATACTACCGTATCACCATTTGCAAATCCTGAAGATCCATCATTAACTTGAACACTAAAAATAGGATTCGTACGATCAAATACTGTTAGATTTTGGTCTGCTGCAAAAGTACCAGTATTGCTATCTGTACCAGATGAAGTATAGTTTACAAAAAGCGTATTAAGGTTTGGAGATTGTGATTCAAATCCAACTGTAGTTTTAGCAATAAATGCCTGAACGTTGCTTGAGTTTCTAACATAAAGGTTTTCATAAGAACTTACGCTTACTTCGATTCCACTTGTATCAAGGTCTTTAATTTTTACAAACGGTACCCTATCATGTTTTTGGATAGTACATCCTTCAACAATAGTTCCGCGCTTGAAAACGTTATCGCCAAATTTTTCAATTTGGTTTTGTAGAATAGATTGCAGCTGATTAAGCTCACGGGCCTGCACTGCCACCCCTGGCTTAAAAAGAACTCTGTAATAATCTTTTGATTCACTAAAGTCATCAAAATATGGTGAAACGTTTAAGTCTGTTTGCAGAGCCATTTAATTAAAACTCCAATACGATTTTAATAATTTCTGATTTGTTGCCATCTCTTGTAATGGGATCAACGTTTTCGATATACAAAATATTGCCACTATCTTTAACAAAGTCCCCTGAGTATTTATTAGTTACAGAAGTAAGTTGTGCACCTGATGTGTTACCTACAACTGTTCTTACTCCTGCCGGATCTAAATTAAATATACCAGATACATTTGTTAATGAAAGAATGTCGTCTCCAGATCCACCATTTTCTTCTAAATGATGAACCCGTCCAGTTGGTTTGGCATAAGACACAAGTGAATTTTGATTTACAATTTCGTCTTCGGTAAATTCTGTACCAGTAAAGTCTCCAACAAGTCTTGTCATCTGTTTAGATAACGTAAATGGAGTTGTAGATCTTTCATTAACTTGAATTGTTCCATTTGACATTGCAGTAGTACCAGAAACAGGAACAACGGTTCCGTTGGAAGTTCCTCCGATACCAAACATTGGTTCATTATTTGAAAACTCACCTGTAACATTAGTAAGAGTAATAAGACCAGATGTACTTGATGTAACTGTACCATATGCCTGAAGTTTTACAGCAAATATTTCACAATTAGATGCTGTAAAATTACTATTTGTTACAGCGGTTACTGCATAAGCATTAGGTGTTCCACTTACTGTACTAATAAAATTATTTGATCCATTAGTTACAATAAAATAATCACCAGTACTGAATGCACTATCATATGTTGGTTCATCAGGATTTTTTAGTGGAATTGTAATGACAGCATTTGATCCGCCAGCATCACCATTTACTGTAATAGTTGGTGACGAGGTATAACCAGTGCCGGCTGCTGTTACCGTGACAGATGTAATAACACCTGAACCATTATTAGCAAATGTTGCTGCTGCACCTGATCCACCTGTTCCGGTATTATCAAATACTAATTCATTATTTGCAGTACTATCATATCCAGTACCACCTGAAACAATATTTGCGGTGTCTGATAATAAACCAAAATCTGTTTTTAAAACAGAAGTTGAGGCATTTGTTATTGATACATTTCCATGAAGTTTTAATTTTTTATATTGATAAACTGTTTCACCAATACTAAAACCTGGACCGACTGTATTAGAAAGAGGGACGTCAACCTGAGTAAATAGTGGACTTTTTACAATACCTATTTGTCTAAAATCATTTTCAGTTGAAATTACTCCACTTTCATTCTCTTCAAACTTGGCGCTTACACAAACTCTTTTTGCAAAAAGTTCGTTATAAGGATCAGAACCATGACCACCAGGTGGTGAAATAATAGGAACTAAATTAGCAGCAACAAATGTATTTGCAGATGAAATAACAGATGGAAGTTCAATCAGCGTTGAAGTAATCCCAACAGGCAAAGTTATAGATGAAGGTTGTTCTGAAGGATATGAAACCCCAGCTCTATAACCGGCACCAACAGATAACATCTCAATATTTGCAATTCCATTTGAACCAGCAGAATCGATTCGTGCTAACCCTTCTGCAACAGTTGTTTCATTTCCATCACCCCAAACATAAAGATAGGGATATACTTCGTAAGTATCTCCAGCCGATGGAGTATTTGTAAAGGCTCTATCAAGCGTAAATGTTTTACTTGACGTTCCTTCATAACTAATAATTCTTCTATATTCTTCGATAGCAGCGCCGCTGGTCATTTTAAGAACACAGCCCTTATAATAATCATCAATTGCTGCTGCAGTTGCTGGCGCGCCAAATTGTGTAGTAATACCACCAACTGAAATATCTGCAGCTAGAAACGTTCCATTTGCAATATAATTGTTGTATCCAGCCCCGCGGTTTGTAATTTTGATAACTTCTACCGTACCAGATGTAGCACCAGAAATAACATCACTGTTTGCAGTAACCGGCGCGTATGCAGTAGTAGCAAAATCATCCCATTCACTTTGAGTGATAGTGTACATATATTTCCAGAGATATCCGTCACCGGTATCGATTGCAAGTAAATCTCCTGAATCGCCATCCCGCGATGGTGCAGTAGTAGATGTTGCATTTACTGTGGAATTACTATTGTTAAAAAGACACTTCCAAACATTGTATTCTGTATCATCATCAACAACTACAAAAAATGTTTTGTCTTCAAGATTTGCATCAGTATGATCATACATGCTATAATGAGTATTACTTGACCACACAGTTTTACTAATCATATGCTTTAGATTAGTATTACTAACCTTTTTAGCAAATATCATATTATTATATTGGTCATATACCGACGATTGTACATCGTTATTTACAGTTGGAATATCTGAATCAGATCCAGCATAAGGAATATGCCGTGCTGCATACACAAAATACTCTGTATTTGCACTACTTTCTATAAATTCTGCTGCAGAAGCAACATGAAATTGTGATGTCACGAGCTTTTGAGTAACTGCCATTTATTCCTCTGAGGTTTTTGTCAAAAAGTGTCCGTCTTCTGACGCACCGCTTGTTATATTTATAGGGTCACCACCTGATGTTGCTGATAATTTAATAGTATTTGCAGCAGTATTTACCACAAAATAAGAAGTTGCATTTGTAAGTCCTCCGACTGCAGTATTACCAGCAGCAACTGTATATACAACTGTATCACCATTAGCAAAACCAAGAGCTGCAGCATTTGCCTGCAAGTCAATAGTTTCTTCTGTATTAGATGTTGCAGTATTTGCATTAAATTTAATTTTTTGGCCCGTAGAAATCGCAACAACATTTGAAGATATTGAAGCTTCGTCTTCTACTATAACTGATCCAAAAAATCTTGTTCCTGCCATATGCATAACTCGCTTAAACATATCGGCGTAACGATCAACAGAAATTTTTGAAAAGATTTCATATGAATATTCTTGATAGAAATCACCATCATGCACGTAAATATCGTCAGATAAGAATCCTTTTGAACTACGATAATAACCACGGCTGATTCCATGGCCATCAACCGTAACTTTTGCGGTTCCAGATCTAAGATTATCTGCAGAATTAAAAGTTACAACTTCTGAATTAGCATATGCATAACCAGAATCAATAATTTGAAGTGATGAAACTTGTCCGTTTGCAGTAGCAACGTTTCCAACAATATTAGCATTTAGTCCGATCGGATAAAGAATATCGTTGTCGACATCGATAGTAACAACATCTGCATTTGCACCAGATGTTACACCAATAAAACTGCTTCCATTTTCCCATAGTTGTTCGAACTGAATTCTTTTTGCAAAAATGTGTGAAGCATTACTTGATTTTACTATTGCTTTTGCGGTAGATTCTGCTTCGTTTGCTGTCACACCACTAATAGTTCCATTTGCATGTGTGGCAGTATAAGAGAAGAGTGTTTTGTTATTTGCAATTGCAGCAGTGTTAGCTTCAACTCTTACAAAGTCTCCACTACTATTAGAAAACACATCTTTTACCGTTGCATTCACAGTCGGAGATGTTTGATACACTCTATCTTTTGGAAGATATGTTGGAAGAGATGTAAAGGTATGATTTTCACCAGCAGTTCCAGGTGCTATAGCATTTGCAGAACCGCCGCGTGTTGTTGATAATTTAAATCCAACACTATTTGCTTCAACAATATAATAGATGTCATTATTAGAAAGTCCAGTAAGAGCAGTGTTACTATCTGGAACCTGATATTTTACATAAGTGTTGTTTGCAAATTCGTTTGAGTACTTACGAATATTATGACCACCAAAGTCTGCATTATAATACGTAATAAAATGATTGTCGCTTCCTGGATCAGCAGCAGTTATATCAATTGCAGATCCACCGCTTGTTGCTGATAATGTAAGCCCAGTTGAATTTGATGATTCAACATAATAAACTGTTCCATTTGCAAGACCCGTAACTACTGTATCTGTTGTTGTATAAATGACTGTATTACCTGCGGCACCAAATTTAGAATCAGCGCTAGTAATAGCAATAAAGTCAGTAGTTCCATTTACGTCTGTGTTTGAATTAAAACTTTCATTATTTGAAAGCTGAGTAACATTAACAAGAGTAGAAGTATTGCCTGCTTCTGTTGCAAGTGTAATACCTGTAGTATTAGAAGTAAGAACAAAGTAGAACGTATTATTTGACAATCCAGTAAGAGCGGTGTTACCAGTATTTGTAAAATATCTAACTAGATCATTTGCACTAAAGACATTGTTACTTACTGAGATGACTTCAGTATTGCTGTTTACACCGTTTGTACTATTGAATGTAGCAGTTGCATTTGTATAATAGATAAAGTCATTTGCGTTATCTACTTCATCAGCTGCTTCAATTGTTGCTACTTTACTTGTAAACGTATTTCCAAAAACATCAGCTGACATTTTAAGATCTACTGTCACAGTATTTGCTAATGTTTGCCTAATAATTTCACCATCAGTAAATGATGCAGTTGCATTTTCATATTCAATGATAAAGTCGTCTCTATCGAATCCAGAAATATAAGGTTGATATGCACGAACAAATGGGTCGACATTATATCCAGAGCCTGGGTTGATTTGATTGAGTGATCCGATTATTCCAATTTCAAATCTACCAAAGTTTAAACAAGAATAGATTGTATCAAGAACATCACCCTGAGGATTTTTTGGGAATCCAAATGTATCTGAAGCAAGAAGTTCTGATGCGTACACTTGATTTGCTTGGTTAACTGTACTTAAAGTTGAAATACTAGAAATAGATGTATTAACGGTATCATCACCGTACTTAATTACATTTGAGTTTGCACCAGCGGTAGCAGCAAAATCACGAACAATATCTTTAACGTTTAACGTTCCTGTTCCGGTATCGATAACAGTTCCATGAGCAGTTTTATAAATTGAATGTCCAGATTCACTCACCGCACCGGTTGTAAACGTAGAAAAATTAGATGTATTAATTTGATCTGTTTTACGATAAGGATATGATAATATAAGACCTGTAGTATTTGCAAACGAAACATGGTAATAGTCACCAGATATAAGACCAACAATTGCTGTATTTCCTGCAGCTACTTCATATCTCACAATATCTCCGGCTAAAAAGAGTGAGTTGGCACTAGCTATCGAAATAAATCCGTCTGAACCATTAACGTCAGTGTTTGCATTAAATGATGTATAATTTATTTCTTGATAAACTCTATCGCCGATTGCAAAACCAGTTTCAGAAGCAACTGAAAGTTGTTTGCGGCTATAGTCAATAGTATCGACACCATTTGCTGATAAGAGATCAGTACCTACAAATATTACTTCTGATTCACTAATAGTACCAACACCAAACCCTGCCCCGGATCCCAAACTAATTGATTGAATATTAGCAGTTGTATTCGACGTCGGCATTATTAATTGAGAATTTGCAACTCTTACATAATCTCCGCCTTTTACTTCAGTTGCAATTGAACTAATTGTAAAGTTATCAGCATTTGCATTTGTGTAAACAGTATCAGTTTCAAGGAAATATCCTTTCCGAGGAACAATAGTAAGTGTACCCGTATTTGCAGTTCCATCATGGTTGACTGATACTATAAGACCTTCTGCAACAAGAACATCCGCACTGTTATATTTAAAGACATTATTAGCAAAAA
>Ga0181577_10001890_pt1 | contig 16591 bp, 12 predicted proteins | sample 101ome_21_FD_132468 | JGI IMG/M metagenome (GOLD analysis project Ga0181577, IMG submission 132468) | Coastal salt marsh microbial communities from the Groves Creek Marsh, Skidaway Island, Georgia - 101413BT metaG (megahit assembly) | ecosystem: Environmental > Aquatic > Marine > Intertidal...
ATTTGCCAACAATACAGCAGGTGATCGACGATGTGTTCTTGTTTTTTCCGCTGGGCTACGGTCATTCTTCACTTGTGTTGTCTTCAGCAGCTCGACGCGACTCCAGGGGGTCAGGATGTGCCTCGTTGATGCGCGCCAAAACCGCGTCCGTGATGTCCCACGGCTCTGTGCCGTAGAGCACCCCCTCCCCGCTCAGGCCCCAGTTCAAAATGAAGTCGATGCCTTCCTCTTCCGCGTGTTCTTCCAAGTGACGACGAAGCGCTTCGGCCATGACCGCTTTCATGTTTTGTTCCGCAACAAACATGTCTTCTTCTGCCGCGCGTTGCATGCTGCGCAATGCATCCTCAATTTCCATGATCCGGCGTTGCGCGATGTTGAGTTCGTCTTCTGTGGCCTGCCCGCTGTTGGCGTAATCAAGCAATTCCTGCGCTTCCTCCTGCAACGGCAAGGCGTCGTCCTGCAGCTGAGCGTCACGCGTTTCAAGCTGCATTTGGAGGTTGGCCTGCATGGTGCGCACAAACGTCATGCCTTGCTGCAAGCTGTCTCCGTGCACGAAGGCCACCACAGGACCACCGCCTTGTGCAGCACGCTCAGCAGCCGTGGGGTTCGACCCCACCGTAGCCCAAGTCAAGCCACCCAACCAAAATCCCAACACGGCCACGGCGGCCCAAAACAATCCAGGAGAAACGTTCTTCATGATTCTGATGTGTGTTCGATGTATTGCGCGCGCATGTCCACAAACCGGAGCAGCACCCCTTCGGCCATGCCCGTGCCTAAGGTTTTCACCTCTTCCAGAGTGTGGTCCGATTCGGCGAATTTGAACGACTGCTCAAACCGATCCAGCTCGTACCTCAATCGCCATTGCCCGTTGTACGAATGCACCGTGATGCGCATGAGCGGATGAGGGATATGGGCAACTTCGCGCATGTCTGCGAAGGTAGTAGAGAGTGCACCTGCTCTACCTTTGCTCGCCTGCTCTCGCAACGCGTCTTTTGAACATTTCACGCCCAAACTCGTCTTCTTGGTGATGCATCTACTCCCCTACACGATATCACGCCATGCCAAACGTGCTTGGATCGCTGCAGCACTGCTGCTTTTTGCTGGCGAATTCACGGCCCAGCAGGGCCGTCCTCAAGGAGGCGGACGGCCGGGAGGCGATGGTCCCAAACCCAAAATTGGCCGCGTCGTCGGCACGGTCACCGACGCCGAGAACAGCGAAGGGCTTCCCTTCGCCTCTGTCGTGTTGATGAGCGTCCGGGACAGCTCGATTGTGGAAGGGGTGTTGACCGGCGAATCTGGCGAGTTTGACATGCGTGAAATCGAAATCGGTCGTCACGTGCTGGAGGTACGGTTTCCCGGGTACAAGACCTACCGCAGCGAACCGCACATGCTCTCTCCGCGCAATCCCGAGTCGTTGACGTGGCAGGTAGGCAATGTGCCGCTCGAAGCAGACATCACCCAACTCGACGAAGCTGTCGTGGTCGAACAAGCGTCGGTGATGGAGATGAAGGTGGACCGCCGCGTGTTCCACGTCGGAAACGACCTCACCAGCCGCGGGGGCAACACGACCGAACTGCTTGAGAACATCCCCTCTGTGTCGGTGGACATCGACGGCAACATCACCCTTCGCGGATCGGCGGGCGTGCAAATCCTGATTGACGGCCGACCCTCAGGGCTGGCGGGTGGGGCGCGAGAGGCATTTTTGGAATCTCTCCCGGCGAGTGCGGTGGATCGCGTCGAACTCATCACCAACCCCAGTGCGCGATTCGATCCCGACGGCACTGCAGGCATCCTCAACATTGTCCTGAAGAAGAACAAGCTCGAGGGCATCAGTGGGCAAATTCAGGCCACGTACGGCACAGGTGACAACCACGATGGAAGCGCCAGCTTGAATTACCGCAACAGCGCGTTTTCCCTCAGCACCAACCTCGGCTGGAACGACCGGTGGATGTACATGGCGGGCGAAACGAACCGAACGCAGTTTTGGTCGAATGACAGCACCTCCCTCTCGGAAGTGGACCGGCCAGGGGACTCTCACCGCGCCAGCTATTCCGGCTCACTCAAAGCGGAGTGGCGGGCTTCCGATTCTTGGACCGTGTTCACGGGAATCAACGGCAACCAAGGCGTGCGCGACGGCTGGGACTCCACCTCCACCCACGAAATCTGGACAGGCGGTTCCCTGGACGGCATCTCGACCGACGCCCTGCGGGTGGAACAAGGAGTGAACGACTCGGAAGGTGGCGACGTGTTTCTCGGGTTCGAGAAGTCGTTTGGCAGCCGCGACCACAAATGGACTGGAGACGTCCGGCGATCGTTCAGCGACCGCGACGGGCGGACCGATTTTCAAGACATCAGCTTGAGCGCAGACGGGGCCTTGCCGGACGTTTGGACGTTCAACAGCCAAACGACCCAAACCGCACGCTGGCTCGCCCAATCGGATTACGAAAAGCCTTGGGGCGAAGATGGGAAACTCGAGGTGGGCGTGAAATCGACGTGGAACGTAGAACGGTCGGACTTCGCGTACACCGAATCAGACAGCTCCGTCCTCACCGAGGGCATCTACATCCCTTACGGCCTCGACACGGTGGATTACGCGTTTTTGTACGACGAGCAAATCCATGCTGCGTACGCCACCGTAGGCCAAACCTTCGGCATCGTCGGCATGCAAGTCGGGCTTCGTGCCGAGCAAGCGTTCACGTCTGCGCGCCTTGACGGCGCGGGACGACTGGGATCTGACCCGTTCGACAACGATTACTTCAGCCTCTACCCCAGTGCCAACCTCTTTGTCGAGACGGACGGCGAGAACACCTGGAGCGTGAGCTACAGCCGCAGGGTGAACCGCCCTCGTGGCCGCGAGCTCAACCCCTACCTCGACATGTCCGATCCTCGGAACTTCCGTTCAGGAAACCCCTTCCTGCTCCCGGAATACACCAACAGCTACGAGGCGGCCCACCAGTGGCAACGCCAGCGCACGAGCGTGACCACATCCCTCTTTTTCAAGGACACGCGGGACGTCATTCGCCGCTTCACTTCGGCGGACACCACGACAGGCATCCTGACCTCCACGTTTGAAAACCTGGGACGCCAACACAACGAAGGGTTGGAGGTGTCTTTGATGGTGCCCTTGGGCAAGACGGGACGGTTGAATTGGACCGCGAGCGCGTACCGGATTGTGAACGACGGGAGTGGCCTGGACTCCCCCTTCAGCACCGCAGGGTTCAGCTGGTCCAGCCGGTTTTTTGCGTCCTGGGCGCTCGGGGCAGATTGGAAGTTCCAGGCGAACAGCTTTGTACGTGGGGCGTCCGTCACACCCCAGGGACGGTTCAACGGGTTTGCTACCCTCAACCTGGCCGCGAGCCGCGATTTGCCCGGGGACCATTGGCAAGTCACCGTCCAAGCCAAGGACATTTTCAACACGCGACGCTGGTCCTACTCCACCGAAACGACGGCCTTTGTTCAGGATGTTTGGCGCCAGCGAGAGAGTCGAAACCTCTACGTGACGCTGCAGTACAAGTTTGGGAAACTGGAAGAACGAGGGCGGCGTGGTTCGGGTGACCGCGGTTCAGGAGGCGGTGGAGACGACTTCATGATGGACTGACGCCTCCGTCGAGGTTTCATCCTCTTTCCACGCGCGCTTCAACACGTGCTGCTTGGGGGCGCTCGCGCGAGCCGCCCAACGGGCAAGAGCGTGCATCACCGGGTTCTTCATCCGTTCGTGGAGCACCAGGCGTTGTGGCTCTGCACCGAGGGAAGCCTTGATGTCCAGGGCGGTCCGCCCGAGGTTGACCGAAGCACACTTCTCGGCAATGCCCCATTGGATGAACTCCACGAGCATGCGCTGATACAAAGCGTGGGACTTGTTGTAGGTCACCTCGAAGCCGACGAAGTAGGCTTCGACGTCTTCGCCGTCCGACATGCCGCAATGGAAGCCGACGGTTTGGCCATCGAGTTTGGCCACCCACAACTGGAATTTCTCCCCGAGCTCTTCCTTCAGCAACACCAAATCCTCGGGTTGCAAACAACCCAATCGAAAAGCGGCGCGTCCGTACACGTTCATGTACAAGCGGTACAAATCGTCCAATTCCGCTTCGATTTCTCCGGCGCTGAGCGATTGAAAATCCAAAGGCGCAGAAAGCGTCAAGATGCGCTTGACCTTGGTCCTTGCCTTGGTGCGCATGGCGGCGAGGTAATCTTCCCAAGTCGGCTTGCCTAAAAGGGAGACGCGCATCACGGGATCAAACTCCAAGTCGACCCACCCCTTTCGCCATTGCGAGCGTCCAGCAAGTCGAAAGCCGTCGCCCCAGGGATGGTGGCACACCCGGTCCTTGACGACCCACGTCGAAGGAGATGATGGCTGAGGTTGTCCCACGAGGGCGATGCCTGGGAGCTCAAGCAGTTCGCGCAAGCAAGGCCACTCGTTGACCTCAGGCGCGAACCGGTACCCGTGCGGTCCACTGCCGAGCGGCGTGCCGACCACGCGCACCCCAAACCGAAATCCCCCCCGGCGATGCAACCAATCCTTGGCCCGACGAAACCAGATGCTCCCCTCCAAGAAATCGTCGACACCCTGGCTGATGGCCATGCTGTCTTCGCACACGGCGATTCCCTTCCATTCACCCTTGTCGTTGGTCCATCGCGCCGCGCGAACCGCCCGGTTGGGGCTCCGCAAGGCCGCCCGCACCGAACCGCTTCTCAAATGAATGCTGGTCTCGCCCGAACCCTCCAAAAATGCGTTCCACGCCGCCCAGTCCTCCTCTGAAAACCCGGAAGCCTCCTCCGTGGTGTGCAGCAACAATCCTGTCATGGTGTTGGGTTAACCCTCTCTGACGTCCAATGTTCACTCATCACGCTTGCTCCTGGCGGCGATGTTGCCAAAAACAAAGTCCCAGCACAACCAGCCACACCACAGAGCCCGCTCGGCTCATTCCGCGGGCTGGGCCCCAACCATCTGGTTCGAAACTCAATTGCACTTCGTGCATCCCTGAGGGGACCTCCAAAGCCATGAGCAAGGCATTGGCCCGAACCAGCTCCACTTCGTTTCCGTCCAACGTGGCGGTCCACCCCACAGGGTAGTGAACTTCACTCAGCACGAGGAGGCCTCCCTGTGCCGACTCCACTTGGTAGGTCGAACCCTCGGGATGGTACTGCACCAAGCGAACGGACGATGCCCCTGGGCGGTTCACAGACCCAAGGGCTTCTTCGAATTCGCGATTCACGATCGCGGTGGTGGAGGGGTCGAGTCCAGCCACGCTGGACAGCTCTTCCTCGGCCGAATCCACCCACCGTACCTGGTCCACGAACCACGCCGGGCCCAATCCTCCTCGGAACGGCAACGGTTGTTCCGCTCCAGGAACGAGCATGTACTTCGTGTTCAACATGGCCAACCCTGGGGCAATCGTGGCGTCCAGGTTGTAGTTGCCTGATTGGATGGCCTGAATGACGGCGGCGCGTTCGTCGGTGAGCACCCCCTCGATGAACTCTTGGTAGCGGCGAAGTTTGGCTCCGTGGTACCCTCCAACGGACTTGTGGAAGTACGAGGTGCGCGCGTCGTTAAAGGGGTTCGACAATTCCAAAACACGGAAATGCGAATTGGCATTAAGCACTTCAAACGCGGCGGCGTCGATGACGCGGCTGTAGCGCCGGGTCAATTTGGCGTCCAGGCGATCTTCCCAACGCTCCTTGGCGGCATCCCATTGTTCGTCGAAATCGGCGATGGCTTGCTGCTCTTGGGCAAGGATCACGCGGTCGGCTGCGGTTGGCTCAAACGGGAAACGTTTGTCGAGTTTGTTCACGTAGTTGGCGTCACTCAGGTAGCGTCCATCCACAGAAAGCATGTCGGCGGTCAAGATGACCAAGGATCCCAGGACAATCCAACGGGTTTGGGTCCAACGCTTGACAAGAGCGAGAGTAAAGATCAATCCGACCATGGCGTAGCCAAACGAACGAAGCACGTCCTCTCGGAACACATCGATGCGCATGCCTACGACTCGCTTGCCGATTTGGTCCATGGCGAGGTCAGGACGAATGGTGCTTGAGAATTCAAACCACACCTTGGGCATGGCGTAAAAAGCGAGCATCAGAACGGCGGCGGCAGAACCCCCGATGGCCCAAAGCTTCCAGCGTTTGGACGCTTCCGGCTGGGTCATCTCGTGCAAGGCCATGGCCGCGCCGAGTGGCACGATCAACTGCACCAGCACCAACATCATCTTCGTGTCGCGGAACTTGTTGAACAACGGCACGTAGTCGAGGAAGAAGTCGGTGAGTCCGGTGGCGTCGCGCCACGACAACACGATGGCCAGCAGAGAAATGGCCAACAGGGGCCAACGCAGCCATGATGATCCGGCGATGAGCCACGCCAAGCACAGGGCAAAGGCGAGCGCACCGAAGTAGAACGCCCCGCCGCTGAAGCGCTGCTCCCCCCAGTACAACTGTTTGTTCCCCCCTTTGACGTCAGGGATGGCGATGCTCCAAAACTCCCCACGAGCCATGCTGTACTCCAAGATGTAATCCCGATTCAACCCCTCGCTCGGTGCCTCCTCTCCTGCAGCATCCACTTTCACTACGTTCGCCTTTCCTCGGGTCGTGAATTCCGCGTATTGCTCGGTCAATGCGAGTTGCCCCGTTTGCGGGAGGGCGGAAAGCAACCCGGCCAACAACAAGCCTCCGGTGGTTTTCATGACCTGAGGCAAGGTGCCCTTGACGGCCCCATGAATCCATGCCCCCACCGTGATGGCGCCGAGGAGAAACAGGAGGTAATAGGTCATTTGGACGTGGTCTGCCTGCAAGTGGAGGGACGCAAACAACGCCGGCACCCCTGCACCGGCCCACATTCGTCCGCGGAATGCGAGCATCACACCCGCGACCACGCCGGGCATGGTGGCGATGGCACGGACCTTGGTCGCGTGCCCGGCGGCGAGGTAAAGCACATTTAACGAAGAGAGCCCAAACCCCAAGCCCAGCAACAACGCCAACCACGGAGAAAGGCCCAGGCACAGGCCTAGGATGTAAGCCGAGAGCATCGCTACAACCACCGTTCCCACTTCCATGGGCATGGCTTTTCGCACGGCCAACCAAATCCATTGGGGAGCCGTTCCAACGTCGGTTCCTGCGATTTGGGTGGTGGGCATGCCGCCAAACATGCTGTCCGTCCAATGGGGCACTTCTCCGTCCCGTCGCTGCACGTCTCGTGCTTCCTTGGACATGCCTACGTTGTTCTTGATGTCTCCCTGGTCGAGGAGCTTGCCGTCAAACATGACAGGCGAAAACAACATGGACGCCGCAAAGAACATGACCACCACGGAGATGAGGTGGGGAAGCGCGGACGGCAACAGAGAACGAAAGTCGAAGGATGTCATGCCCTGCAAGTTAGGGCGCGACCGGCTGCGTCAACGCGGCGGGCGCGCAGGAATTCAGTCCTTCACTTCTTCGAAGTCGACGTACTCGCCCTCGCGGGAATCGTCTGCGCGGCGTTGCGCTCCGGAGGAGTTGGTGCGCGTCGAAGAAGCGTCCGTGAACCGACCTCGACGGCCTCCAAACACGCGATCCAGCCAACGCCAGATGAACCACACCGCCACGATGTACAACAGCGTCCGAAACAGTCCTGCAAACATGTTGCGAAGGTCGACTTATTTGCTCAAGTACAAGTTGCGCTCGCTGTACACCTTGCGGAAGAACGGGTCGCGCAGGTTGGGGATGAACCGAATGGCCTCGCCCGTGGACTTCATTTCCGGCCCGAGCTCCTTCTTCACGTTGGGGAATTTGGAGTAGCTAAAGACTGGAATTTTCACCGCGTAGCCGTCCATGTGCGGGTTGTGCGGCAGGTCCTTGAGCTTCGCCGCACCAATCATCACTTTGGCCGCGTGATTCACGTAGGGCTCGCCGTAACTCTTGGCAATGAAAGGCACCGTTCGTGAGGCGCGCGGGTTGGCTTCGATGATGTACACGACGTCGTCTTTGACGGCGAACTGGATGTTGATCAGCCCCACCGTCTCCAAGGCCAAAGCAATGCGCTTCGTGTAATCCTCGATCTGCTGAATGACCAAGTCGCCCAGGTTGTAGGGAGGGAGCACCGCGTAGCTGTCGCCCGAGTGAATGCCCGCGGGCTCGATGTGTTGCATGATGCCCACGATGCGCACTTCGTCCCCGTCGCAAATGGCGTCCGCCTCACATTCCATGGCGCCGTCGAGGAAGTGGTCGAGCAGGATCTTGTTGTCCGGCATGTCGCGCAGGATGTCGATCACGTGGTGCTCGAGATCCTGCTCGTTGATCACAATCTTCATGCGTTGCCCGCCCAAAACGTAAGACGGACGAACCAACAGCGGGAACCCGAGCTCGCGGCTGAGCTCCACCGCCTGGTCTGCGTTCTCCACCACCCCAAATTTGGGGTACGGAATGCCCTCGTTTTTCAGCAGCGTGCTGAAGCTTCCGCGATCCTCCGCGAGGTCGAGCGCGCGGTACGAAGTGCCCATGATCTTGATGCCGTAGCGCTCGAGCTTTTCAGCGAGTTTGAGCGCGGTTTGGCCACCCAGTTGCACAATCACACCCTCCGGCTTCTCGTGCAAAATGATGTCGTAGATGTGCTCCCAAAACACGGGCTCGAAGTACAACTTGTCGGCCGTGTCGAAGTCGGTCGAGACCGTCTCCGGGTTGCAGTTGATCATGATGGTTTCGTAGCCGCATTCTTTGGCGGCCAACACCCCGTGCACGCAACAGTAATCAAATTCGATGCCCTGGCCAATGCGGTTGGGACCGCTACCGAGCACGACGATTTTCTTTTTGTCTGTGACCACGCTCTCGTTGGCCTCTTCCTCAAACGTGCTGTAGTAGTAAGGCGTCAAGGCTGGGAATTCCGCGGCGCAGGTGTCCACCAACTTGTACACTCGGGTGATTCCTTCGTCGTGACGACGCGTGTGCACTTCCGATTCGAGGCAATTGAGGATGTGTGCGATTTGGCGGTCGGCGTAGCCTTTTCGCTTGGCTTCACGCAACACTTCTGTAGGCACGTCCTGAATGGTGTGCTTCGAGAGGTCCTTTTCGAAATGAACGAGCTCCTCGATTTGACGGAGGAACCACGGGTCAATCTTGGTTGCCTCGAAGATGCTGCGGAACGGGATGCCCAACTTGAAGGCGTCGTACACGTGGAACAAGCGGTTCCAGCTGGCGTGACGCAGGCTGTGCATGATCGCGTCTTGGTCACGAAGCTCGCGGCCGTCGGCGCCGAGCCCGTTTCGCTTGATTTCGAGGGACTGGCACGCCTTCTGAAGGGCTTCCTGGAAGGAGCGTCCGATGGCCATGACCTCCCCGACGGCCTTCATTTGCAGCCCAAGTTGGCGGTCACATCCGGGGAACTTGTCGAAGTTCCAGCGTGGGATCTTCACCACGACGTAGTCGAGCGTGGGCTCGAACATGGCTGAGGTGTTGCCCGTGATTTGGTTTTTGAGCTCGTCAAGGTGGTAGCCGATGGCGAGCTTCGCTGCAATTTTCGCAATAGGGTAACCCGTCGCTTTCGAGGCGAGCGCCGACGACCGCGACACGCGTGGGTTGATTTCAATCGCAATGATGTCCTCATTCTCGTCCGGCGAAACCGCAAACTGCACATTGCAGCCTCCCGCAAAGTCCCCGATGCTGCGCATCATTTTGATGGCCATGTCGCGCATCCGCTGAAACGTGGAGTCGCTCAGCGTCATCGCGGGTGCCACCGTGATGCTGTCGCCGGTGTGGATGCCCATGGGGTCGAAATTCTCGATGGAGCACACGATGGTCACGTTGTCGTTGGAGTCGCGCAGGAGTTCGAGCTCGAATTCCTTCCAGCCCAAGAGGGCCTTGTCGATCATGACTTCGTGGATGGGGCTCAGGTGCAGGCCGCGCTGAAGGTTTTCCTCAAAGGCGTCCTTGTCGTACACCACCGCCGCACCCGCTCCTCCAAGGGTGTAGGAAGCCCGAATGCACAAAGGATAGCCAAATTGCTGCGCCACCTCCTTGCCTTCGAGGAAGCTCTTGGCGGTGGCTTGCGGAGCCATTGGCACGCCGATTTCGCCCATCAACTGACGGAAGGCCTCCCTGTTTTCAGTGATGTCGATGGCCTTGGTGTCCACCCCAATCATGCGCACGTTGTGCTCCTCCCAAATGCCCATTTCCTCGCACTGAATGGCAAGATTCAGGGCCGTCTGACCGCCCATCGTCGGCAACACCGCATCAATGTTGGGGTGCTTTTCGAGGATGTTCACGATCGACTCGGGCTCGAGCGGCTCGAGGTAGACGTTGTCCGCGATGACCGGGTCGGTCATGATGGTCGCGGGGTTGGAGTTGATCAGGGTGACTTCGATGCCCTCCTCTTGAAGGCTCCGAGAAGCTTGGCTTCCCGAGTAGTCAAATTCGCACGCTTGTCCAATGACAATCGGTCCGCTTCCAATGATGAGGACCGATTTGATGCTGTTGTCTTTGGGCATTTTTTTTTTATCCGAGCGCCTTTTCCTGTTTGAGGACCCGGCATTCGGGCAAGAGAGAGAGTACCAAAGTTGTGGGACGGGGCAAAATTACACGAAGTCACGCCTCGTGAAGGCACGTTTGCGACTCAGCGTTTTCCACAAGTAACCCACGACCCGACCTTTGTGCCGTGCGCTCTCCTTCCCACACCTCTGCAACAACCTCATGGACCGACGCCGGATGGACCTGGCAAGGGCTTTGGCTGACCCCGAGCTCGGACATTCGTTGCGCGGTGGTGGCCTTTCATGGGTTTGGGCGGCCGTTGGAGGAAATGGCGAATTACCTGCCTCTTTATCCTGAAGGTACGGCCATGCTTTCAGTGGGACTGAGCCACCACAACGGGAGCACTGCACCACAGGGTGACGAGCCTCCAATGCTCGAGCTTGAGCTCTTCCAAAGCGCACTGGATTCCTGGGTGGATTCCTTGGTCCCGGAGTCGGGCGAGCGCCTCGGCCGAGCGTTGCTTGGATATTCGCTCGGCGGGCGCATCGCCCTGACCCTGTTCGAGCGAAATCCGGAGGCCTGGTCGGGGATGATCCTGCTCGCGCCAGACGGGTTCCGCAAAAACCCCATGTACCGTTTCGCCGTTGAAACGCGCCTCGGACGTGCCACTTGGGCCTGGACCGACCGTCACGCCGAGTCGGTCCGCTCCTGGATCCGCGCTTTGCGTCGCATGAAGATCATCCCTGCGCACCTCGAGCACTTCGCCTTGCACCACACGCAAGACCAGGCCATGCGCACCTTGGTGGCGCACACGTGGAAAACCCACCGCGCATTTTGGCCTACACGCGAGGGTTCGCGACAAGCCTGGGCTGTTTCCACGGCTCGGCGCGCCTCCGTGCACGCTGTCTTTGGAACCCGAGATGCGATCATTCCCTGGGCATGGTCCAAACCGTGGCGATCGATGTCGAGTGACCACGTTCATTTTCTTCAGGTCGAAAGCGGGCACGTGATGCGCCATGCCGACACGGTGGAATGCATTGCTCAAGCTATCTTGGCCACTCGTGATGACGTCTCCTAATTCCACTCCTTGGCTCGATTCTTTGCGCTCAGCTCACGCTGAAGGACGCCCACGCCTGGCCGTTCTCGTGGACCCTGAAGATGCCCCCTCGGGAGGGCCTTGGCTCGATCTTGTTCGTCGCATCGACACCAGCGACGCCACGGACGTGTTTGTCGGTGGGAGCTTGGTGACGGAACATGTGACCAAACGGGTGGTGACGGAATTGAAGCGCAGCGTCAGACAACCCATCGTCCTCTTTCCAGGCTCGCCGAGCCAAGTCGTCGATGGCGCGGATGCATTGCTCTTTCTGAGCCTCATCTCGGGACGAAACCCTGACCTCTTGATCGGGCGGCACGTCGAAGCGGCTCCTCGCATCGCTCGAATGGACCTTGAAACGGTGCCTACGGGCTACATGTTGATTGGCGACCCGCCGCTCACCGCCGCGGCCTACATGTCGCACAGCCTTCCCATCCCGACTGGCAAGCCCGAGCTCGCCGTCGCCACCGCACAGGCCGGAGTCATGCTCGGGCTGCAATGCCTGTACCTCGACGCAGGAAGCGGCGCCGGACAACCCGTCCCCGCCCAAACCATCGCCGCCATTCACGCCGCCGTCGACGTGCCCTTGATTGTCGGCGGCGGCATGACCTCCCAGGCCGACCTCGAACGGGCCTGGAAGGCCGGCGCGACCTGCGTGGTGGTCGGTTCGGCAGTGGAACGCAACCCCGCCATCCTCGACGAGCTGAAGCTCCCGATCAGAACCCCACAGCAAGGGTGAGGAACCCGTGCCGCCCCGCTTGGGGGTAGACGTACGTCTCGGTGATTTCCGACTCCGCCCCGCCCAACCAGTAGCTGTACGTCCAGCCCGTGGCGCTGTACATGGCGTCCAGGAGGTTGTTGCCGAAGAACGAGACGCTTAAGGTTTGGCCTGTCGGCATGACCGCCTCGGTGCGCAACACCGCATCCACCGTCGTGAACGGATCCAACATCCGGTTCTCGTTGGACGTGTTGTCCAAGAATTGCCGCCCGACGTGCTTGGCAATCAAGCTCAACGACAACCCTGCGAAGGGGCTTTCCTTGGGAGCCTCAAGCGTCAACATCCCCATGGCCACCGCATTGGGCGACAAGGCCAAATCCGTGTTGCTGTGCTGAATGAGGTTCGCGTAGGAAGGCCCAGCGTAGTCGTACACCGTTTCCTCGAACTGGGCCACGCGGTTGTCCGACAAGGTCGCATTCGCGTCCACGCGAACCCACGGGCTGGCTTGCCATCCCGCTTCAAGCTCTATGCCGCGTCGGTAGCTGTTCGCGACGTTCACGCGAACCACGTTGCCCACATCGTTCAACGCGCCCGTCGCCACCAGCTGATCGCGGTACTGCATGTTGTACACCGTCGCTGCCAAGGCCCAGTTGTTTCCGCGCAACGAGGCGCCCGCTTCCAAATCCACCAGTCGCTCTGGGCGCAACGGCGAGTCCTGAGGTGAATCCAAGTAGTCGGACCGTGCAGGCTCGCGGTGGGCCACGGCCAACGACAAGAACGCCTGAGCCTCGTCGGAAGGCGTCCACGTCAGTCCCGCTTTGGGGTTGAAGAAGGTCAGGGTGTCCTGGATGTTGATCTGGCTGTAGTCGTTGTCGCGGCCGGTCGTTTCGTAGTTCACATGGCGGATCTGCGCTTCGGCATGCCAACGCACGTCTTCGAGATCACCTGACCATTTGGCAAAGCCGCTGAGGTCGAGCTTTTGGCCCACCGAGCGGTAGTATTCGTGATCGGGCGATGCCCCTGAAGCCACATCCATCCAAATCACCCGACCAAAGTGATCCCCCACGTACGATGACGCTGCAATGCCATACAGCTGACTGAACGCCTCGGAACGACGTCCCAGGGTCCACGTGGTTCCTAACAAGGTGTTGTCCAGCCATCGACGACGCACCAAGTTCGTGGAATTCACCGTGTCCGTGCCGAGAATGAAAGGCATCAATTGGTAGTCCGCAAAGTCCTCATCTTGACGGAATTGCTCGTAGAACCCCGCCCCTTTTGTGGCGTACGCCACCGCACCAAGGTCCCAAATCCCCAACTGCTGATCCAGGTGCAGCTGGTAGTGATCCTGACGGTAGTCGTCCACTTCGTTCTCGTACTGGTAGTAGTTGTGGGTTCGGCGGTTGGCAATCAAATCCTCCAAGCGGGCCACATCGTAGGCCGACGAATAGCTGGAATCGACGTAGTTGTACTCGTAACTGTTCGCCGCCCAAGCGCGCAAATCAGCGGCGTCCACCGTGTCCGACAAGGCAATCATCGGCACGCCGCCCCACGCTTGGTAGGTGCGCTCGTGACCGAGGGTTGTGGTGAGGGAAGCGCGGCCTGTTTCCCAGCGTTTGGCCAAACGTCCGTAGAGCGAACTCAGGTCGCTGGTTGCCCGATCCACGTAGCCGTCCGAAGTGATTCGGGAGGCGCGCCCTTCGAGCGACCACCCGTCCTGAAGCATCCCTGTGTTCCACGATACCGTCCTGCGGTTGGTCCCAAACGCCCCGCTCCCCAACACCGCCCGCACGCCGGGCTTGGCCAGCGTCCCAAGTGTGTTCACCGAGACTGTCGCGCCAAACGCCGCGGGACCGTTCGTGCTCGTTCCCACACCGCGCTGAATCTGCAAACCGGTCATGCTGCTGCCCAAGTCAGGCAAGTCCACCCAGTACACGCTTTGCGACTCCGCATCGTTGAGCGGCACTCCGTTGATCGTCACGTTGATGCGGCTTTGGTCGACGCCCCGAATGCGCAGCGCTGTGTAGCCTACGCCGTGTCCAGCGTCCGACGTCACCACCGCCGAGGGGGTCAGCCGAAGCAAAAACGGCACGTCTTGCGAGGCGTCCTGTTTTTGGATGTCGTCCACACTCAAATCGGTGACCGCAAAGGGATCTTCCTCCCCAGCCTGAACCGCAGAAACGGTCGCCGTGGCGACGGAGAGGGTGTCGACGTCGAGTTGCGAAAAAGCCATCGCATGTGCGAAAGCAAAGACCAGGGCAAGCGAGAATCGCGCCCGAATGAAAGAAGTGGATAAACCTTGTGTCATGGCGTAGCGTTTGTTCCTTGACACAGGAGACCAAGGCGGTCTCGATGACCCGCACGGCGAGTCTGTCGCTCCCTTCCCAGCATAACCTGGGCAGGTTCGGAGGGTATCATCTCAGCCTTTCGGCACCCCTGCGTCGCCCCAAATGTAACGTACCTTCGAACAAGACCGCATGAACCCGTCGCAAGCCACACCTCTTGAACAGCAAGCCGCGATCGTCGCAGCCGGCGCCGCTGCGCGCGTGCTTTTGAGCGCCTTGCCCAAGAGCGACAGCGATTTGCACATCTCCGAGAAGGCCGACGGTTCCCTGGTGAGCGACGCGGACATGGCTTCGCAAAACGTCATCCAGGAACACCTGGCCTCGGCTGGCCTCCCCGTCCTGAGCGAAGAAGCCGCCGCCCCAGACTACGACGCACGTAAAGACTGGGCCCGATTCTGGTTGGTCGACCCCCTCGACGGCACCGAATCCTTTTTGCGCAGCCGTTCAGGATTCGCGGTGAACATTGCCCTGTGCGACGAGACGGGGCCGATTTTTGGCGTGGTGGCCGATCCTTTGGCGAACCGGATGTACCTCGGCGGCGTCGGTGTCCCCGTGCAGGTCGCTCCCCTCGACGGCTCGACGGTCAGACAGGTGCACCCTTCGCCCATCCAGCGGCCGTACCGCTTGGTGACTTCCTGGTTGGAAGAGGCCAAACTCACGGACCTCGTCCCACCCCACATCGACCCCGCCGACGTCGTGGCCCGCCCCATTAGCGGTGCCCTGAAGTTTTGCCTGCTCGCCACGGGCGACGCGGAAATCCACGCCCGAACCGGTCCGTACATGGAATGGGACTGCGCCTCGGGCGACGCGATCCTTCGCGGCATGAACATCGACGTGGTCGATTTGAATGGCGAACGCCTCCAATACAATTCGCCTTCCCTTCGCGTCACGGGCCTTCGCTGCTCCCGCGTCTAATTCGCGTCAACGGTAGAGCGCATCGCGGTAAGGCCCACCGTCAAATTCCCCGAGCATCTCGAGGTAGTTGCGGTAACGACTCTCCGCCACCCCGCCTTCCTCCACCGCCTCACGGACGGCGCACCCCGGTTCTTTGTGGTGCACACAGTTGTGGAATTTGCACTCCGGGAGCCGCCTGAAAAACTCAGGAAAATGATGGTTCAAGGTGTCCCGCTCCAACGTCACCAACCCAAACCCCTTGATCCCTGGCGTGTCCACCAAAAACCCACCGTCCGGGAGCGCATGCATTTCCGCGAAGGTCGTCGTATGCCGCCCCTTGTTGTGCGACTCACTCACCTCCGCGGTTTTCAATTCCAGGCCAGGAATGAGTCGATTGATCAGCGTGCTTTTCCCCACCCCGGAATGGCCGGACAAGACGTGGATGCCCTTGGCCAGTTCGGCGCGCAGGGTGTCGAGCCCCTCCTCGGTTTGGGCACTCACTTCAAGCCACCCGTAGCCCGCATCCCGGTATACACCCGCCAAGGAGGCGGCTTGCTCGCGCTCTTCGTCGGTCAACGCGTCAATTTTGTTGAGCACCACCGTGGTGGGGATGCCGTACGCCTCGGCCGTGACCAAAAACCGATCCATGAACCCCGTGCTCGTCCTTGGCGCCGCCAACGTGACCACCAAAAATGCCCGGTCCAGGTTGGCCGCCACCACGTGGCTTTCGTGGGACAAGTTCACGGACTTCCGAATGATGCAGTTCTTCCGTTCATGAATCTTCGTGATGACGCCCGTTCCGTCTTCCACCTCTTCCCAAACCACCTGGTCGCCTACCGCAACGGGGTTGGTCGAACGGAAACCTTTCAAGCGCAGGCGTCCAGCAGGCCGACATGAAATCATCTCCCCACCCTCTCGCAGCACGTCGTACCACGACCCGGTGGTCCGGAGAACCATGCCGACGCCTTTGCTCACGCGGTCAGAGCTTTGAATTGCGCTTCCAAACCTCCTTCCGCCTTGAGCATGGATTGGAGGGAGGCGTCGGCGACAATTTCGCCCAACCGAATCAACACCACGCGATCGCACATGGCCTCCACCTCTTGCATGATGTGGGTG
>Ga0181577_10001895_pt1 | contig 16565 bp, 23 predicted proteins | sample 101ome_21_FD_132468 | JGI IMG/M metagenome (GOLD analysis project Ga0181577, IMG submission 132468) | Coastal salt marsh microbial communities from the Groves Creek Marsh, Skidaway Island, Georgia - 101413BT metaG (megahit assembly) | ecosystem: Environmental > Aquatic > Marine > Intertidal...
CACCACACGGTCTCCACGCTCATCCACGGCATTGGTGCCACGCATACGGGTCAGGACCGTCTCCAGATTGGCCTCTGTGAGGGGCAGGCTGGTATCGATGTTGGAAAAGGTGGAGGAGCCGCCGCTAATGGTGTGTGCTCCGTCGTACCATGGAAGGCCGTCATAGATGAATCCGGCGTTTGGATCTGAATTATTCAAATATCCATTGTCGAAATAATCCAGAGAGCCGGCGGTCAGGGTGCCCTTTTGGAACATTCCAGCGACGAAATCTTCCTTGTGGAGGATGGCGAGCTCGCCCCATTCGCGGGTGGCTTCGACGATTTGCTCTCGTGCGGCTTGGATGTCATTGGCACGGAGAACGGTGGCGGGGATCCGGATCCGGCGGCTGTAGCGGCGGATCTTGGCTTGCCATGTATATGCCTTGTTAAAGGTCGAATCTTCGGGATCGGCCCCGTCCTCGATCTCTTTAAAGCGATCCACATTCTGGAATGTGGATCCCTTGTCTCCATAGAGTGGAGCGCCGGCGGCGGAGACATCCACCACCTCGGCAATTTGGGAATAGAGGGGGGTTTCCCGCTCGTAGCTTTCGAACATGGCGGGGTAACCGTCATTCTCGATCAATTCTTGGATCTGTGTTGCTGAGATAGCCATGGATCACACCACTCCTGCATATGCTTCGACGATAACGGAGACCAAAATGGTGTTATCATCCGTTCGGTAATCGTGAATTTTGACGTTATCGGTGGCGCTTGCATCGATGTTGACGCTTCGGCCATCGGCTCCGATGTCGGCCAATTTGAAACGCAGGGAAGAGCTAACATTCCCGGCGTCTGGGTTTACTCGATAATAGGCGTTCTCGGAGATGTTTACGAGGACAGTGGCCCCACCATCGGCGTCCGGGCTTGTCACCTTCTCCACGGCGATCCCGATGGTGGATTCTCCGCTCGCGTCTACCTCTTTGTAAAATCCGGCGGTGGCTCCGCTGGTGGTAATCGCGTCTCCGACCTCGATATCTGCCGAGGTGCTATCCAGAGGAACGCGGACCAAAAGCCGCTCCCCATAGGCAAAATCAAAACCTGTAGCCATTTTGGTCTCTCCGGTTCTGTGGTTGAATGATTGACAGAGAGACCGGGAATGACGTTATTTCCGGTTCTGTCGGGGCTTGAAAATCTTTTCGAAATAGGACCGGGCGTCCGAGTATCCGTATCGCTCCGCCTCCAACAGGGCGGCCTCTGGGATCCGTTCCTGCGCCGGCTTGGTGCCACGCGGTGGGATCCCTCCAGAGGGGGTGGCTTGACCCAGAACAGACTCCAGACGGGCAATCTGTGAGCGGGTGGAGTCCGGATCCAATCCATCCGGCACCAATGCCCGGAAATTCTCCGGCAGATTGCGGAGCCGTTCCGCGTTCTCGGCCTGTAGTGTTTGGATCCGGTTGGCCTCTTTGGTCTTGTAGGAGGCGAGCTCGCTGGAGATCTTTTCCATCTCCGATTTTTGAGCGGTATACAGGGCCTCGTATTCCCCTCTTTTTTTGGCCTCGGCCTCGGCCTGCTCTCGCTGCTTTTGTTCGAATGCAGAGAGGCGGGCCTCCATTTCCTGCCGACGTTTCCGCTCCGCCTGTAGGGCCTCTTGGAGGCCCCGCGTTTGATTGCCCTCCTCCGATGTGGAGGCGGTCTCTGGAGTCGATTCTGGGGCGGCTGTGTCTGATTGCTCGGCCATCTATGCCCTCCTCTGTGCGCCCGATTAAGCCCGGCGGCGGCTGAGGGGTGGAAATGTAGGGGATTTGACGTGATATAGCACAGATGAGCCTATCCCACAAAATAGAGGGAATTCAAAATGCAGATCAAAATTGTTGAGGTGGACCCGCAATCGTTCCACATCGTGGATACCGGTGTCCCCGGCGGTCGCACACTGGCCCGTCACTCCAACCGATCCACGGCGGAGAGGGCCGCCGCCCGGTGGGGTTACAAGCCCTTGACGGTGCAAGCGCCCACGGATCCCCCTCCAATGTCTCCCATGCCTGTCTCTGAGCCTGTGGACGTGGAGGCCCTCAGGGCGTATCTACAGCGATCCGCGTGGACGGTCTTGGCCGAGGTCAAGGCGGAGACAAACCGGGCCGAGCTGGAGGCCCTCGAGCGGATGGAGGCCGAGGGCCGGGGCCGCTCCACGGTGATCCGTGCAATACGAGAGCGGTTAGCGGACCTCGGAGAGGGTTAGCGGGTCTGCTCTCTCTCAAACCGTCGTAGCTCTCGACGGGCCCACGCTCGGCCAGCATTCCCACCCCACAGGCCCCATGCCTGCGAGGCCTTGGAGGTCGGATCCTGTCTCGCCTCTGAGGAGCCGGGGGCCTCACCATGGCGAGCAAAAAACGAGACGATCCGGCGGATCGTGGAGATCGACATTTGATCGCGCCGGGCGAATTGGTTGGCCCTCGCCAGTCCCACCGCCGTCCCTGCTCTCCGAGAGGGGGGCAGGGTGTCCCGGATATCGAGGGCGCGACGGGCCGCCCTTGCCGCTGCTGTCGGTGGTTTGGTTGATTTCCACGCCATGCGCTCCCCCTGTTTTCCCCTCCATTATCCACACCCTGTGGAAAAAAGATGGGGTGTGTGTGCTTTTTTTCCTTGCGTACCGTTGTGGGGTACTGTATATATATTGTGTCACCAACGACAACACACACCGGAGAAAAACAATGACCTATCAGAAAAAATACAGCCTCCGCGCAGTCAAGGGACAGAAGGACATGCACGGCCTCACCCTCTACGAGGCAGAGAAGGCCCTGCAACAGGCGCAAAAAGAGGGTCGTATCCTTGATGCTTCCGGCGTCTATCGTCGCGATATGGGAGAAATGTGTTTTGTGGCGTTCTATTCTGAATGGAGAGGTTGTGTGTATCCTGCGTTCGGAGCGAACGATCAGGAGAGACGCTGCATTATGGGTGATTCCTTCATGGCGTGAATAAAAATCCAACGGCCCTCAACCCCCTCCCACTGTGGAGGGTTTTTTTGTTTTTCTTCTCTTTTTCTCTTGCGTCTCTCTGAGGGGTACAGTATATGTATTGTGTCGGGAGGGAAAACAACCCGGCACACACACTGGAGAAAACACAATGACTAAGATTGTACGTACCTTGAGCGTTCCTGAAAACGCTCCCCTTTTCGTTGTCCGCGAAGATGTCCGCGATGATTATGCCGTGGGACCAAGCATCCTCGTTTGTGTCGATGTTCGCGGCGTTGGCACGAACATCGTTTACAAATATGCCGCTGTTTCTCTGATTGATGGCGTGTTGTGCGTCAACGCTCAAACAGCCTTTGAAGATGTCTGGGGAGAAGTTGTGGAGGCATAACTAACCGCCCCCCCACTCCCTCCACCCCCTCCACATCGGAGGGGGTTTCTTTATTCCCTCGCCTCCAATATCTCCGAGAGAGAGCGGGTCACAGGGGCATAGAAGCACCGGCAATTGGGGTGCTGTGGGATGGTAGGCCCCTCATGATTTCCACTCTCATCCAAGGGGAATACCTCTCGATGAAAGGGGCGGCATACCTCACACACGCGAGAGTCGAGGGTGGCAAGGTATCGAACGGCCCGGATCACGTCCCGATTTTGGCTGTAGGTGGCCTGTGCGGCCTCATTGGAGACTCTCTGTATCTCAGTCCTCACGAGTCTCTTGAGGTGGAATTTTTGGCGCTCTGAGGCGGTCAGGGCGTCCGATACAAGCCGGGCCGCCCTGTCCATGCTGGCCCCTCGGTTGATGGCCGCCAAGAGGGCGCTATCGATGCTCTGGAAGGTGGGCATCATTCCGGCGTCTATTCGAGAGGCCCACGAGCGCCCGGCCGTGGGGTTGAGGATCAAGGTCTGAAGATCCACGCCCGGGGCGCGGCCTGTGAGGCCCTCAGGGAGCGCCCCGGAGATATTGCGGGTGGATACCCTTAGCTCTGTCTCGGCGGCCCTCTGGAGTCGCTGTTGGAGCGTGTCTCGCACGTCGTCCCTCGCCTCTCTCATTAATTTCTGGAGACGAGCTCGGTCCCTCCTCGCCTGTGTGATCTGTCTCTCTGTGAGTGGCTGGCCCTCAGATAGCTTTCTCTCCATTTTCCGGAGTCTGGTGAGTATGGGGCCGGCTTTGTCCTCAAACGCCGCCACGGCCTCCTCTGTGGCCGCGTTCTCGTATGATATGAGCCACCGCCGATGTCTCAGTGTGAGGCGATCCAATGAGGGCACAGGTCACCCTCCACGGCTACGGGATTTTGATTTGCGGGGATGATCCATGGGGAGGAGATCATTGTCCCCGGTATATTTGGCATTCCGAGGGCGGCCCGTCCTGACAAGGCGGAGGAATGCATTTACACGGGCTTGTGCCCACTGCTCTCTCGATGAAACGGTGGGAGAGTGAGAGGTGGAGAAGGCACCGGAGCCCCGGCGATAGACCGCCTTTAGCATACCCAGAGTTACCTTTTTTCCCTTACTTTCCCCATATTCTTCGTTGTGTTCCTTGGCCTTATTGCGGAGGGAGCGGGTGGTGGCCTCACTGAACACCACCCGCTCCGAGGTATTCCCGGCGCTCCCCTTGCGATTCCGAGAGGATCCCCGCCGTCTCTCGGCGGGTTTGGCTTTGGTCTTACTGGCCGGGGCCTTGCGATTGGTGCCGGGGAGATGTTTGGCCATTTACTCCTCCCCCTCCGGGCCGTCGTCCGGGCTGTACTCTGTGAGGGCCTCTGTGGCGTCTGAGATCGCCTCCAAGACTTCCTCCAATGCCTCCACCGCCTCGCTGTCCTCATTGCCCCGGATCATGTCTTGGATCGTCTCCTCGGCGGCTTGGAGATCAGCGGCGGCCTCCTCCATGCGCTCAATGTGATCATCAAGATCTCCCATCATGGAGGCGGCCTGTCCCATCTCCTCCTCTGCGATGAGCCGGGCGTAATCCTCGGCGCTCGATTCTGATGAGGCCAGCTGGAGGGCTTGGATAGAGCGGATCACATCCACCTGTGAGACGCCCCCCATATCAAACGCCATCCGGAGGGCTTCCAGCTCCGCCTTTTTGTCGGTGGGTAGCAGGGGCGGCCCATCGATCTTGACAGGGTGAGAGGATGGATCATACTCGGCCCGATTTTCAAGGGCTACACCAATGGCCAGCGCCCTCTCCAGTCCACGATAAAGGCGAGAGCGGATGTCTTGATATTTGGACTCGTAGCGGGTGGCCAGCAATCGGAGGGCATCCGCCGAGAGGTTGGCCGTGGAGCCACCGCCGAGAAAAAGGAATTCGGGGAATGTGATCCGGATATCTCCGATCAGTCTTTCCAATGCGGTCTGTAGCTGTGCAATCCCGGACATGGATGGCTCTAGATATCCGGCCGTGATTTTGTCTGACCCATTCCCCCACGCATTGATCCACCGCCCGAATCGAGCAATGGCCGATCCATCCCCCAATTTTGCCCCAAAAAGGTAGGGCTTGGGATTGCCAAATCGGTCTCCCACGGCGGAGATCTGAGAGGCGAGGGAATCCACCTCGGCCAGCCCTCTCTCCAGTCCGTGGGTGACAGGGAGGGAATGCTCTGGATAGACAGTGGGGATACATCGAATGTGGACGATGGGCACCACTCCGAGGCCATGGGGCCCTGAGGCGGCGGCGTCGAGCTCGGCCTGTTGCCTACCCTCAGGAGACGGCGGTAGCTTGGAGGATACCTCAATCTCCTCATCTGTGAGAGTCCGCTGATAAGTGTACAGCGCCCCGGCCTCGGTCACATTTCCGTGGGCGTCCACCATGGCCTCGCCGAGAATATCGCTCGTGATGATTGCTCGGGTGATCCGGCGGCCTGTGGCGAGGTCATACTCCAGATACACATTCTGGGGGGGATAGCTGATCAGAGAGACATCATTGGAGCCGGCCTCCACCCGTGCGGCCTCGATGTATAGATCTCCACAACAGGCGAGCAGAAAGCTCCACACGCTCCCCTGTGAGTCCACTCCGGACCGATTCCAGATCTCTAGAGCGGTCTCATAATCTCGATCCGAGGCCCCCTCGGATTTTTGGAGTGTGACCTGTCCCAGAGCGAGGGCGTCTCTCGCTGTGTCTACCAGATACTGGATGTCTCGGTGCAGGCGGCGAGTGAGCGCGATGACCTTGCCATCGTCGTCCAATGCCCGGAATAGGCTCAATTCCTTGATCTGCTGCTGGGTGTAGGTCTCACCATGGTAGGCATCGATCAGGAATTGGTATCGATTGACCCACCCCGCGTGTGTGGCCGGGTAGGCTGTGAAGTCATCAGAGCCGCCCTGTAGGACGGTCAGGCGGCGATCGGCGAGGGGGTCTTGATAGGACATGGGGCGCTCCATTGGATTGGAGGCATCATATCCTAATAGGGCCACAAACGAGAAAACCCGGCACGGCGGCCGGGGTCAATCTCCGAGGGGTGGGCGATCTCAGACGGTGAAACGTCGAACCCGCTGAATCGAATCCATGCGCTGGCCCATGGGGCCAGACTCAGGGACGATCTGGCCGAGGTATTCAGCGCCGGCCTCAATGATATCGTATCGGAATTGTGCGCCCTTGAGTCCGTTGCAAACGACATGGACCTCATCGCCCACGAGCTCGGCGGTGAATCCGTAGGCGGCGGCGGTAGAAATGATTTTTTCGAGGGTCATTGTTTTCTCCAGTGTGTGTGTTGTCGTTGTTGACAAAATGATAATACCGTACCTCTGAGAGGGCGTCAATAAGAAAAGAGAGGGGAGGGCAAAAAAAAACCCCTCCAGCTCGGAGGGGGTTGGTTTATCGCCGGAGGGCGGTTTGGAGGGCTTGCCGAACGGCGGGGACTTTGTAGCCGTCTTGGATCATTCCATTCTCCAAATCGACCTCACAGACCCGGCCGCCCTTGATTGTGAAGTGACAGCCACTTCCAAAGGGGCAAGAATCCATCGAGAAAGAAAACCGCGTTCCATTGTAGGTAGACATATCGCCAGCGCCGAGGCCGGGAATGTTGACCTTTTTGGACTTGCGAGCGGGGCCGCTCATTGTCCCTTTCTCGATTCGAGCGCCGCGATGATGTTTGTAAACATGTCCGGACTCAACATATCCGAGGCCATCACACTCGTAACAAACACCGTTGTTAATGTGCTTAAAGCCTACAATGTCGCCCCGGCCGCCGCAGCGTTCGCAATCTTTGTGATCCATTTTGTACCTCCAGTGTGTGTGTTGATCATCCCCCGGCGGGGGCTATCGTGGTGTTAGGGGCCGTCTTCGTGGCCCTCTGTCGTTGAGGGCTTGGAGGCCGCCGGGTTGAGAGCTATTCGCTCCCCCGCCTGACACTATGTATATACAGTAGCCCTCAGAGGTACGCAAGCAGAAAAAGCATAATGAGGCAAAAAAAATCCCCTCCGAGCTGGAGGGGGTTGGTTTTAGCATCCTTGCTCTGTGAGGATTGCTCTCTCGTAATCGAATCCTCGGAGGGCGTTGGATGGCTTCCATCGGCCGCCCTTGAAAGGGCGTTCCAACTCTCTATCCTCTCGGATCCGCTTCATTTCTTTTTTGTTCATACGGCGGATCTCATCTGAAAAGATGGCTTGGTCCATCTCTCCAAGTTCATCCACCATTTTCCATGCCTTGGCCTTCTGTCCATCTTCCCAGATACAGAGGGCTTCCCAGACGATGTCGGAGGATTCGCTGATATCGGCGCATGTGATGTTGATGTTTTCCATTGTACTGTCCTTGTGTGTGTGTGTGTTCCCCCGGCGGGGGCTGTCTTGGTGTTGGTTGGCCATCCGCTTCGCCGCTCCGTTGTCGAGGGCTTGGAGGCCGCCGGGTTGGATGCTGTTTGCATCCCCGCCTGACACAATACATATACAGTATGCCTAAGAGGTACGCAAGGGAAAAAGAGAAAATAAATCAAATCCCTATCTAATACCGAGAGACGCCCTCGCCGATCCGCCACCATCAACGAGCCATATCGCCCTCTCGGCGGCGTCCGGGCCGTCATCGTGGGCCCCGGTGGGTATCTGCCTAAATTGCTCCACCACATCGGCGGGGATGGTGTCCACCACCTCTATCCATCCATTATCCAGACGTGGAGCGAGTGAGGCGATCCGATCAATTTTGTTTTTGGTGGATGTGTGCCCTTGGAGGTGACAGGCGTAGGATCTCCCCTCCCTCTGTCTCTCCTCTCGGATCCGCTCGAATTCGGAGCCCATCAACACTTGGAATCCATTGTCTTCGTATCCGTACCGAGCTCGGCCCGTGTAGATATCATAGGCGGCCCACAGGCGGCCGATTTGGCTGTTTACATCGTCCCGGCGCATGTCCACACTGAGGAGGTAGACATAGCCATGGGAGTCCCTTGCAGCCACGGCGAGGGCGGAGAAATCGCGCCGGCTTGCCTGCTCTGAGGCCCTCGGATCGAGCCACACCGCTACCTCACAGGTTGAGAGGTGGACGGGCCGCCCTGTGGAGGTGGTGATCGTCACACCGTCGAATGTGCAGCGCCTCCACCGCTCCGGGTAGAAAATTTGACGCTCTGGGTCGGTGGCCTCGTTTTGCTTCTCACTATTGAAGGAGGCCGCCCCGTCTGTCCAGAGCATCAGCTGGAGATCGTATAGCGATTCCTTTTGTGGCCATAGCACTGAGGCCCCGGCGTCCATGGCCGCCCGATTCCGGAGATAGTACCGCCGGGCGGTGTCCTCCCTGTGGGGGTCTGTGAGGTCACTCCATAGCTCCCGGCATTCTCTCCACAGATCCGCATTGGTAGGCCACTGGATTACGCTCTGCCACCGCGTGGAGCGCCATCCAAGGCCGCCCGGTCCATTGCTCAAGAGACGCGATAGCATCGAGTCAGGGTGTAGCACCGTCCCCACCACTCGATACACCGTGAATCGGTCGCCGGCTTTGAGGATATCCTTTGTCAGGTAATCCCACGTTTTGCCCCGTTGTGTGGGGCTTCTCACCTTCTCAGGGTGCTCTCCATCATCGATAACGATCTTGGAGAATCGGACCCCGGCGTGTTTGGATCCACGGATGGATCCGCCAAAGGAATAGGCCGAGAATCGCGTACCCCGTGGATCCTGTCCGGGTACATGCACGGTAAAATCCGTTTTCCCCCCCACCACTCGAAAGGGGCCATAGGCGGCGTGGAGGGCATCGTGTTGATCCCTCTGTGTAAATGCCGCGTGGAGGTCCGATACCAGATCCTCCGAGAGGTCATAGGTGGTAGAGATCAGACCCACAAAGATCTCCAACCCATACACCGCATCGTGTATGAGTGAGATGTAACTTTCAAGGGTGGATTTTGCGTTACCCCGTGGGGCGGCGTCTGCTACCCTTTGGATCTGCTCTCTCTCCTCCCATTTCCTTTTCTCTCTGCTGATCACATCGAGATGAAAAGCATTGTAGGGGAGGGGGAGACGTTCCCCACAGTAGAGCGCCCCAAATAGGCCCAGATCACTCCTGCATCTCACATAGAGAGCATCACCCACCTCCTCCTCTGTGAGGCCCTCCAAGGCATCCAGAAAGCGATCCACGGGCCAGCGGATCCAGTCCAGACCATCGGAGGGGAAGAGAGACAAGGGGGCGGCGCTCATTTGCTGCCCTCACCCTCGGAGAGGCCCACGCGCCGAGCTGCTACACGGAGACGGTGTATCCGGCTGCTATGCGCTTTTCTGGATACGTCCTCCTCTGGCTGTTTGGGTGCCACGATCTCCAACACTGAGGAGAGATCACGGAGCGCCCGGGCCATTTGATCAGGCCGGATGTGGTCCTCCCCCTCTCGATGCTGTGGAGACAGGATCCACGATATCGCCTCTCTAACCTTTGATAGCTGCGTCTCGTGCCAATCCTGCACACCCTGTATCACCGCCTCTTGACGGGCCTGCATTTCCTCGGAGGGATCGCGGATGTGAAAACGTTCGGTGGTGGCCGTGCCCTCTTTCTCAGCAATATACCACCGCCACCACTTGATTAACGTGGCTTTAGTAGGCATATCGGGCATCCGTGAGACCGCCTCATATTGTGGGACGGGTCTACCCTTGATCATACGGGTGGACTCTCTGAGGGCTGCAATTGCTCTTGATCTCTGCTCTGGAGTATACCCCACGGTCTACCCTCCCTGTGTATCGGGCGGAGCATCGAGGGCATCCAGTGTAGACAGGAAAAACTCCACCTCTGCGGCCTCTGTGGTGCTGATCTCTGTGATCTCCTCCTCTGGTAGACAGGTGGGGTCCTGAATGTCTGACAGAGAGGCCGAGAGGGTAGCAATAGGCATCTCTGGAGACGGTGGAGAGACAGGCGAGGGAGTGGGGGGGTGGAGGTGGTCTGCCAATGATCGGTGCTCTTCAGTGACCACACGATCACCGAGGGGCCACCAATTGCCAGCATCGAGGCCGCGACGGGCTCCCTCTATTTGGATCTCCTCTCCCGGTGTGAGGGGGCTCTCTTCGTGGAGGGCGGCGATGGCTGGTATCTGCTCACAGAGTAGACGCTGGCTATCGGGATCTTCTGGCCAAAACACCATAATGGTAGCCACGGGTTCCTCTACACCGTGCCACGGGTCGTCTGTGCGTTTGATCTCGATGCTTTCGAGGTATCCGGCGATCTCTCGGTGAGGGCCGAGCATATAAAAACAGAATTGCGCATTCATCGAGCGCCTCGCGATTCTGGGGAAAATGGGGGGCGGCATCTCGGAGAAGGAGGGGCGGGTGGGTTCCGGACCGGAGCCGGGGGACCACAGGCCATCGAGGAGCCTCTGGTATGGTCTCCACGTCTCGGCCCACTGTCTCCACGCCGGGGGGATCCATGCCCAGTACAGAGACAGGCACCGCTCCTGTCTACACAGTAGGAGGCGAGTACATTGGTGGTCCGGGGCATCGGAGGGGATCCGGTCCGTCCATGTCTGTTGTAGCTCTCCACACACAGAGCACGTCCACCCTATGGGGCTCTCGTGCTCAGATCTCACCAATGGAGAATAGTGGCGAGCGGAGGCCGAGGCCCTCCCCCTGTTGATGAGGTAGGAGCCCATTTTATCGGCCCTTGGGCTTGTAGTAGGGGCCCTTTGTTCCTTTCTTTTTCTTCTTTTTGGGCATCATTTCTCCGGGGTGTGGTCTGTGGGGTCGTCTGTCACCAATTCCACATTGTACCAGAGGTGAGCAATGAGGAGGGGCGGGGTTCCGATTTGCTGGAGGGCGGTGATGGCGGGGAATGCCCGGCCGTCCTCCGAGAGGTGGGCCGTATCATCGAGGATGATCAGGAGGCTATACAGGGCGAGGGTGTACGGAGGGGCCTCTGGGGCGGCGTCTGTGAGGGTATCCACCGCCGGGGGTGGTGGAGGGGGTGGTGTGGTCAATTTGGCCCCCTGTGAGGGGGTGGAGGCCCGTGGAGGGGTTGGTGTCTATGTGTCTGATATTTAATCATTTTCCATCTCACAGGGCACCACCACACAGAGAGTCGAGGGGGTAGCCCTCCAGAGGAGTATCCGGCCGCCACGTCTGGAGGTGGACGGTGGACGGATACGGCCACGGTATCACCACCGAGAGAGAGACCGTCTCACCCTCCACCGGGATCGTCTGGCCCACTCTCTCGGCTCCGCTTGTGAGGCCGGCGATCCAACAACAAGCGCCCCCCAACAAAAACCACACGATCCGTGTGGTGAATCCTTTTATTCCCCTCTTCATTTTCTGGAGGCGGGGCCGGGTTTTCTTCTCTGGATTTTCGCTCACTCCACCACCTCCGGAGACCGGCGCCGGCAATCTCGAAAGGAGCCACACAGAGACGATGAGCAATGAGCACACACAGACAGAATAGCTCCACCCACAGAGGGCCACGGAGCCACATCCACAGGCGGTGGATACCCAAGATCAGAGGGCGGTCTAAGGGGTCGAAAATGGAGCGGAGGGCCTCCGCCCCGGCCTCGATTTGATCGGCCCACAGAAGGGCCTCCGAGGCCGCCGGGGGTAGGTCTCGGCCGTGTCGTCTTAGGTGCCACCGCCACACCCATAGCGGGATCTGGACAGCCATGGAGACGAGCTCGAGCGCCACGATTGCCGAGCAATAGGCCGCCCCCACCAACACCACGAGGATCATGGAGATCTCTCCACTGGTGAACTGTGGAGGGGGTGGCGGTGGTGGAGGGGGTGGCATGTGGCGGCATATTACCCCACGGACCGGCGGAGGGGTAGAACGCGCCCCCCCACGGAGTCGGAGGCGGAACAATGAGCCGCATTATCTGCCGTGGAGGGCGCGTTAAAATCAGGGAGTAGGCCAAGATCCGCGATCACCGCCTGTACAATTGCCCGTTGTTCGGACGGTGAGGGCCGATCCCATCCAATCGCTCGATCCGCCGCCCTGATCTCCTCGTCTCGGAGGCGGCGGATCCGCTCATTGTGGACCACAAGCCACCACACACGGCCCATATCCATGCACCACAGGGGGAGCGTGTGGCGCTCATTGTGGCGGGTCAGGGGGGCGGCGATACGATGCATCCAGCCACGCCACTCCGGACGGTGGACCGGGTGAGGGCCGAGGGTATACGGGTCAAGCATGAGATCGCCTCCCCTGTGGGTGGTGGGGGCCATGGATGGAATTTACCCCATTTCTCACAGATCACCCCTCGGAGTAATCTGGATCAGTCCATAATCTCGGGCCGTGTCTTGGAGGGTCCGGAGACAGGCGGGGGAGTAATACCACCGAGGATATCCGCTGCTATCGCGGCGACAATCGGAGAATCCGGGCACCGCCTCTCGGCCACTGTCTCCACGGAGACCAGTCTGGCCTGTGAGGCGGTGGACAAGGCGGGGATTTCCTCGAAATACGGGGATCGACATGGATAGCGCCTCGGCCACTTCCTCGGCGGAGAGGGTGCAATCATGCCAACCGGGGGGGCGCTCCACGCTCTCGGCGGTGGAGATCTGGAGTATAGCTCTCTCCAATCTCTCCACCCTCTCCTCCTGTCGGCGCAACAGGGTCACAATTCCAGCCGTTTGAGCGGTGAGGGCCTCCACCATGGGGGCAAGCCATGCCGGGGGGCTGTGGATGCCCTGTGGGGCCTGTGTGGTCACGATCTCACCACCTCCGGAGATGGCACGGGCGGCGGATCTCATGAAATTCGAGGCGGCCAGCGCACGGCGAAGGCGGCGGCCGATCTCTCGGTCTGTCTTGAGGAGGACCAAACCCACGCCCTCCTCTGTGAGGGCATGGATTCCCGTGGATCGCGTATACGTGGAATCCATTTCCACGCCTGCATTTTTGCGGATCTCGTTGGGATAGACGGTCACAAAATGCCGCCCCTCCTCGAATTCTGAGGCCCAATGATCACGGATTGCACGGGATAGACTGCCGGGGCGATACTCCAGAATCTCCTCAAGTAGGGCCGTAGAGATCAGCTCCACCTCACCAGCTCGGAGGCCGGAGATCATCGAACCGCCCACACTGAGGGGCACCACATCGAACCGGGCGGCCGTGGAGGGGGCGGAGATTGCCCCTCTCTCCACAGCGGCGGCCACCACCTCGGCGCGGCTATAGAATCTCTCTCGAATCCCTGTTTTTTTGTATGCTGTGAGGCGGCCCTCTCTGGCCCATCGGCGGATCGAGTCCACAGACCGACCAGCCACAGAGCAGGCCTCGGAGAGCGTGATGAGATCGCGGGGGACATATTGGATCATTGGTTCCTCCATGATGTGTTTGTTTTGGTGTCGGCTGCATTTTGGCGAGCGGTTCGGATTGGATCTTCAAGCGCCGGCCCTCGGATCCGCTGTGTCGCTCCATTGAAGTCAAGAACCACATCACCGAGAGGACCATGGCGATCCTTGCCCTTGCCGATCCACAATCCCGGCTCTCCCTCCCATTCCATGTAATTGGATGGCCGCTGTACCAAGAGGATCGTGTCTGCGTCCTGTTCGAGGTCTCCACAGTCTCGGAGATCGTCCACCCGTGGGCGCTTGTCTGGGCGCTTCTCACAATCTCGATTCAACTGAGACAGGCATATCACAGCCATATCCAACTCTTTCGCGATCTCTTTGAGCCCGTTGGATGTGGCGGCGATTCTTTCGCGGGTGTTCTGTCTCTTGTCTCCCCTCACCAATCCAATGTAGTCAATCACCACCGCCCGGAGGTCTTGGTGTTGTGCCTTCAATCTCCGCAATCGGGCGAAAATTTGATTGTAGTGGAGGCCGGGGGTGTCATCACATGAGATCGGCCACTCAGCCATCCGAAAGGCGGCCCTGTGGACGGCCTCATATTGATCCGGGCGCATGCCACGGGATCCGCGTGTGAGGGCCGCCGAGGATACCCCGCTCTCGATTTGAGTTAGTTTATAAGCCAGATCTCCGGGGCGCTCCTGATCGAATCCCACGGCGGCGGCCTTGGTGGTGCTCATCTCCAGACTCTGGAAATGCACACGGACACCGGAGGCGGCCAAATTGCGGCAAAGGTTGAGGCCGAGGGCGCTTTTTCCATGTCCGGGGCGGCCTGCTACCAGATACAGGCGAGAGGGCACCAGACCACCCCCCAAGAGGTGATCGATCTCCTCAATTCCCGTGGAGATATGCTCGTCTCCGATCTCCGGGTGCTGGATTTGCCACAGGATCGAGGATCCGAGATCCTCACCCGTCCGGAGGTGGTGAGGGCTGGTCTCCCCGGCCGTGGAGGCGAGGCGGCGGGAGTATTCCAGTGTGGTCTCTGCGATGTCTCTCCGGCCGTCTGCGATGGCCTCCACCAGCTCGGCGGCCATCTGTGCAGCATACCGGCGCCGGCTTGCCTCGATGATCCGGCGGATCGCATGGGTGGCCTCCATAGGGCCCACGGCATGATCTGCCACCCCTACCAGATAGGAGATCCCCCCACACGCCTCCACGGTCCCACGGCTATTCACCCACTCACACAGGGTCACGGTGCAGGGGGTGGGCGGGGTGGAGGTGCCGGGGCCACTGAGTGAGGCGGCGAGGGCCCGGATCTCGGTGTAGAGATTCCGGCGGTGATCGGAGGAGAAATCCTCGGCCCCCAATCCGGCGCTATCAATGTGGGCGATGATCTCCCACGCCTCAGGGAGGAGGAGGGATCCGAGGAGGGAGGACTCCAGACGGCCGAGATCCTCAGAGGTGAAATTGGTGCTCATGCTGTTTCTCGATGTGTGTGTGTGGTGTGTGTGCGAAATGAGCGGGTAAAACGTATTTTTGCCCATTTCATGTAGTCTGTATCATGGAACGAATCATGGAGGGCGGTCCATGCCGACAAAATATCGGAGGACTCCCCGGCGGCCTGTATCGCCACCAAATACCGCTCCTCTGTGGTGGAGTCCGTGGAGAATCCCCACGGGTCTCTCCCATAGCCGGGGGGCTTACGTCCCCAATGCTGGATCCCCTCCACAACGGCGGCCCACTCCTCTCCGCTCAATTTTCTCTTTTTGGTGGTGGAGCTGCTGGGGGGCTTGGGGAAAAACCATTTCCAATTCTTGGCCACTGACAGGCGGAGGGCCGCAACCACATCGAGCCCTCTCTGGTGGCCCTCTGTGATCCGCTCTGAGATCTGCCTCAGGTCACGCGGTCCACACTCCAGACCCAATCCCCTCCGGTGGTGGAGGTAGGCCTCTGTAGCCTCTCTGAGGCCCTCCACGGACGGGAGAGAATCTAAAAGAGAATTGTAATTGTAATTCGCGCGCGTGTGGCGATTTTCTGGCGACGGGCTGGCGGCCCGGTACGGTTTGTCCTGCATTTTCGCCTGATTTTCTGGCGACGGGCTGGCGACGGGCTGGCGATTCTCCTTCCAGAGGTGATCATTCTGGAGCAGTTTTTTTACCCTGTGATCCGTCCACCCCCACCGCCGGCGGAGGGTGGGACGGCCGGGGATCCGGCCATGCTGGTCCATGATCCGGAGATCCATTTGGGCGGCCTCTGTGGGCCATTCCTGACCGTCAAGAGCGGAGGCGATGTCTCGCCACCACTCGACGGGGAGGGCGCTCCAACGGCCCCCCCTCATCGGGCGATCCATGAGGACAGGCCCACAGCATAGCAAGCAATGAGGCGGCGGACGGTGCCGGCCTGATCGAATGCATCCATTACCTCCATCACATCGGCGGAGAGATCGACACCGAGGGAGGCCATGGCGTTGCCTTGCTGGCAAATATCGGCGGCCATGAATGCATCGGGGAAGAGGTCGAAGAGCTCGGGGGAGGGTGTGTGTTTGAATTCCATTTTTGTTCTCCATGGTGTGTGTGGATTCTTTCTACATGATCTGTCTGTGTATGTCAATCCATACGGTATAAAAAAAATCATGTCTGAAATATTGACATAGGCCACCGCGTGGAGTAGCCTCCAGACCATGGACATTCATACAAAATTCAGACAGCACCGAGAGGCCCTCGGCGTATCAAGATACCGGCTCTGGAGAGACACCGGTATCCACCATGACACGATCCGCCGGTTTGAGTCTGGTCACCTCGGTGTCTCTCTGTCAACGATTACCCGCCTGTGCGCCGCCCTCGGCGTAGAGGTGGTCTGCTCTTTAAAACCCGGCCCCGTCGATATCGTAAAATCAACCCCAAATGAGGGGACCACAGCACAATGATCACGAACGGAGGGGACCGGGTTTTCTCTATTCTATGGGCCCGCC
>Ga0181577_10001896_pt1 | contig 16565 bp, 20 predicted proteins | sample 101ome_21_FD_132468 | JGI IMG/M metagenome (GOLD analysis project Ga0181577, IMG submission 132468) | Coastal salt marsh microbial communities from the Groves Creek Marsh, Skidaway Island, Georgia - 101413BT metaG (megahit assembly) | ecosystem: Environmental > Aquatic > Marine > Intertidal...
AAGCGCTCGATGGCAACCCCAAGATCCTCCCGGGTATTGTTCATCGCCCGCTGAGACGAGAGCGAAAGTACGTTGGTGTTGACTGTCATGACCATAGGTCACTCCTTCCTTTGGTTGTTGGAACTTTCGTAGACGAACTCCTTAGGGGAACTTCCCCGATAATCTTTGGAGGACGAGCCCAGCCGTCTTCGACTAGCAGCGCCGGTCTTAACGGCTGAGCCCCCCTGATGGTGTCTCCTACCCCAAGAGCGAGAGGACCGATTGGGGCGCCGCATTAGCCTGCGCCAGGGACGCAAGGCCCGCCTGCTGAAGGATCTGCGCTCGGGTTAGGGCCGCCGTTTCTGCCGCATAGTCGGCGTCGCGGATACGGGATCGAGCCGCAGAAAGGTTCTCCTCCTGGACTCGCCCAATCTCGATGACGTTCTCGAAGCGGTTCTGCACCGCACCAAAGGAGGCGCGCAGGGACGTCGCCTGATCGATCGCCGTATCCAGAACCGCCAAGGCACTGTTCGCAGAATCCCGATCCCTGACGTTTACCGTGGACACACTGCGGAATTGATCGCTTCCATTAGCGCCGGCGCTGAGACCAAGCGCCGTGAGCACCGGACCGTCTCCCCCTAGGGTGAATTGGTTGCCGGAGCTATCGGCGAGGCGAAGCTGACCGCTGTCATTGATCGATGCTTGAACCCCCGTCTCAGAAAGCTCTGCGTTGATTGCGTCAACGACGCCCTCCGCAGTGGTTACGGCACTGAGATCGATGGAGACGGTCTGGCTACCCTCAGCCCCCCCCGCGATGGTGAGGCTGCCATTGAGGGTGAGCGCTCCGGTGGTCAGGTCTGCCGTCCCGTTTGCGACGGTAAAGTTCTGACCTAGCGTCGAGGCTCGGGCGTCCACGCCAGAGAGGCCGAGGGCTTCGCCTCCTTCAGCGCCAATTTGGAAATTTAGGACCCCCGTCGAGCCGTCTAGGATCAGGCGGTTATTGAAGGTCGTTTCCTTTGCGATTCGGTCAATTTCGGCAGTTAGCTGCTGGACCTCTTCATCGATTGCGGCTCGGTTCTCAGCGGTATTCGAGTCATTCAAGCTCTGGACCGCAAGCTCGCGAACCCGCTGAAGATTTCGTCCAATGACGTCGAGAGCGCCCTCCGCCACCTGGGCGAAGGATATGCCGTCACTGGCATTTCGCACGGCCTGGTTAAGGCCCCGGATGCTTGAGGTAAAGCGCTCCGAAATCGCCAGGCCGGCGGCATCATCCTTCGCGCTGTTAATCCTCAGGCCGGTAGATAGGCGCTCAATGGCTACGCCCAAATCTTGGCCCGTGCTATTCATCGCACGCTGCGATGAGAGCGACAACACATTGGTATTCACTGACATGACCATAGGTCACTCCTTTTAGTTTTGATAAAGCATTGAGAATTCTTAGAGCTCTAGGCTTCTCCAAGCGGACGATTCCATGGCGGTTCGTACCTCTACCTGGGAGGCTTGCCTCAGGCGCTTTAGCTCCCGAATGATGGGGTCGCGAAGCTGCCATGCTCCGGCTCGATTAACACCGCAGCCACCCTCGTTCTCTTTTCCGCCGTAAAAGTAAATGCGCTGTCTGACCATGGCTTAGGCCACTCCAAAGGTTTTGACCCGCTCCGGGTTTATTTCGCTCCAGGCTTGCGCTATGGGACCGACGAGGTCTGAACACTCTTCTACGATGCCCTGGTCATTGCGGAGGTTTGCTTCTAGGACTCTCCGCTCAAGGTATTCGTAAAGCGCGTCTAAGTTATTGGCGAGCTCCCCTCCGTCCTCGATGACGGCGCCTCTTAGAGCCGCGATAATCGATGCGGCCCGTCCGAGGGCGAGCCCTTTGCTGTGACGATCGCCGTGGCGCATCGCGCCTTTTGCCTGAGCCAGTCGGTCCAGTAGGGCCGAGAACAGGATCTCGATGAGGCGGTGCGGCGAAGCATCCTGAATGGCAGCTTGGGCACCCACAGCCTTGTAGTGTTTTGTTGCAACAGACATTGGTTTGCTCCTCTACTGGGTTAGGGTCCCGCCTTGATCGATTTCTGTTTTAAGTTCACGCCAAGCGAGGGTCCTTTTGCTGGGCACGATCACATCCCCATCGCGGTCGGAACCGCATCAAAGGCGATCTCATCCCACGCCGACGCAACGGGCTCGAGCAGTCCAATGCACTCATCGATCGTTCCTTCGTCATTGCGATAGCTGGCTTTGAGCAGCTGATCGGTCACGTAGGCGTAAAGGCCGGAAAGGTTTTCCGTGATCTCACCGCCCTCTTTGCTCAGGGCGTCTTGGAGGCCGCCGATAATGGCAATGGACTTTCCAATGAGTTCCGCCTTCCCCTGAAGGTCTCCCCGAGCAATCGCGCCCTTCGCGCTCGCCATCCGGTCGAGCGCGCCTCGGTAGAGAAGCTGAATTAGGCGGTGTGGTGAGGCGTCCTGAATTCCGCCTTGAGCTCCGCATTTGGCGTATTGCTTCAGTGCTACTGACATGGTCCTTCTCCTTGGGTCCTCAACCAGCGTCCCGACTGGTCGTTTTTTTGAGACAAACCTTCCCCGTGATGGAGGCCTCGCTCCATCGCTGTGAAATCGATTTCGGAAGTTTTCTTGCGCTAGCTAGCGCGGGTTTTCTTGGTCACGCGGATCCCCCCGGTGCAAGGCCACCAAGCTGAGCACTGAGGAAGCTTCGAGTTTGATTCATGCCGGCTAGGAGGGAGTCCAGGGCGCTGAACTCTCGAAAGTATCGGGCTTCCACGCGAGCCATCCGTAGATTCAGCCGCTCTCTCTGGTCATCGATGGCCTCTAGGCGGCTTTCTAGCCCTTCAATTCGAGCGGCCACAAGACTGTCGTTTCCATCAAAGCGGTCAAAGGTGGCTTCCATTTGGTCGCTCAGCTTTTCGAAGAACGCGTTTACACTCGCAGGGTCAGTTTCAATCGCGCCTTCTAACTCATCACTGCTCAGGGATATCTTTCCCGAGGCGTCCGTTCGCACACCCAGCTCGACGAGGCTGTTGAAACCCGGGCCATCACTCTGTACCAGCAGGGTGGAGCTGAGAGCACTCTGGAGGCTTCTTAAGGTGCTTTCCCCCAAGAGCGCCCCCTTCGCGCCGGTGTCCTGGTTAAACACAGTGTTTTTTCTGATGGTCTCTCCCAGGGCGTTGTAGGCGGTGATGAATTCGTCTAACGCCTTACCACTCGCACTGGTATCTGCCTTGATCTCAATGGTTTCCGGCGAGGATGTGGTCTCCTTCAGGGTCAGCGTGATGCCCTCAAGAACGTCGGAGAACTGATTCGTTTCCCGGGAGATTGCCAGCCCATTTAGGCTGATCTCTGCATTTGCTGGGGAAATAAGGGTCGTAAAGGTGTCCAGACGGGAGAGGTCTGGGTTAGACCCGCCGCCCCCCGAACCCGCGTTTCCGCTGTTTCCAGGCGCGGGGGTCGTCACCACGGAGATGGTCTGGGTGCTGCCGGTCTCCGTCCCCGTAAGCACGAGGCGCTCGCCCGTTCCATCATTAATAATCGTTGCCTCTACCGCGAGGTCCGTTTGATTAATGGCATTCTTCAGATCTTCTAGGGTGTTGGCACCATTATTCATGGAAATGTCCACGGAGGGCGCGGTCCCAACGGTAAGCGTAACGGTCCCGACGCCCAGCACCTCATCGCGGCTTGCAAAGGGGTCGCTCGCGATGGACGCACTCCGGGCCAGTTGATTCACCTCCACGGCAAAGCGACCTTCCTGAGCACTAGCACTTGCGCTCACCGTGATGGCGTCAGTAGTGGTCGGATTGGCAGTTTTGCCGATCGTCAGGCCCCTTAAGCCCTCCATCGCCTGGATAAATTCCGCCAGCTGCCCCTTAAGCGTGCCGTACGCCGACAGCTTGGTCGTCACGGTGGATTCCGCCTCCCGAAGCCTTCGGTCCGGGGAGGCACGGTCAGCGGCGGCGAGCTGCCGAGCAATGGAGGCAGCATCAATGCTGTTTCCGCCAAAGGATGAGATCCCGCCCATGATAGCTCCTATGCCTCTTCGTCTAAAAACAGGCCCCGAAGAATTTCGGCGGCAGCTTGAAACCGATCGAGCTTTTCAGCGAGCTCCCGGAGCTCCTCTTGCGTGATTTCACGAAGGACCACCTCTTCTCCCTCTTCGCGGAGAAGGACGACATCTTCGTCGGGGCGCTCCCCAGCCACCTTCTCGAAGCTTAGGGCAGGACCCCCGTTTTCCCGGAGCCCAGCAAGGCGTTCCAGAATGGTCTCCAGCGCGGGGCCTTCGCTCTGTGCCTGGTTTTTGGGTGCCGGCCCTTCTACCACGGGCGTCGCACGGAGGGTCTGAATGGGCGCGGCCTCGCGCTGATCGCGAGCAAGAGGGGCGTCAGCGTCGGCACCGGGCCGCACGGCGACGGCAGAGCTCAGGGGGGTAATTGCGTTGCTATCCATGCCGTTCTCCCTTGGGCGGTTCCCTCGCCCTCCCCCCTGTTATCGGCTAACCGGGGTCGTTTCTTAAGCCATGGCCGAGTGCATGATGCAGACACGGCCTTAAGGGACTTAACGGCCAGCGGCGAGGAAACTTAAGGAGGGTTTTGGAGCACGGCCCATTGCGGAGCAGCGGTGATGCCGGCCCCAGACGGGGCCGGACGGCAGCTTAGCGAAGGTAGTTAAAGAGGCTGAGATCGGCGATGCGGGTGAACGCGCTTTGAGCGGCCTGGAGCGCCACCAGCTGCTGCTGAAAGGCGGTGATGGCAGATACGAAGTCAAGGTCATCAATAACGGATTTTTGAGCCTCAAGCTCTAGGCGCCGAGCCCCCTGAATGCTGGCCTCCGCATCCAGCGCCCCCAGCTTCGCGCCAACCACTGAGCGGGAGGTCGAAATTTGATCTTCCGCGGAGGCAAGCTGACCCTGGGCACTTTGCAGAATGTTCTGAAAGCGGGCTTGGCTTGCGCTATCGCTTCGAGGCTCATCGACAGCCACGAGTAGTTCGTCATAAACAGAGAAGAAATCAAAGGTCGCGCCTGCTTCGAGGGTGACCGAGTCTCCGTCCGCGGGAGCGCCCTCAAAGGGGACCTCGGCGCCCGTGAGACGTAGCAGCCCTTGCTCGTAGGGGACGGTCTCTTCCGTTCCGTCCCCGTAGGTGAGCTTTACCGTTCCCGTTTCGTCGCCCGTCATGGAAAAGGTCGCTGTAACCGGACCGTCTATACTCCCATTCGGCGGCACCAACCGGGGCTCACCAAAGATTGCCGTACCCTGATTGCCATCCCCGACGCTCAGCGTTAAGGGGGCACTGCTCGGAACCCGCTCAAAAAGCGTCTTTCCCGTCGGGGATAGCTGCACCGTTCGGCCAATGCCGATTTGCACCTCTCGCTGAGCTTCGGTGCCGAGATAGGTCACCTTTCCATCGTTATCTACCGTAAAGGCTTCAGGAATGTCCGCAGTCCCGGCAAAAAGCGCTTCCCCCGTTGGCGATCGTTCGTTCGCAATGGAGAGCGCCTGAGCCTTCAAAGCAGCTATTTCCGTGCGAATCCCGGGAGCGTCTGTCTCTGAGAGAATGCCACTTCCAAGCCCTACGGCAAGCTCTCGAAGCCGCTGCAGGTTTTCCGTCAGCCCCGCCATGGCGGTTTCTTCCACCTGGAGCCGGCTCTTTGCAGCACTTTGGTTGCGCTCAAAGCGGGCAAGCTGATCCAACCCCGCGCTCAAACGAAGGCTGGTCTCAGCATTGACCGGATCCTCGCTGGGTCGAAGACGCTGCTGCCCGCCAGAGAGCCGTTGCTGACTCTCAAGAACCCGCGCCTGGGCGGTACCAAGGCTTTGCGTGCCCCCCTGGAAGAGCTGTTGCGTGGCGATTCGCATCGCGTCCTACCTCACTGCCGTTAGGATTGTTTGAAAGATGGTGTCGGCTACGTTGATGATCCTGGCCGCCGCTTGATAGGCCTGCTGAAAGCGGATGAGGTCAGCAGCCTCCTCATCCAAATTCACCCCCGCGAAGTTTTCGCGCCGAGCCGTCGCATCCGTGAGCGACAGCTGAGCCACCTCCTGAGCCGCCTGGGCTTGTCGGCTGGCAGCCCCCGCCTTGCCCACAAGCTCGGCGTAGGCCTCAGAGGCGCGCTCCCCGGTGGCAAAAACCGCCACATCCGCGCCGATCAGGGCCGCCTGCCCGCCGTCGGCTGCGCCCACAGAGACAGGGGGACTACCCTCCCCTCGGTTAAACGCAAGGCCATCAGCGGACTGGGGCCCGAGTTCAAGACGACCAGCCGCCGTTAAAAGGGGGTCGAGGCTAAAGCGGTCGCCGTCGTCAAGCGCGCCGTCTACCTCTATGGAAAGGCCTGCCGGGCGGGTGGCTTCAAGGTCAGCTTCCGTGCCCCGAAAGATCTCGAGGCCGTCCCGCTGGCGCGTAAGCACCAGATCAACGCCGCTCTTTTCTAGGAAATAGGCCTCGGGGAGCAGCTTATCGGCTTCCCCCACCGTCACCGCGACGGTCCCGCTTCCGGTGTTGCGGGGATCGGCCAGAGCGTCCGTTTGCTCGTTTGCTCCGAGGAACAGGTCTCCGCCGGCAGCGCCGGCAGCGGTAAAGCCCTGCCGATGGAGTTCATTGGAACGCCCCGCCAAGGCCTCTGCGAGCCGACCAAGCTCCCTGCGAAGGGGGAGCAAGGTGTTTTCCTTTGCAGAAAGCAGTCCGCCCAAGCGCCCCTTCTCAAGGGCGAGCGCGGGGTCTCGGCCGCTACCCTCAAGCTCAAGCGTAGGGGCAAAGGGACCAACCCCAGGATTTGCCTGGCTTAGAGCAAAGCGCTCCTCTCCCCGAATCAGAGCCAACCCGGAAGGCAGGAAGATATCTACCTGGCCCCCTGCGCCCTCTCGCACTTCGATCTCAACTTCAAAGGAGAGTTCGCTCAATAGCTGCTCCTGCCGATCCTCAATGGAAGGGCTCACGCCGGAGACTTGAATGATTTTGTTAAGCCCGGCCAGCTGTTCCGTAAGGAGATTGACGCGATCCGTCGTTCCCTCCAGCTCCATGCGCATCGCTTTTTCAAGGTCTGCGAGCTGGTTATCTAACGCTTTGAAACGAGCCGCCAGGGCGCGCGTTTCCTCCAGGGCGGCGGCTCGAACGCCACGCACCGTTGGTTGGGCGGCCAGGTCAGAAAAGGCGTCTTGAAAGCGACTGATCGCCGATCCCAGACCCCCATCTCCCGGAGCGATGGCGCTTTCCACGGAGCTTAGGAAGGTCGTTTGCGCCTGCGCCGCCCCCGCCTCTTGTTGGGCGCGTCGCACCGCATCCGTGGTCCATTGGCTGTAGCTGCGCTCTATGCGAGAAATATCGACGCCGCCCCCGGCGCCCTGACCGGTGGTGAACTCGATCCGCTGGCGCGCGTAGCCTGGCGTATTCACATTGGCAATGTTCTGCCCAACGGTAGCTAGCGCCTGCTGGTTCGCCTTAAGGGCGGAGCTTGCAACTCCGAAAAGGCCGCTCATTGCTGCCCTACCTCAGGGGAGAGGGCGGAACGGCGCTCGAGCTGCCGCACCAGCGCTTCGGCAATTCCAAAATCTCCACTCCTGGCGAGATCCTGAGCGAGCTGCTGATCCGCCAAGTCCCGGAAGGTCCCCTCCTGCGCACTTGAGAAGAGGCCGTCCTCGGGCACGGTTTTTCGCATCTCACTCAGCATTTGCTGGATGAAGAGCCCTTCAAACTGCTCCGCCGCTTCCCTCAGCGCAGCGCCCTGGGAGGGACCCTTCGCCGCGAGCTTGAGATCGGCCAACGCCCTCGGCTCGAAAGCCAGCTGGGCGCGGGCTAGGGCGAGATCGTTCATGCTCACCTCCTAGATGACTACAAGCTCAGCGCGAAGCGCGCCGGCTTGCTTGAGGGCTTGAAGGATGGCGACCAGATCACTGGGGGCGGCGCCAACGCGATTTACCGCCTCCACAAGGCTGTCGAGGGAGACCCCTGGGTCAAGGGTGAACATGCTCCCCGCGCCCCCCTCTTCTACCTCCACCGTGCTTTGCGGCACCACCACCGTTTCACCCTGCCCAAAAGGCCCCGGCTGGCTAACGGATAGCTGCTCTGAAATCTTTACGACCAGGGAGCCATGGGCGACCGCCGCGGGTGTGATGCGAACGTTTTGGCCAATGATGACGGTCCCGGTACGCGCTGAAACGACAACCCGCGCCGGAGCGGCCCCGGGAACAAAAGTGAGGTTGTGAAGCGCGGACACGAAGGCAACGGGGCTCGGAGCGCTTTCTGGAATGCGCACGGACACCGCCCCTGCGTCCACGGGGACCGCCGTGTCTGGGCCAAAGGCGCCGTTGATCGCGTCTGCCATATGCAATGCGGTCGTGAAATCCGCCTGATGGAGCGTGAGGGTTAAAGCGCCATCGGGGGTGAAGGCCAGCGCTCGATCGCGCTCGACCGTCGCGCCCCCAGGCACCCGCCCTACGGATGGGATATTGGCCGTTATCCTTGATCCATCCGCCCCCTCCGCGTCGAAGCCACCAACCACGAGGTTCCCTTGGGCCAAAGCGTAAACCTTTCCATCCGCGCCCTTGAGAGGCGTCATCACGAGAGTGCCCCCGCGAAGGCTCTTCGCATTGGCGATGGATGAAACGGTGACATCCAAAGCTTGCCCCCGGCGCGCGAAGGGCGGCAGGTCTGCGGTGACCATCACCGCAGCGACATTGTTGAGCTGGAGCTGCACGCCCTGAGGAACGGTGATTCCAAGCTGTATCAACATGTTCTGGAGGCTTTGAACCGTAAAAGGCGCCTGGATCGTCTGGTCTCCCGTGCCGGCAAGGCCTACCACGAGGCCATAACCGACCAGCTGGTTGTTTCTAATGCCATCAATCCCAGCGAGGTCCTTGATGCGGTCCGCCGCCGCCCAGCCTGGCGCCAACCCAACCAGCGTAAGCGCCACGATTCCGGCCAACTTTTGAAGCGCCATGGGAGTCTCCTGAATGCCTAAAGGGGCCAGAGGGGGGACTGGAAGAACCGCGTGAGTAGCCCGGCTCGGTTCGCGTCGGCGAGCATGCCCTCGCCCCCATAATGGATATAAGCGTTGGCGACCCGCTGCGAGAGAACGGTGTTATCAGGCCGAACATCCTCCGGGCGAACGATCCCCTCAAGCTGGATAAACTCCCGCCCCTGGTTGATGCCGATCCACTTCTCGCCGCGCACCAGAAGATTGCCGTTCGTTAGGACGTCGGCGATGGTCACGGTGATCTCGCCGCTAAGCTCGTTGCTTTGGTCTGCAGATCCGGTCCCCTGAAAATCAACGGAGCCGTCCACCGCCTGCGCATCTAGGCTGAGGTAGCCTGAGGCCGTTGCGGCAATGCTGCTGCTCTTTCCAGCGCTGGCGTTTGAGCTCTTTCGGGCATCGGTCCGCTCGCTCAGCAAAATCGTGATGGTGTCACCGATGCCTCGAGCCTTGGCGTCCTCAAACAGTAGAAGCGCATGCCCCGCTTGATACAGCCCGCCCTTGTTTTCCTCTGCCGGGCGTGCCGGCACAGGCATGGTTGGCCGGAAGTCCCGGCCCCGATAGGGAGGGGTTACGGCGGTGCACGCCGTCGCCAGGATGCTGGCGGTCATGAGCATGGCAATGGCTTCTAAGCGCCGTCCCGTGAAAAGGCGGCTCCGCTGAGCGGAGCCTTCGCGTGCGTCCCTGCTGCGCGAATTCATCTTATTCTCCTTACAGACGCTGATTGAGGGTCTGTAGCATTTGATCGGCGCTGGCAATGGCCTTCGAGTTCATCTCGTAGGCCCGCTGCGTTTCGATCATATTGACCATCTCTTCGACGGTATTGACGTTGGAGGTCTCCAAGGCACCCTGCATGAGTGCCCCAAGACCGGTAAGGGCCGGAGTCCCTACCTGGGGGGCCCCACTGGCTCCGCTCTCAAGGAACTGGTTGTCGCCAATCGCTTCGAGGCCTGCGGGGTTGATGAAATCCGCCAGCTGAATGGCTCCGATTGTCGATGCGTCGGGCTGTCCCGGAAGCTGCGCGCTTACAATGCCGTCCACGCCAACGGTAATGCTTTGGGCATCGGGCGGAATCACAATGGCCGGCTGCAGATCGTAGCCATTAGCCGTGACGAGCCGACCCTCGCGACTTACCTGAAAGCTTCCATCCCGGGTGTAGGCCTGGCTTCCGTCAGGCCTAAGGACCTGAAAAAACCCTCGCCCATTGATTGCCATGTCGAAGGTATTCCCCGTTTGCACCACATTGCCCTGGGTAAAGATCTTCTGCGTAGCGACGGTTCGAACCCCCGTGCCCATGGAAAGGCCTGAAGGAAGTTGACTGTTCTGTGAGCTTTGCGCCCCCACCTGCCTGAGGTTTTGATACATCAGATCGGAAAAGGCGACCCGGCCACGCTTAAAACCATTCGTGTTTACATTTGCCAAATTGTTGCTGATCACCCCCATGCGCGTTTGCTGCGCATCAAGGCCCGTTTTTGCGATCCAAAGCGCTGGATTCATCGCTTTTCTCCTTAACCTTGTCGGAGCAGCCGGTCGCTGCCCTCATCTAGGGTGCGGGCCGCATTCATGAGCTTCATCTGCGCCTCGAACTGCCGAGCCAGATCCATCTGCCGGACCATCGCACCCACGGCATTGACGTTGCTTCCTTCAAGGGCACCGGCCACCACCTTGACCTCTCCGGCGGGATCCGCGGACTCACCGTTGATCAAGGCAAGAAGGCCATCGTCCCGCTTAACAACCTGCTCCGGTTCAGGATTGACCAACCGAAGCCGCCCTACTTGCGCTAACTGAGCGCCCCCGGCGCCCCGAGGACGAACCGAGATCGTTCCGTCATCGCCGACGACAATCTGCTCGAAGGGCGGCAGCGCCAGCGGTCCCCCGTCCCCAAGGACGAGAAGGCCCTCGGAGGTGCGCAGAAGCCCGGAAGGGTCCACCTGAAAGGCGCCGGCGCGGGTATAGGCCTCTTCGCCGCCAGAGGTCTGAACGGCGAAGAGCCCAGGGCCTTCGATCGCTACATCGAGCGGGTTTCCCGTCGTCATGATCGGACCGGGCGTCAGGTCGACACCCCCGGGACGCAGCGCGCTAAAGCTTCGAGAGGCGTAGCCTGGACCACTCACGGAAAGGCTCATGGCGGACTGAAGGTCACCGCGAAAGCCATCGCTACTGGCGTTGACCAGATTATTGGTCGCCAGCGCCTGAACACGCTGGGTTTGCCGAGCAGCGGCCATAGCCATAAAAAGCATGCGGTCCATAAGCTAGCCTCCCTTAGGCTTCCAATCCCTAGCGGCCTAGGTTGATCGCCGTCTGGGTGATCTGATCGTTCGTGCTGATCACCTTCGAGGCCGCCTGGAAGTTCCTCTGCGCTGTAATCAGCCGCACAAGTTGCTGGGAGATGTCGACGTTCGAGGTTTCGAGGCCCCCGGCCTGGATCAGACCAAAGGTTGACGTGCCCGCCTCGCCAAGAATGGCCTCGCCGGAGTCCGGAGTCGGAATGAAGGTATTACCCCCGCCGGCTCGAAGCCCCTGGTTGTTTCCAAAGGTGGCCAGCGCGATTTTGCCGAGGGGGGTCGTCAGGCCGTTCGTGTAGCCCGCCCGAACAATGCCCTCTTGATCAATCTCCAGGCCCGTCAAGCGGCCCGTGGTGCGACCATCTTGGCTCTGATCGGAAATTGAGAATGCAGATCCGAGCATGGTGGATCCGGCGAGATTGAGATTAAGCGAAAGCGCATCTGCTCCCTGGCCGACTGTTTCAGCCGGGACGTTGAGCGTAAACACGGAAGGATTGGTCGTGAGCTCTCCCGCAGCGCTAAAGGTGAGCGCGATGGGATCTGCATTCACCGGTGTGTTCTGACCGTCGATGTAAGCGTCTACTGCGTAGGTGTTATCGCCGGCGCGGCGCGCGTAGACGGCAATGGAATGGGGATTACCGATGGAGTCAAAAACATTGATGGTCGTTGTGTAGTCGAAGGTTCCCTGATCGTTCGGTTCAATGGGGTTGGTAATGTCGGCTCGGGTAAAGGGAGCATTCAGGTTGGCCCCAGCCCCGTCCTGAAAAGGATTAACCGCCTGATCGGCTCGGTAGTTCAGCTTGAGCGTGATGTTACCGGTGGCCTTGGGCGCACCGATGGGGTTCGTAAGCTGAATAGGCTCGAGAACGCCGTTACTAAAGCGGATTGTTTCACTTTCTTCGCTTCCCGCAACGACGGGAAACGCTTGCACCTGGAGGCCGCCTGCATTGACAAGGAAGCCGTCCTGGTCGAGGAGAAAGGAGCCATCCCGCGTAAAGACGGTGGAGTCCTCGTTAACGTCCTTTAGGGCGAAGAACCCGTCGCCGTTAATGGCAAGGTGAAGATCGCTGTTCGAATCCTCGATCTTTCCCTGGTCGAATTGCTGGGTAATTTTAGCCAAGGCAACACCGTTGCCCGCACTCGCACCAGCTGTACCCTGCGTGTCGGAAAAGACATCCGCAAAGGTGGCCGTGGAGCGTTTGAACCCGGTGGTATTGGCGTTTGCGATGTTGTTGGCGGTCACGTCAAGGTCGGCGCGAGCAGCCTGCAAACCGCTTAGAGCAGTGTTAAAGCTCATGTTGCATCTCCTTATGCAAAAAGGTCGTCACTGACCGATTTACTTACTGGTCTATGCGCCGCACCTGCGCAAGATCGATGGTGCGTTCGTCGTCTAGCTCAAGGCGCAAATCTCCGCTCCCTTGAGCCAGCTCAACTCCTTTGATGACGCTGGCGCTAAATACGCCAACGGCTTCGTTTCTTAGGCCCTGACGGGCAAAGGCCTCTACCCGATAGCTCCCGGGGGGAAGACGGCGTCCATCGTCATCAATTCCTCCCCAGCTCACGTCGAGCAGCCCTTCGTTTTGGGCGCCGAGCTCAATGGTGCGGACGGACCGCCCTTGGCTATCCTTAAGTTGTATTTGCACGGAGGTCGCGGGCGTCGCCAGGTCGAGGGAGAACCGGACCTCCCCGCTATCGGCAAGCTGTAGGGACTCCGTCGGCGTGAGCGCGCCCTTTCCAAGCAGCGCAGCGCCCCGAAGTGCTCGGTCGGCGCTGAGGCTGTTGGCGACATCGACAAACTGGTTCTGCAGCCCCTGGATTCCGCTCACGGTGCCGAACTGAGCCAGCTGGGTGAGAAACTCGGCGCTTTCCATGGGCGCCGTAGGATCCTGGTTCTGAAGCTGCGTAAGCATGAGCTTGAGAAACTGCTCCTGGTTAAGGTCGTTTTGGGCCTCCGAGAGCCCCGTGGCTCTCGAAAGCGTGTCCATTTGGCTTGCGCTAATCGTGCTCATCGATCCTCCCCCTATTGGCCAAGCCGTAGCGTTGCCAGAAGCAGCCGCTTCGCGGTGCTGACAAGCTCAATATTGGTCTGATAGCTCCTAGAGGCGTCCGTCATATTGGCCATCTCTTCGATGACGTTAACGCCGCTCTCAAAGATGTAGCCGTCCTCGTTCGCCAGGGGATGGGCCGGGGCATAGCGCGGCGTAGGAAGCACCTCGCTCTGGCGGACATCGGCTACGCGGACGCCATCTACCCCGCCCTCCGTAGACCGCAAGACGCTTTGAAAGACCGGCACTCTCGGGCGATAGGCCGCTTCTGGAGCGCTTGCAACCGTGTCCACGTTTGCAAGGTTGCTTGCCACCGTATTTAGGCGAACCGTTTGCGCTGCAAGGGCTGTCCCCGCGGCACCAAAGATTTTGTCCAGGCCCATGATCAATCTCCCTTTAATACGGCCCTGAGGCCGCTGATGCGTCGACTGAGGAGCGAAAGGGTGCTTTCGTAGCGAACCGCCGCTTCTGCGAAGGCGGCTTTCTCCGTTTGTGCGTCGACGGTATTGCCGTCGAGGCTTGGCTGAAGCGGAGTGCGGTACATCACGTGCCCTGCGCCCGCGCCCCTAAGGGGCAGATGGCCCTTTGCTGAGGAGGCGCCTTGGGCGTCCTTCTCTACAGCCTGCATGGCTTGAGTAAAGTCCAGATCCCGGGCCTTGTAGCCAGGCGTACTGGCATTAGCGAGATTGCCGCTGATGAGGCCTAGGCGCTGTTCGAGCAGGTTGAGTGCCTGTCGATGAGGGTTGAAAACCGTGTTGAATCCGCTTGCCATCCTGCCGCTCCTTCCATGAGCCAATTTGACGCTTCCTGCGCTTGGCGAAAATTCTCTTTGCACTCGACGTGCCACAATTTTTAAACCATTGTTTTCTTTATTTTTTTCACTTCTTTTTGCTTGTTCGACAATTTTTTGTCGCTATGAGTGGGAATCAAAAAGCGCCTTCCTGACCTAAACGCCAAATAATTGGCTGGCTGGCCGCCACCCAAGGAACCTGGGCCCGTTGCTTACTCGCTACTCCCAGAGTGCGGAAAAAGATGAGCCTCTTAAGTCAAAGCTGGCCCATTGCTTGCTTGATTACGTTCGGGCGGCGCCAGCGAAAAAAAATTGACGCCCACGCGCTTACGGGTGCTTCAACCAAGGAAGGATGGAGGCGACCATGACTCAAAGCTCACGAGGGCTCAGGCCCCCTACGCTTTTGCTTGTGCTGATCGGACTGATCCCAAGCAATGAGGTCCTCGCCAAGGACGGCGATCGCATTGGTCCCGAGGCGCTTATCAGGACCGCAAAGGCAGAAATTGCTCGCCAGATTCCCGTCCCTAAGGGCGGTACTCTGTCGATTACGCTGGCGCCGCCCGACCCACGCCTTGTGCTTTCACCCTGCGGAGAGCCCTTGAGGGCGACCCTGCCCTACGTGCCGAGGCAGGGAGGCGTAATCAGCATTGCGGTGTCTTGCACGCGTCCCGAACCCTGGTCGCTCTATCTTTCCGGGAGAGCGACGCTGCGAGCGCCCGTTTCCGCCGCCGCAAGGGATCTCCCCAGAGGCACGCGCCTTGCCAAGGATGATTTGATTCTGCGCACGGTGGATCTATCGACGCTGCCCGCCGGCTACGCGTTAAAAAATGATGAGCTTATCAACCGTCGCCTTCGGCAGCCCCTGAGAAAGGGTACGCCCATCTCCCCTAGGGCAACGGAAGCCCCTCTTTGGATTGAAACGGGGGAGCCCATCGTGCTCCAAGCGGGCCAGGGGGCCCTCGCCGTTCGCGTCGATGGCATCGCTCTGGCCAACGGAACGGAAGACGCGCTGGTTTCCGTGCGAAACCGCGCCAGCCGGGCAGTCCTTCGGGGAAGAGTCATCGCCCCGGGGGTCGTGCAGCTTGGTCCTTAGGACGAAAAATTAGGACTTAAGTCTCCGGTCTCCTGGCCGACAACCTTTAAACCGGTACCCATGGAAGGTAGAAAAATGAAACTTGATGGCATTGACCCTCGTCCCCCCGGCACAGCTGCCGGAGCAGCCAGCGCTCCCATCGATGGCCGAAAGACCACCGTCGGCAGCGATACCGTGGCTGCCCAAGGCGAAGCCGTCGCCATTACCGCCGACGGGCAGGCGTTAAATGACGCAGCCGAGCTCATCCGGGCTACCCCCGAAGTTAATCAAAATCTCGTAAATGCCGTGCGGAAGGCCCTAGAGGATGGGCAGTACACCGTCGATGCCACACGCGTTGCGGAGCAAATCCTTAGCTTTGAAGACGCCCTGTAGAGCGTATGACCATGCCAACCCCCGCGAGTACGAGGCATCAAGGCACCTTTGACGAAGCGCTGGCTCTCCTAGAGGTCGGCTGCCAACACTTTTTCGAATCCTTGCGTAGCGAACGCCGAGCCCTAGATGCCCGAGACCCTGAAGCACTGCTCGACGCAACGAAGCGCAAACTGCGCGCGGCGCGCCAATTGGAGAACGCCCAAAGCTTTGCCTCCGAGCTTGCCGGTACCGAAGGCTTCGAAGGTAGCCTAGCCGGGTTTATGGCCCTAGCCCTTGAACATTGGGAAACGGATCCGCGCCTGAAAGGCCGGTTCCACGAAATGCTGAAGCTTCTGGGACGATGCGCCCAAATCAATGAAACCGCCCGGCAGATTGTTGAAGCTCGCCTTGAGACGACGGACCAGGCGTTGCGCATTCTTCACGGCACGCAGAAATCTCGAGATCTTCGTTACGGCCAGGATGGCCGTCCTCTTAAGTCGGGAACGGGCGCCCATCGCGGGCTCGGATGAGCTCGTCAGTCTTTTCCCAGAGAACTCGGCACGATTGCCAGAAGGGGCCCAACGCCCCCTAAGCTGACAAGGAAGCAGCCAGACCGTGAAAGGGCTTATCGGAATTCTTATCGTCTTCGGTTCCGTTGCCGGGGGCTTCGTACTTTCCCACGGACAACTTCTCGCTCTTTGGCAACCCTTTGAGCTCCTCATCATCGGCGGCGCCGCGGGCGGCGCCTTCATTCTGGCCAATTCCCCAACCACCCTAAAGCGCGCTATGGCTGGAATCCCTAAGGCTTTCTCCGGCAGCGCCTACAGCAAAGCCTTCTACCTCGAACTCCTAAAGCTAATGTACGAGCTCTTCACAAAGGCACGGAAGGAAGGGGTCATGGCCATCGAGAATGACGTGGAGACACCCGGGGAGAGCGAGCTATTCAGCCGCTACGAAAAGATTCAGAAGGACCACCACATCATGGAGTTTATCTGTGACTACATGCGCCTGGTGGTCAGTGGCGGAATTAGCCCCTTCGAGCTCGACAACTTG
>Ga0181577_10001905_pt1 | contig 16529 bp, 27 predicted proteins | sample 101ome_21_FD_132468 | JGI IMG/M metagenome (GOLD analysis project Ga0181577, IMG submission 132468) | Coastal salt marsh microbial communities from the Groves Creek Marsh, Skidaway Island, Georgia - 101413BT metaG (megahit assembly) | ecosystem: Environmental > Aquatic > Marine > Intertidal...
CATGTAAGTTTCAAACCTTTACGTGGTTCTTTATGATATAGAGATGCCGAATCTCCATTTCCAATAACATGTACAACCTTAGCCATACATCAACTCCTTAGCTTTAATTTTCTCTTTAATTTTATCTTTGCCTTTTTTGCCTGTCCAATGGACAATCTTTTTCTTTGAGCTATCCTGATTATCAACTTCAAGCTGAAGTCTCAACCAGTTATACTCATTTGGTAGATCATTGATGTAAGTCATGCGAGTAATAGGATTAAGCATGCTATGTAAAACTTCTTGATCTCCAACCTGAGCATTTTCTTTTACAGCTTGCTTCCATTTAACAAGAATTTCTGGCTTACCAATAAATCCTACTACACCAGAATTATGCCAGATTTCTCCTCTTCTTTTCGACCAAGGTTTATCTTCTACCATATTTAATTTATTAGGTTCGAAATGTCTAAACATCCACTCTAAATTTCCTAAGATCTCACAGTCTGTATCAACCCAACATGTAGATTTACTAGGTGAAGCGCACATTGCTGCTGGCTTAAGGAACCAGCCTGAAACACTCGTGCTTTTTTCTCTTGACATATCCATGACACAAAAGATTGGAAAAGATTTACAAATTTTCTCAAGAAAACCTTCACTCATTCCAAAGTCAGCTATCGCTAGTGGAAGAGTGTTGTGTTTATAATAATTCTCTAAGAACCACGGAAGCTGCCATTCACTATTAGCATCGCAGCCAGTAAGAATCATTTTGTCTGGCATCTTAGGCATCGATAATCCTGTATGTTTCATTATAATTATGTTTCGCTGAACAGCCTGCTTCTTTTTGAATTGTAGTAAAAGAATCGACTGCCTCACAAACCCAAGGATAATACTCTTGGAGCCAAGGGAAAGTTTCTACATTCATGTATACATCTGTCGGTCTTCCCATTGTCTTAGCTTTACTCACAAGTTGATTTGCACCCCAAGGGTTAACAACATAGCCATGAGCTCCGCCGAAGTATGGCTTTTGTTTTAATCCATCAACACCAAGTCGAATTGGTGTATTAAATTTTCCATAAGATGGTTTAGAAAATGTCATCACTCCCTTAAAAGGTTCATCCACTGGCACTCTTCCAGTAACAATTGCATCATGCTCAAAGATTACAATATTTTCATTTGTCTTGATCGACATCTCCCACAGAGAATGATGAGATAAAAATGCAGCCATACAGTTATCAGGTCGAGAATATATTTCATGAAAAAATGCTGGCTGTATTCCTTTCTTGTGTAGGAGGAGATGAGGATTATCTTCAGGAGTAGTAGCTTTATGGTTCTTAATTTCTAGACCATGTTTCTTTCCGGAATCAATACATCGCTGAGCTGCAGCAATTGATTGCTCGTTATCCATGATAGTAATAACAAATGCTTGAGTCATTGTGTTGTTAGGGATGGTAATCCCTGTACCTCCGTGAAATATGTTTTTGTTACACCAAGATTAGGAACTAATTGCTTACACATTAAAGCATCATTTGGCCAGACACCATGTTTTTTAACGAGTTCAAGCATTTTTTTAGCTCCAGCTGGTTTCATTATATATGCTGAATTTCCAGCAATACCTTGAGGAATATTAAACTCATCAATAGTAGGTGCTGGTTGCAACCATGCAGCAGTATTTCTTACTTGGTCATGGAATTGGTGTGCTCTACGTGTGGCTGCAGCAGGACTATTGATACCTACAATATCAAATTTTCCTGCTAGTATTGTTTCATAATCTAATTTCTTAATAAACTTAGCATCATGTTCCATGATAAGAAATGCTTCATCTTCTTTAGCACACTTCTTCCATAGCAACCAATGGCTCATTGCACAGGCAATTCTTTTCTTAGGATCTGCTGTAGGATATGCTTTTTTTATTAGACCAGTTGCAATGTCGAGTTTTTCTCCTTCCCAAGGATAATTCCACTTAAGACCATTACCAGTCAAAACAGTGTTGGCCATTTCAGGCGTTACAGCATCAAACTTTTCGATAGCAAATGAATTTTTTACTTTCTTTGAAGAGACCATACATACTTCAGCTCCAGTCTCAGAGATTTTATTTCCAATTACGGTTATGATGTATGCTTTCATTTTTTCAACTCATTCTTATGTGGAAATTCTTCCATAGTTCTATCAACACTTAGAAAATCAAAAAGCTTTTGAGGTTTATCGATACCATCTACAATATTAAGAATCAATAAGTCATTAGGTCTATTCTTAAAATATTCTCTTACATTTTTTTCATGGTCATCATAAACCTTTGAGTATATATTATAATCAAAGAACGGTTCTTTGTAAACCTGTTTTCTTATGTTTATCTGCCTGTTTGATTGATTCCAATTTCTTTTTCTTTCAAGATATGGTTCCATAGAAGCTAGCCATTTATCTTTATTTCGAGTGGTCAAGATAAATTTAGAGTTAGGAAACATAGTATCTAATTTTTTATACTTTGGAATCACTGGAATATCTGAAGCACCATCATTAGCGAATGACATCATTTCATCGTCAGTAGGATAATGAATATGCGTAAAGCCAATTTCATTTAAGACAAAAGTTAGAGTAGTCGTGCCGGTACGAGATAAACCTAGTCCCCATATTTTAGATTTCATAATTCCATTCCTCTCTTGGAAGGTTTACAACTCTCAACAATTGTTCACCTGTCATTGCATCTGCACCAGGAAATTGGCAATGGACAAAACACGTGTCTTCAGTACGGTGATCTACAATTCTTTTCTTAGGATTATTCTTATCACTTGTACCGTGAACATAGCTATTCCATTTAAGATCCATGAACTGTACATTCATATCTGTAACAAACATCATAGCATGTAAATATGGCTGGTCACATGTATAAAATGAGTTTAATGGTTTACTTCTAATTAAATTCACATAGTCTTGAAACTTTACCCATTTATTTCGAGCATGTTCTGCTGCAGTTTGATTATATAAAACCACTCCAGTATTATATACTTTGACTAAGCCTTCTTCTGTTCGAGGCACGTCAGTATTGTATGCTTCTTTAATAGTCTTAGCCCATAGCTCATCTTGTTGAGTAGTAATTCTACCAAGAGTTATCTGCCTTTGCTTAGGTTGAAAAGGTTCTTCACAAATACCAATGTCACCAGTAAACTCTTCAAAGATATTACTTTTAATTCCATCCACTGCGAAAATATCTGTATCACAGAATAGAATATTATCATAGTCTCTATATTTTTTATTCCATAGAGGTTTGAAAGCACCGTAGTGTGGACTATAGCTTCCAAAATCTAGCCCTAGCTTTTTGATCCACTGAGGATTTTCTTCAAACACATAGTCAGCACCAATATAGTCAGCATATTTTTTCATGTTCTCTACACCGGCTTTACAAGATGGTCTGACATTTCCATCCCAATATTGGTAGATAATATTGGTCATATAATACCTCTTTTCACGAGCTCTCTATAATTTTCAATCTTAGGTCTCTTTGGTCCACCCACAGCAGCCTTTGGCCGAATATGAATGATGTTAGCATCTTCTACACCGTCATCAAAGCTACTGTGGTTCCATTGCTGTCTATCCATGTAGGTATACTCATCAATAGGAAGTTGTTCTAACACTGCAAGACGGTGCATAATACCTTCATCTTCGAAGTTATTACTAAACTGAACGACTTCATGATCTCGCAAATGTCTGCGTAATCTTTGTCTTATTTCTCGTGGAAGTTTGTAAATAGATCCACCCCAATATGGATACTTAGGATCTCCTAGCATTGGGAATCTCTGATGTAGTTTTTTTACTAGAGATTCCTGAATGCCGTGATGTCTACCCATTCCTTTTTCATACGTAAAGATATTTTTTGTCATACCTCTACGAGTAAACATGTCAATATCCATCATCACTACATAATCATACTCATCGAACTGTTCACTTAACATATGAATCTTTTGACATGGTGCTGACAACCCAGGCTTAAACACATCACCTTGTAATAACCTATGTTCAGCACCACAAAATTCTGCATATGCCATGATGTTCTGCATTGATAATAATTCTAGTTCTCCAAGAGAACCTGTCCAGTGTTGTAAGATTATATTTTTCATTCTAAATCCAGTAAAAATCTATCTAAAACATTCTTGTCATGATTAACAAATCCGTGGTGGTTTCTATGGATACCTCCATAAGGATGACTTAAGATTTGATACCATCCAAATTCTGCAGCATGCAATTTCTTTTCTTTATATAATTTATAAACCATTTCAGTGTCAAATCTATCAGCAGAATGTATAATCATTTGATCTAACATATACACGCTGTGTTTTGATCCTTTCTCCATAGGAGAATGATATAACTTATCAAACATATTTTGACGAGTCACAGCAAAGCCATGTACATTTTTATTTTCAAATGAATCTTTTAGATATGGAGAAAAATCTGCGTTCTTATGGATGAATCCATCGAACCTAGCTCTTACTACAACATCATAATTATCTTTAATGCTAGCATCATCAAACAGCCAGGCATGAATTAAGTGTTGTTTAGCATGCTGTTTGGTCCATTGCACCTTTTTATCATCTAAACCTTTTGCCCACTTTACTCTTTCAGTAAAATGAGGAGAGACATGTGCATCAACAGGCACACCTAGATACGGATGGTAATGTGGATCTGGCTCATCATAATACCATGTATGAATAGCATCTTCAATCTCATCAAGCTCATCCTTAAAAGATTTCCAAGTTGCATAATAAAAATCAGCACCAGGAAAAAACTTCTGCTGTCTTTTATTAAATCTATTTAAGTCACCAAGTGGATGACCTGTTTTACATACACCTGATACTAATACTGCTACTTTCATGTCATCACCTTAAAGAAATGGTCTACATGATATGTATCATATAATTTATAACCTAAATTGTCAAGCCATTCTAAGCATTCTTCTTTGTTAGGACATAAGCCATTAAACTCTATCTGTAGTATAGGATACTCATTATCAATAATAGTATTACGCATTCCTTCCAAGACAGGAAGAACATATCCTTCAGTATCCATTTTAATAAAATCGATTTCTTTGAATTGATAGCTGTCTAGTGTCTTTGATTCAACTGAAATTTTATTTTTCTGATTAAATTTGAGTACAGATTTATTCAATGTTTCTTTATTAGAAGTATCTTGTACAGAAGATGCACCTGAATTTCCATCTGCCATTACCATGTCGACAGTACCTGTTCTATCTGATAATGCTACAGGATAAAACTCTACATTTTCTAAGTGTCCTACATTTTTCTTACATATTTTCATATGCATAGGCTCAAAGGCATACACTTTCTCAAAGTGGTATGCATATCTTGCCACAGTTGTTCCAATGTGAGCGCCAATATCAACACATTTTCTTTTACTACGAAGGTGATCTTTAATCTTATCATAATCAGGTTTAGTCATAGTAAAAAGCTCACCTTTTCTCTTAAATCGAGTGTAAAAGGTTTCACCTACAGGCAACTCCCAATCTACAGGTAAACTCCAGCTCATTTGTAATGATTCACGAAATAATCGAGATCCTCTGGAGTTCCTAATCCCCACATATCAGATGCTTCATAGTTACGAATAACCAATCCATCTTCAATTGCTTGGTTATAAACCGGGCATACATAAAACTCATTGTTAACACGAATATTCTTTTCAATCATTTTTTCTGCAGATCTAACAAAATCAGATCCACATTTCCAATAATAAAAACCTACAGTAGCATTATCAGAAATAGGATTCTTTTCTGCTACTTCAGTTACTACGCCTTGTTCATTTACTTTTGCAAATGACCATTTAGGATGTGTAGCTTTGAATGTAACAATGCCTCCATCAGCATTTGTTTCTTGCATGCTGTACATAAAATCTACTGGATTCCATTGTACAAACTGATCGCTGTTAGCAAAGAACAGAGGGTTATCGTTATCGATAAAATCTTTTGCCATCAAAGCAGTGCATGCAGCACCTTCTGTTAAACCATCTACTTCAATTATCTTGCAGTTAGGAGCAATGAGGTTAAGCATAGTATCGAGATTATATTTTTCTCTGTGTTCTTTCTGTACTACGAAATGATAGTTAGCTTCAAGTCCTAAGTTATCAACTACCACTTGAATCATAGGTTTATCGTGTACTTGAATAAGAGGCTTAGGAAATGTATAACCTGCTTGCTGAAAACGAGTACCCGCTCCTGCCATAGGGATCAGCACATTCAGTTTATCATTCTTCCATTTGTTTTGCATTTGTTCACCTTTTAGATTAGAGAAGATCTTTTCACGAGTAACATCGTATGGATTATCTACCCTTACATAATTAGCTCTAGATCTTTCAGCAGCAAGTAACCCTGGCGGAGAATCCTCAACAATCAATGTATCTTCTGGAAGTCTTTTCATAATAGACATAGCTTTCCAATACATTTCAGGATGAGGTTTAGAATTACCTACATCCTCATTTGAAACGATCACGCTACAGTGTTCAATAAGCTGTGTTTTACCTAACGCTGTGAGAACAGTTCTTCGAATAGAATTAGAACATACTCCAATTTCATATCCCTGTTCTTCTAGTTCAATAAAAAGATTCTTTATTTCTTTGATTGGTTTTAGATTTGAAATAAGCTTTATGGTTTCATTCTGTTTCTCTTGATATATTCTATCGTGTTCTGAAACAGGTAAGCTTTTTCTTTCGGAAAGAATTTGTAACTTCTCTCTAGTTTTTCTGCCATCATAGATATTTAGATGTTCTTCTTCAGTGATAGCATATTCACCAAGCGCAGCATTTAACGCATCGAAATGTATTTTCTTTGCGTCAATTAAAACACCATCCAAATCAAACAATACTAACTTAATCATAATTTTTTATATAATCAGAGCATACTCCAGAATAACCAATTAGTAATGGATGTACATTTGGTCCTTGGTCTTTTACTACAAGGATTGCATTGCATCCTGCGATATCATCAATAGGCATACCAGGATATGCCCATACATAACCATTGCTTGTTATAGTATATCTATCTTCTTCATGCCAGAAGTATCTTAGCCGGGTCGCAGAAAGGCGAGCAAGGGCTTGCATATTTTTACAGTGTATCCACCAAGGGCCGTGTTCTAGGAAGTCCAGTGAAATAGCTTGAGAAGGATCATCATGACCCAACCAAAAACCATTGTCCCACCACACATCGATCTCTACATCATATCCAAGAAGAGCTGCTTCTTTGATATATCCTATGGTGTTTTCTCTTTTCTCATTACGCCCGGAAACGTTTCCCCTATGAGATATACGAATCAAGTCACCAGCTCCATCAACTCTTTCACATTTTCACCGCGGTTAGGAAGCTTATCTTTCAAGAAAAAGTGTACAAAGTTTGCTTCTTTTATTTTATTATTGTCAATGGCAGTGTACAATGCATTCCATTTCCAATCTAAAAACTGCAGCTTCATTCTTTCTTTTCTAATCCAGTAATTAAGAAGAGTTTGATCTGTTGACCATTTCCATGCACCCATTCCATCTACAAATGCTTTGAATTCCGCACGTCTAATAAATTGATTAGGTGTTTCACCATTCAAATATTTTGCTAGAGACTTATTCATTACCATCAATCCCATATTCATGAATGGGAAACCTGTTTCTCTATCTGGAGCAGGATGCCAGTCAATTTTCAAGCTAGCATATTGCATGCGTGAATAGTTTAGAATTTTTTGCTTGTACCAAGGGAGAATTGGCATAGAGTTTTCTACTACTCCAGCGAAATCAACTTTAGGATCTAAGTCATCAAATATATTAGGAGCACCTGGTCTAATCCAGATATCAGCATCGACTACAGCGATTTGATCATACTTTGGCCAATACGAAAAGGCGTTTTCCTTCTCGTAAATAGGAAGGAACCCGCCATGTTTTTCGTAGGATTCTTTACTGCGATTTGTACTAAACACGTCAGGCTTGATGCGGAGGATTGGCATCCTCTGAACTTCATGATCAATCCCGTGTTGTTTGCAGTATTCTTCTACTGATTTTACGCAATGGTCATAGAGATATGATCGTTTACCAGTGTAAACTTGGTAGATCATTCTTTTCATAACAAACCTCTTTCAATTTATTTTTTCTTGGCGATAGCATCTGCTCCAAAGAAAGCTGAAACCAAAACAGCAATTGATGCAAAATATGTAGGTGCAATATCTGCGATCAATGCTGATGCCTTTTCCATACCAAAAGCTGAAGTGATTGCAATGCCGATTGGATAAACTAGCAATCCAATAAGAGAGAACCATGCCATCTTACGAATAGCATCTCTCTGAGCGTCATTATCTTCAAGTTCTTTTCTTCTAAACTCTAGATACATTTCATGTTCACGATCATCAACAATTCCATCACCATTAGTATCAGCTGGATGGTGGCCAGCTTTCTTTATTTCTTCTTCTGCCATGTTCGTACTCCGTAATAATAGCTTCGGCGATTTCATACGCCTCTTGGTATCCATTACGAAGTGAGTTGGACTTATGTCCATTCTCCAAGAACCACTTAAGACTATTTATATCAGAACCAACTTGATCAAGTTTAAAGTCCTCAGTTGTTTCTTCAAACCGAGTTCTTAAGTTCAAAAGTTCTTGCACGTTCAACTGCTATCTCCAATTTTTCATACAGGGTTGATAAATCATCTTGGTCAGTCTGAAAGACAATACCAATACCACCAGCATCAATCCATCTACGGATGTTATCTGGCCTGTCATCCACAAGAATGTTTGGTTTACGTGTAAGTTTATTCCAAGCATACTTATGTTTGTTAGCGGTAAAGATCATGTTCTCAATGAGTGGTGGAACATAACCCTTATTTTCTAACCAACGGCGTTTCCAATATGCCGAATTATCTCTATCACCACGTAAAGGGGAAGAACAAATACCCCAATCGTCATTTGAGATTTCCTCAACAAAGGTTACGATTTGATTTGATTCTTTGAACTTTGGTAACTGATAGAACCAGTCTGTACCAACTAAAGATGCAAATGCAGCTTCTCTATCATTCAGAGATTTCCAATGATCAACATCAAAGTGTCGTTTTACTGCACCAAAGAAGTCGGCAATCACGCCATCCATATCAAGATATATTGTCATTATGCTACCTCTTTCATTTCACGTTGAATCATATCGAACATTCGAATTGCTGCTTTGAACTGATATATTTCAGCAAGTGTAGGATATTCCTTTGCAGCTTTTTCTACAAATTCCTGACGAGGAATATTGTAATTATCACAAGCAAACTGATCTGCTTCTAAGATTTGTACATTTAATTTTTTCATAATTTAGCTCCTCTTTAATTATAGTAATATTATACACTATTTTTGAGGAAATGTACACTAAAAAATGCACTCAAGAGAAAAATAATTTACGCCGATCATATTCTTTTTTTGTATCAATAAGAAGTTTAGTGTAGTTATCTCTATGTTCTTTGAAAACTAGAGGCTCATTATCATCTACATCCATAATAATAACTGTGTTTGTGATAGGCTGGCCAGTTCGTTCTTCCCACATCACAGCATAGCCAGACATCTGTGCAAAATAATTAGAAATATTCTCGTGTTTCTTTACTCTACGGGATGTTTTGAAATCTACAATACTCGGTACACCGTCAAACTCAGCAACGCAATCGCATCGACCAGCAAGCCCAAGGTGAACAGAATAAAGAGGTACCTCAAGACCATAGATCGTTCCAACCCTATTGTCCAAAATTGGACGTAGGTTTTCGAGAGATTGTCTAATGTGCGGAAGAAAGTCTGTTGTGTCTTCATTTTTCAAATACCTTTCAACAATAGAATGTACTAGGGTTCCACGGCCAGCTGCACGCTGGCCAACGCGGTTTGCTTCTTCCTCCCCTACTCGTTTCCTCCACTTTGCAATAGCTTCTTCACTTAGAATGCTTAAGACTGTTGTAATGCTAGGGTAGCGACTACCATCAGGAGTAACATAAGTCCTACCTGTTGGTTGTGTATCTGTATCCAAGTCATCATATCCAAGATCCACTGTTTCATGTATAAACCTCATGTTTTAATTGTATTACCCTTACCGGAACCTTTCTTAATTCTTCCAAGCAAATCTTTCCAACCATCGCTTGTTTTTGAGTTTGCGTGAGATACAACACCGGAAGTAGAAAAATTTGGAGGCGTAATAACTCTTACAATATTTTCTTGTGCATCAAGAATATTTTGCAGTTCATCATAACTGCAGGTAATATCCCATTCAGCTTGAGTTTTTATATCTTTTAGAGTGTACAGTGGCATTTCTAATTTCTTCCCTTATTTCACGAACACGCTGTTCCATCCAGCTAATAGCTGTACTTATATGTCCGGTGTCTTGAGGTTGAAGTTGTGTTTTAGCATGTTCAATTTCACGATATAAAAAATCTAATTTATCTAGATTATCCATCAGCTGTCTCCATATAGAACCATTCTGGTACAGGACGTTTTGTCCATTTCATTGAAAATCTATCTTGCTTTGTTTTGTAGAAAGCACGATAAGAACGTACAGCGTCACCCCAGAAGAAACATTCAGGATTAGATTTCATCGCAAGTGCGAATGGAGTCCTAGGAAGTTTAGGAATGTTTCTTGGTGGAGTGTACAATGCTGCACCTAGTCTTTCTGCAGTAGCATGTATTTTTCCATAGCGGTATGTGTATTCTTGGCATAGGCCAATGAAATGATCGTAGTGCCAGCGATAGTTTGAGTCTGACTCCATTGTCCACTGAGTACATGGATGGCCAACATGCACGGCTTTGTACAAAAGCAATTCTGCTTCCAAGTCATCCTGACCTTCGTACAAATCCCAGTACTTGACCATTGTTTTACCAGTTTTTGATGGACGGCGAGTAAGCTGACCGTCAAGAACACGATGAGCAGTCGAAAGCATTTGTGCAGATTCGACTACCATCTTTGGTACGTGTTTGTCACACTGCATTTGTGCAGCAATAACAGGATCATTATGTAATACAAATATGTTCATAGCTATATTATACCAAAAATCAATCTTGAAGTAAACCAGGAAATGCTTGTTCTACAACTTTTCTACTAATACCTTTAGGAGTTTTCTTGTTGATCATTGCAATAAGAATTTCTGCATCACGAGGATGCACCGATTCAAGCATAGCAAGAAAAACTCTTTCACGCTTGAAGGAAGGAAGGCTTTCACTTTCAACCAATCCTTTAACAAAGTACTTAAATTTTTTATGTTCTCTTAAAAGATTTGCTGGATGATTATGTGCTTCACACGCTGTATATGGAGGTTCGCCCTCTGGTAAATTCCACTGAATAGTCGAATCAATCGTACCTCTTAGAACATCTTTCAATGCCATCGAAGAATTTTTCTGAAGTACTGAAATTTTTTCTTCACTTGATTTTTTAGAAGAAGCTTCTTCTAAAATTTCGAAAATAAATTTTGTTGCCATTATAGAAATTCCTCTACAGATTCAATTAACAATTTCATATCGTTATTTATTAGATAAGGTAAAGTCTTACCAGTGTTATTAACGGTGATCCAGAAATCATCAATGATCTTTTGTTTTAGATCATCTGGAGTTTTAGTCAGATCGATAAGCTTTTCATTACGTTGATAATTACGATACCATGAAGCAGCGTATAGTAATTCACCATCGGCTAGATCTTCGATGATAGCCTGTTTCTTTTTCTTAGAAAGCGGTGTCTGGCGTTCGCCATTTACAAATGTATCATCATGAGAAAGTACATTTGGTACACCGTCACCAGCATCACCTGACAATATTTTTTCGATAAGATTAACCTTAGGGTTTTTATCTATTACTGCTTTCTTTAGTAATGGAGAAAACTGTTTAACATTATCATATTGCTGTAACTGCTTGAAATCGCCATCAGAAGATACAATCATTACTTCTTCATATTGACCGAATTCTTGTGTATGTTCTACCATAGTAGCAATAATATCGTCAGCCTCACAACCTTCTACATGTAAAACTTTGTAAGGAAAATTTTCTGCGATTTCTTCTCTTATTTTATTCATGATAGTAAAAGCTTTATTCCAATCAAAATCTGATTCATCACGTCCTTTACGGCGATTAGCTTTGTACTGAGGAAAATAAGACCTACGCCAATTATTTGGGCCGTCACAACATAGAATCATTTGACCATACTCTTCACGGAATTTTTTATTGTACATGCGAAGAGAGTTAAGAATCATATGACGAAGCATACTTTCGTCATTTACTTTATTGACTGCAATTGTAGCTACTGCAATACCACTATAGTCGACTAGAATCATTGTACTACCTCAAAGTCTGGATCATCATTACTAATAGAAATCCAACGGCTACCTTCTAGAAGATGAGGCTGTTGGCAATTAAGAAAAGCAAATGGACCTAAGCACTGTCGATGCGCTGTGGTTTGAATACGAGGACGAATATCAACGACAGTAAACGTATCACCGAATTGGTGTATACGATTTTTGCCATGACGTGATTTGCCTTTAAGTTTTACTTGTTGACCGATATGCATAATAGCTCCTACTTTTATTATAGAACTATTATACCACTATTTTTTGAGAATGTACACCATTATTTTTACTTGATACTCAAAAGTTTTTGGATACAGCTCAGGGTCAGCAAGTCTATCGCCATAGAATTCTATAAGCTTTTTGGTAAATGCCTCGAATGAATCTTGCATCCTATAAACTCATTATAATAATCATCTCTCAACAAAACATCATGATCAAATTGAAGTTTAGCTTCATAATAAGACATTTCACCTTTAGTTCTACACAACCTTAAGATTTCTCTCTTATAGTTGTCTTCACCTTTATCTTCTACGAGGAGCTGTACTTCCTTACTCGAACCAAAGTAAGTTCTCCAGTCTGATTCGACTCTAGTTCGAACTCGTCTAGATCTCTTTGAATTTTTTGGTAATGTCTTAGGCCGCCAGAAGTTTTTCTTACCGATATATTTTTTATCTGTATCCAACTCAGTGATGAGATAAACGAATCCTTGATATTCTTCAGGTGTTTCATTATATTCATTTCCATTATAGTACCACATGTACTATATATCTTCGGTAATATCCTCTACCTCAGCTCTACGTCCACAGATAGGACAGAACTCCGGTTTCTCTCCTGTCTCGCAGAGAACCACCGTTACACTGTAGCACTCTTCACATTCAATGCGATATTCGTTTTCCACTAGCTACCTTTATTTCTTGCTTTCTTTGCTCGGTTGCAGTAAACCACTCTCTAATCTCATCTTGAGTTCTACCGCAACCGATACAGATTTTATCAACTAATGTACAAATTTTAATACAAGGACTAGAAATCAATTTCACATGCTCCGCCAGCACAAGCTGCGGCACCCATAGTATCTACATCAGTAAATACTTGTTCTGTAAGATCTTCATTCCAGTTAATCGGTTTCAGATTCTGTTGAATCTTATTCCATTTATGGAAAAGATATGCATCTTTCAAGCAGTGTTCTGCTTTCTTCATGTCACCCTTCAAATAGTTATTTGCAAAGTTTTCAAATCGTCTTACCCAATCCTGTCTTGCAGAGTTTTCAGATGATTCAAGAGTAATATCCAAACCATAGCCTTGGGCAGTAGAACATGCGTCCCATAGATTAGGGAATACTTTCATTGCATCGACTACAAGACCAGAAGCAAAGATAGCAGATGGACCGTACTTACGAATCATTTCTTTCTCATCAATCACTGCTGTATTTGGTGCTTGATTGTAGTCTTTATCACCAGACATAGAGAGGAATGAGATACCTGAGAATGAATAACGATTCTCAAATACATATTTCTCTACTTCATCCCAATCATCTACAATAATAGTATTCGATACATTATGACGAACACCTTCATCAGCACAGAGTTCTTCATTTGTACCTGCAACTACCCAGTGTTTCTGAGCTTTCTTTACAAGCTCAAGATGTTTTACACCAAGCAATTCATCTTTGTACATTGATCCTTTATTTGGAATGATAGGAAATGAAATCACAACGTCTGTACCACCGGCAGACCATACTGATTCTTCAACCATATATGGATTTGATTTAATAATAGCCTGTGTAATTTCAGATTCTTTATTCATCTGAATGTTGCGAATATACTTGGGCGAATGTTCTGCGTGGATTCCGCTTGCCGTTTGGAGTAGAACACTTGCATTCCCACTTGGCTTAACACAAGTAGTACGAGCGGCAGGATTGATACCAATAATAGCTGCCACGGTTTTGTTAACATCTTTGACGATTTTCGCGCCTTTTTCCAAAATCTTTTCATTGAACAATACCTCTGGATTATTCATCCAACCTGTAATTGATACACCAAGCAATGCTTCACGATCAAAGATCTTCTTTGACACAGGTGAAAGGAATCTAAAATCTGTGTAACCAGCTTGAAGTGTACCTAGGATAGCACCTGCACGGCATGCTTTATAGAAATCTTCTTCGGTCTTACAAAGGCCGCCATTGATCTCGGTAAGATTACAACCTTGCCAACCAGATTCACCATTATACTGTGGGAACATACCAATCTCAACACAAGGATTCGTAGTATGTTCTTTTGATGTGGTAAAATAAAACCCAGGCTCACCAAATGATTTGACAGATTCCATGATCTTTGCAAACATTTCAGGAGTTGCTTCATCGCGAACAATCACTGCAGAGTTATTTGAACGACCGCGTTGTGGGTTATCCATAAACCAGTTACCAGTCTTAGCAGTCATCATCTCATCATCTTCTGGCGAGAAGAGACAGATTGTAGCAGAACGACGAACACCACCTGAAAGAACTGCATCCGCAGCATGCATACAAATATCATATACATGAATAGGACGAAGCGATACAGGAGACTTTGAATCGATAACGAGATTCTGTAGAATCAACTCGATCTTATCAAGTGAACGGCGAAGACCCTCTGGTCCAGGTGCCTTAAATCCACCTGAGATCTTAGCGCCTTTTGGACGAATATGAGTCAAGTCAAAGAATACTCTACGACCTTCGTATTCAGGGAATTTACCACCACCTACAAAATAAGAAGCAAGCAAAACGTCAAGTGCAGATGCCCATCCCTCAATAGAGTCTTCTACAACATAACCTTTTGCTTGCTTAGTTCTCTGTTGTACTTGAGGTAGTTTAGCTACATGATGTTCTTGTACAGAGAAACCTGCACCGGCACCACACAACAGAATATAAAAGTATTCACCAAAGAACGTAGGACGATCAGCATAAGAAGAGGTACAGTTGTACATTCTCATTTGGTGTTTCATCAGTTGTTCACCACCAAATTGTAGAGCGCGCTGTGCACCAAGAACACGCTGTTCTTTATATGCTGTTCTTGCTTCTTCTAAATATGGTCTTAATTTATCTTCATTTGATTCGTAATTCTTTTCGTGCATTTCGATTACACGATCGACAGCTTCATCCCATGATTCATAACCGCCGTTTCCATATTCCTTAAACCGCGAATAGCCTTCATAAAATTTAGTTTGAGACAAAAACTCACGGGTGTCTACATTAGGTGTAGCCATTGATACCTCGATATATTGATTGTTTTTAATTTTCTGGTAGTATTATATATCAAAACGCAGTTCTTGTAAACTACTTTTTTGATAGTTTTATTAGAAAAGATTTTTACTAATCAGTGAAATACTTATTAAGCATTTCTAACATATCATCATATTTAGCAATTTGTTCCATTTCTTGCTCAATTGCTTCCATAATATCTGGATGCTCACCTACACCAACTGGATGGTTAAGATATACTTCTACATTCATTCTGTGTTTATCAATATGGCCTTTGGCATGTGATTCAAAGGCTGCTAGAATATCATCTCTTAGATCCTGCATTTTCTAATTCCTCAATTCGTTTTTCAAGTTCGTCAATTTTCGAAGTTATTTTAGGATACTTTACTCGCCAGGCATTTGGATCATTCTGTAACCATGTCCAACCCCAGCGATTTGCTAAATACTCAAGTGTCCAATCGAACTTTCCGACAGCCCATATAGCCATCCGAGTATCTTTAAACCAAAATAGAAACGCTGCGCCTAACAGCGATCCTGCTATAGCTGTATATATCCATAGAGTATCTGCAAACATTTTCTCGATCATTTATTCATTTCCTTTACTGCAGCATCATAATCTTCTTGTGATACAACACCCTCTGATAATAGTCTTTTTCTATTAGCCATATGTTGAGCTTGCACATCATCTTTACTTCCACCAAAATATGCTACGCAATGGCCTTCTTCAATCATAATTTCGGTGACTAGTCTACCGTCTGCAGCTCTAAAATCACCGAGTATTCTACCAAACTTACCTTTCATATCTTCACCAGATTTATCTTCTGTTGTAATAAGCTTAGCATCTTTTTCTAATAGAGAATACAGTCTATTTTTTGCAGCAAGACCAAATACTTTTTCAACTTTATCAGATGTACGAGATTCTGGTGTATCGATACCCATGATTCTTACACGCTCATCTTTAAGACAAATTCCAAAACCAAGATCGATGTCTACATCTACAGTATC
>Ga0181577_10001907_pt1 | contig 16521 bp, 16 predicted proteins | sample 101ome_21_FD_132468 | JGI IMG/M metagenome (GOLD analysis project Ga0181577, IMG submission 132468) | Coastal salt marsh microbial communities from the Groves Creek Marsh, Skidaway Island, Georgia - 101413BT metaG (megahit assembly) | ecosystem: Environmental > Aquatic > Marine > Intertidal...
AAAGTCTGCGAAGGGTCAATTTTATCGCCATTCTTCAATCGGTACTCCTTAATTTCATTTACACCATAATATTTGATGTTTTTTGGGAGTTTTCCACCCTTGGCAAACTTATAATCTAACCTGTCCTGATAGTATATCTCTTTCCCATAGATGTTATTAAGAAACTCTTGAGTCTCTTCTATAGTCTCCTTATTTCCCTGAAGGTCATCATAAAGGTCGCCTATTTTATCATCATACCTTTTTAGGCCACCGCCCTTGGCCATAAGGTATGGAGCCTCCTTCTTGTCCCACATTTCGTTAGACATCATTCCAACTGAATCCGCCTTAGGGTCGCCATATCCTGCTACACCGATATTATCGAGCATTGCCAATTCAACTTCTTTCATGTACTTTTCAGCAAACCGCTTAGACGGGAAGGTGCCTAAAAGTTCTTTTCCCGTTGTTTGGTTATCTGCATATACAACCCATCCGCCCTTGGCCATCTTTCTACCTGACAATTCTAAACGCAAACTAAGCAACTCCAATTTAAGAGAATTGAACGCCACCTTATTGTCTGCCCGTGTAGCAGAGAGTTTGTCGCCATCAAAAGCGTCTATTATTACAACTCTATCGGGTTGAGATGTATTGAAGAAGAAGTAGAATTTATCTCCATCGTAAATCGCTCGCCCTACATTGTTGCTTTTGACATCAATGACTCCTGCGATAGACTTATCTTCTATAAACTTGTAGCCTGACTCTTTTTCGTATTTTTTAGCATCTTCGGGTTCGACAAAGCCGTATTTCAATAAGATTCCCTGCTTAACCTCGCTATAAAGGGTTTTAACACGGATGTCTTCAAAAAATTCAAGGTCTTTTTTCATGCCCAATGAAACCTGACCGCCATCTTCAAACATATTTGACATCGTATTGCTGCCTGCAACATAATCTCCGCTGCCTGCATTAGTTAGTGGATACGGAGTAACGAAAACCTCACCACCTTCCTGATATGCGGTAACACCACCACACTCGAACAATTCGGTCATAGTAGTCGTGCCGACAAGGGCATCGGGGTTATTGATGAGTTGCGTTGGGGTGATAGTAATTTCACCACCCGCTTCAAATGCTTCGTGTATTACCTTCTTTTCCTCCATGTCAACAATTACAACACGGGCATCTTTACTGCTCTTCATTCCACGAGCGACTGCTGAACTCGTTAATGCAGTAATATAATCCGTTGTTTTCTTTATCAACTTTTTGTCTCCACTTGGAGACACTTCAACAACCAAGAAGGTGTGGCCCATCGGGAATCCGAGGTCGTCCAACTCGCCACCCACTTCCAAGAAAACCTTGTTTGGGAAATCAGGGGCGTAGCGGTCCGAGCGATTGTCGCGGTTCTCCCAATATACACGCCCACCTTTGCTCTCGCCATACTGATTTTTGTGGCCCTTCTTGCTTACTCGCTTGCCCGCAGGGCGCGCTTTAATCTTAGCGTCTTTGGCCGCGTCAATCGTTTTAGACTGCTTGCCATAGGTGCGAGGATATCCCGCAAGTTTCGGGTCGTCCCTGAGCATCTTCTCAAGATTCTTGAGCGCCTGTGAGGTTTTTGAAACGACTTTTTCAGCGTCCGCTTTTGCCTTAGCGCGCTCCTCATCAAGTTCCTTTTTCACTCTTGCCTTAGCATCTTCCCAAGCCTCACCTTTTTTCTTTCGCTTTTTAACCTCGCCCAAGAATGTAGACTTCTTCGGCTCGCTTGGCGTAGGTGTTTTTTTAGTGACTTTTTTCTTGCCTTTAACCTTGTATTCCAAGTCTTCTACTACTTGCGTAGTGTTGCCTTTTTTTACTTCGGTCTTGGTAACCTTCTCTTCTACCTTTAAATTTTTAAGGGCCGTTGGCTTGCTTTGCTTGATTTTATTGTAGACGGAAGTCATAAAGTTGTTCACCTTGTCGCTTTCGATGGTAAATCCTTCCGTGGCCTTTTCGACCTTGCGCAGTTTATCCGCAGACTCTTTAGGGAGTTGGCTAAGGTCAATGCTTTCGTAAATTTCTTTAGCAGTCATTTTTTTTAAATTTCAAATTCATCCGCGTCCTCTTCTAAGTCGACAAGAGAAAACTCTTCATCGTCATTATCGAGGAAATCTAAATCATCCAAGTTTAATTTTTCTTCAGGCGTGGATGTTTCGCCCAATCTTTCTTTTTCTTGTTGGCTCAGGATAGTTAGAATTTCAAATATCAATTCCGTTCCGTCCATACCAAACTCATCTACGAGTGGCCCCAAGTTGTTGTCAAAATAATCTAAAACCATTTGGGGTCGGTTGGCCGAATCCTGCGTTACTGCATTCAGCAACTGCTCCTGAAAGTTTTCTTTGAATTGCTCATTTGGCTTTGGCCACACCCAAGATTGAGTGTGTTTTTCAAACCACGCTTCCATAGATTTGCGCCAATCTTCCCGTTCAAACTGATTGAAGAGATTCCACATATCCGCAGAAAAACCTGTTTGCCTGTCCTTATTTATTACATCCGCAACCCCATCAAAATAAAGATTGAAGTCTTCCAATTCATAATCTATAGAGGTGTCACTAACCATTATTGCGTCATAGGCTTCGCTACGCAACTCTCGCATTTGTTCTTTGAATAGACTATCCGAAATCATACAATAATCATTTTACCCTTGTCGTCAAGGCCTATTTCTATAAAGTCTGCGCTGAATGCCATTTGCTCTTTGAGGTTGTCAAATTGCTCATAGCAATCCATAGTAGAGCCATCGGGCTTTACACACAAAACATTAAAAATGGTTGCAATTCCATTATCGTCCATCAACTCATGCGAAGTGTACTTGGCATAAATATCCTTGGGCGTGTTTGGATTATACAAGAACTTGAGGTTTTCGTACGCTGCATTATTAACGCGGTTCGCCTGTATAAAATCAAGCATGGCTTGAATCTGCTCTCTTGAAAATTTTACTACCTTCTTCATCAGTATTTCAATAATGTCTCTTTAAGTTGCTCACTAATTCTATCTTTTGCGGCAATTTTTTGGTTCCTTTCGTCAATGGAGTCAGCAAAACTTCCACCTGTTGACGAATAATACTTGTAGGTCAAAATGTTAGTCACATACTCGCGAATGATGTTTTTTACCCTTGCTCGGTTCGGAACATCGTATAACTTTCGGAAGTTTTCATCTTCTTCAAGGCGTTGAAACAGGCTTGCTACAAACTGCGGAATGGGCACAAACTCAATGGCCAAATAATCCATGTGCCAATAGAATTCATACATTAAATATGGTAGTTGCTCCGCAATGACCGCAGGAGTGGCCTTCTCGGAGGTGTAAAAATTGTCTTCATTCCTGATGTGGGTCAAAAACTGAAAATTTTGATTCTTAACCTTGGTGTTCACATAGGGCTTGCCAACATTTGCATTGACCCAATTCTTGTACCGCATAAAGAGGTTAACCATTCCATCTTTACTATTATACAAAAGCCTGTCCATTAACACATCGCGATTCCTTGCGTAAATTGGCTGCCCACTTGAGTCCGTTTGCTTTCCTTCGGCCCCCTGAACATTAAGTAGCGCGCCAAAAAATAATTGTTGAAAATCTCGTTTCGTCAACAGGTTTATGATGAGAGAAACTTTGTCGTCCATTGCTTCTGCATAGTCCTTTAATACAACGGACGCGGTTTGGAAGGGCAGGCCATCACTTCTCTTTCCGTTTCTAACTGCCGAAATCCTCACTTGAATACCAAACTCCTGTAGCGCTGAGGCCACCATGATTGGCATCAAGGTATTGAATAACTTTACGGAAGAGTTATCGCTTGCAATCAAATTAACGGGGATGAAAATATCTACATATTTCGTGCTTTCTTCCTGTCTTTCAAATTGCAAATACACCTTCTTGTTTCGGCTCGCATACTTGAGTCGATATGGCTTTTCCCCATTAAAAACTTTGTCGGGATTTTTCAGGCTATATGGCAAGACAATTCCTTGGTCGTTTTGACGCAAGTAGCACTTATCTCGTAGTTTTTCAAAGACTATCGTTGTTCCCTTTTGTCTGCGCTCGCAGGTGTACTCTTTCCCGTTTTTTGCAACGAAATAAAAAGTCTTTTGCCCATTCTTTTCTTTGCGAACTCTATCGGGAGGAATCACGCCAAACGGCTCTCTTGTATGTGCAAATTCGTTGTCTTGACCCGACTTTGTGTATGCGTCACTAAAAAACTCAATAGGCCTATAAAGTCCTTGGCTTGCTAAGGAAAAATCAAAAATTCCGCGCTCATCGCTTGTAACAATAAGCCTTTGTTTTTTGAAGTTGCCGCCAAGGTTGATAATTTCTTTTAAGTTTTTCTTGAGGCCAAATAGAACCGCTTCAACCACATCGACCGAGGGGCCCCTTTCTTGAAGGCGGTCCATCAGTTTATCATAGTCAAAACGACCATCTACCGAAATGGTTTTTATTAAACTCTTGGCGCGTTCAAAATACTGATTTGTAGGGTCATCATTAAACGCCTCTTCTACCGCCCTAAATGCATCTTCAACCGATGTATATTGATTGAATAGCATGGGGTCGTTAAAGTACCAAGAATAACTATCGATGCCTGTAATAGAAAAGGTTTGCCTCGCATTGAGGTTCTCGAAATCTACCTTAGTCGTTTGCGCAACGAGGTCCCAAAAGTTAATATCTTGGCCTACTGCATTCATCAGTTTTGTTCTTTGGTCGCAGATTTTAAAATAATTGCTTCAACTTCCTCAAGTTCGGAAGGTGTGTTTAGGTCCGCTAAGGGGAGTCGGTTTTTCTCCTCTACGAGAGCCAAGAAACCTTGATAGTTGGTGTCCTCTTTAAGTTTTTCTCGTGCGTCTATATTAAACAACAATAGGAATTCGTCCAAGGTGTCTTTTAGTGTTTTAACCTCGCTCTTTTTCAACTGACCTAAAGCGTTTGTATATCCTGCATCGCCAACCGCAGGGGTGAAACTTGTTTGACTATCACTAAATGCGGTAACATTTGCCTTTCCGTCAGTAGCATCCATAATGGTGCGGTACACCTGATATGTTTTCTGCGCTGACAACATAATACGAATAGAAACGAACGCCTTAGATTGAAAGCCTGCATCAACAATGGCATCTCGAAGTTTGTTAAAATAGATGAATATGAATGCCCACTTTCGGTTCATGATATAATTCCACTCATTGTCTCTATTGACAAACACTCTATATGTGCTCCCCACGAAGCGGTCTTGAAGCGATAAATCCTGCTTGAAGTTTGCTTCATAGTCGGCATTTGCTTCGTTCAAAAGTGAATTACCCGTAGCAATGACTAAAAGGTTGCCCCTTTTGATTTTCTCGCCACGACCATTCTCAATAGTTTTTGGTTGTCCGCCATCAAACTCACCCACCTTTGCTAACAAGGCGTTTAAAATGCCCGCAGTATTTGGGTCCAACTTAGGCAACTCGTCCAAAAGAAGAACTGCGCCTCCTGAACTCATTTTCGAGCCGTCAGGATTTAGGTTTCCCCAAGCCCGAACGGCCTTTCCTTCTTGATACCCGTCAATGGTTTGACCACCCAAAATTTCGAGTGGAGAGGTGAACTGATTACAACTAATTTCAATCAATTCCCAACCAAGAAATTTTGCCATCATTCCCGCAGTAAAGGTTTTACCCGTTCCTGCTCCTCCGTACAAATAAACATTATTTCGCGCTTCCAAGTCGCTTAGGATTTTTTGGAAAAGCGGAGTGTTGTACTCGGGGCTGTCGTCTTTTGTTGTTACTTTTTTATAGTCTCCCTGAATACTTGTTACTTGTACTTGACGAGGAATAGCGTTGATTTTAGAACGCAGGCTTTGGTCCAACTCATCTTCCGATATTTTTTCATCTTCCAATGTTTGTCGCAAAATGTTTTTTACCTCGTCTTCATCAACCCCCGCGCTAAAAGAGCCTGATTGAGCGCCAACAATGTTGCGCAACTGCAACATTTTTTGAGCAATCTCGTCTCCTGCAAGTTCGGTTTCCATCATTGCCTCGCCCATGGCCTTTATTTCAGGGCTTAGATTTGGGTCTTTTATGATGTTTAGCAAATCTTCTTTTGATGCCATCTTATTTAAAAATTAAGTTTAGTGCTTTGTTAATTCTATCTATGTTTTCTTGGAGTGTTGCGCCTTCAAAGACATTATTCCCAAGAAGGTTTTCTGCTTGCCTGCGGCTAAAAGTGTTTTTTATCTCATCTTTTCTTCGACCCAAGAACGCCTCGATAACCTCAGTATCCTCTGCCGCCTGCTGAAGTTCTTCTTTTAACCTTTTCTCTTTTTCTTTTTTTCGATTCCTTAATTCTTCTAAGGCTTCCTCCAAGTCCTCGTCTTTAGCCCCGAATCCGCCAAACAAATCCTCTTCTTCGTCATCTCCAAAGTCCGTAGGGGTTGGCAACGGGGTGTCGTCCCCGCCATCCCCTTGGCCATCTTTATCGCCTTGACCATCTTGGTCGCCACCTTTATCGCCTTGACCACCTTGGTCGTCCCGTGGGCCATCCTGACCACCTTGACCACCTTGACCGCCTTGACCACCTTGGCCGCCTTGACCACCTTGGCCGCCTTGGGGCGGGTCTAAATCAATAACATTGTCAGGTCTTTTTCCGCCATCAGGAGGGGGCGTTCCGCCTCCGCCTGCGGGTGGGGGAGGTGTTGGTCTAATGATAAAGACATTTGAGCCTTCTTCATCAACGACAACGCTGATAAATCCGTCACCCGTTGACCCGCCTTCTTCAAGGCCAACGATGTTTCCGCTAAAGCCTCTACCCATGATGTCGTTGACAATATCATCAATGTCCATACCCTCGGTTTGACTTAAATCAGGAATGTCCCAATTCATGCCCTGACCTCTGCCTTCGGGCGAATCATCAGCCGAGCCTGAAAGCGGCATTCTCGGACGGCCCTGCCCTGCCTGTGTTATCATTGCTTCCCTTTGACCTCTAAGAATATCTCTTGCTTGCTCTTCAGTAAGGGGCTCAATTTTTATTTCGCGAGTGTCTTCATTAACATCCACTACGCGCCCAAATTGATTACCCGTTTTAACAATGTCGCCAACTCGAGGGAGTTCGCTAAAAGTCTGTGGCGGGTCTTTGTCCGTATCTTCATCTTGAGGCGGAGGTGGCGCTGCGTTTGGTGGAGTCTCATTTAACAACTCAAAAATCTTTGACTCAAAAATTGAAATGGCATCTTTCCAATTATTCAATAAATTCTTTTTGGGGTCAAAACTCTCAATGTAAAACTTGTAATTCCCGTCATCCTTCAAGCCATAAATAACAAAAGGCGTAGTCATTGAAACGCGACCATTTTTCATGGCAAGGTTCAACTGCGGGTCGAAATTATCTAATTGAAATTCGTACATGATTTCAACTCCTGTAGGCTCATGCTTCAGGATGTATTTTGCCTTGTCGTCCCCAACAGGCTCAATTTTTCGCTTTAAAGCACCTTTTTTATATACGAACATATCCTCCGCTTTTGAACCTTATGTCATCCATCAATGGGATGTAAAATGAATTTTTAACTACCGCGCTTTTTACTTGATTAGCGTCAAACACTAAGTATTCGTCACCCGTTGCGTCTTGACCCATAGCCCCTGTTTCGTCAAATGTCGGCACATTGCCAACTTGTATAATTCCATCAAAACCGCCTTTTTTGAGTTCAGCAATTAGGTTGATGTCGTTACGGATATAATTCCATACGCGCACATCTTGACCCTTATACCCGTTAGCAATCAGGTCTAACACATTTTGAGAGGGCTTAATAACAATCCCGTAATTAAATGCTATGTAGGCCAAAAGGTCTGCATAAGACAACTGACTCACCTTAAAGTAATCCAATGCTACAGGGTTGCGAAGGTTTAAGAATACATGGTATATAAACCCTTCGTAATCAGGCTCGGGATGATATTGATTCTTCGCCATTCCCGCATAAAACGCCACATATTCTTTATCCACACCGAAGTATGATGCAGGAAAGAAAGGACTTTTAAATTCGCCATAAGGGCGCATAACACCTCGACCCATATTTGCGACATCAACAAGCGGACTAAATCTGCGCACCCCGTGATACATAATTCGAGGCTCCTTTGTTTCGGGGTCAATCATTTTACTGCAATCGCTATAGTCTCCCGTGGCGGCAGCCTCTTCCCAATCCCCAAACCAACGCTTAAAATAGGGTGTCCTTACGGAGTAATAGGCCTGAATGCTTAGTTTTGATGGCGCGCCCGTTGGGGTGTCAAGACCGCAGGGGTCGCCCATGTTTTTAACGGGGCTTTGACGAGCCTGATTGAAATAGTAGTCCATCAGCCCTTTGGGGGTCATCAACTTTTCAGCGTCTTTTCCGTCCTGATTTACCTGTGCGAAATTATCCCTGAGACGAATCTCCTCCAACCCGCCTTGTGTTTTCACCAACTTTTTAAGGATGGCTTTGCGCATCTCAAAATTCCGTATGCCCGTGGCCATTTTAAGCATTTTCTTCAATGCTTGCTGCTCGTTTTGTAAAGACAATAATTTTTGTTCAGTTTCATCATTTAGATACTGCTTGTCTTCGTCAAAGGGCAAAAAACTAAAGTCCTCGGGTTGGTCGCGAACGCCATAAGGACGATTGGTAATCTCCTTAATTCTTTGTTTTTCGGCCTTTGCCGCATCTCGCGCGGCCTTTTTATCCGCATCGAGTTTTTGTTTAGCAAGGCGTTTTCTCTCGGCAATTTTTGCAGTAGCGGCCTCGTCCACACTAAAAAAAGCGCTTCGTTCAAGACCAAAATTTATAAAAGCATCGGAGCGCTGATACTTCCCGTGAATTGTGCTCGAAAAGAAAAAACACCAAACCCCATCCTTGCCATAGTAAATTGCCGAGCGTTTTACCTGTGGGTCAAGGGCATTAAATTCAAGTTCACTTCCGTCCGTTAAGTCACGCACATTTCCAAAAGGAAGGTTCCTGTTGTCAACATTTTGCATTCGGCTTTTAAACCAAAATTCAATTTGTTTTTGATATGGTTGTCTAATTTCCAACTCTGCATTTGGAATGGAAATTATATGCTCCCCCTTCGCCTCCATGTCATCGCCAAAACGCGCCCAAATACCTCTATTCGAAATCGCGGGTAGTTTAGGTAGGTCTTTGAGCACATTTCTCAGGCCATTGCTAAGTTTGCTTATTGACGCATCGGATTTAGTTCTTGCCCACGCATAAACATTGTCTTGTTCGTAAGCCAAAAAATTAAGAGCACCATTACCCAAGGGCATCAACATCGCCCGTTTGTCGTCATTGTCTACTAAGCCTGACTTACCTACCTCAAAAGGAATTTTTTCAAAGAAATTTTCCTTCCACCAACTCCAAGTTGGCTTCATGTTTAAATTTGAAAAATCTAAATAAATTTTAAACTTATTGCTGAGATTATATGACCCGCTTGCAATCAGCGCAGCCCCCTCAATGATTACACCTTTAATATCCTTTTCAGGAACCTGAGAATCTTTAACCGCCTTCTTAAAGAACTTTGTGAATTCTTTATGATTTTGGTTCTGCAATTTTAGTCCTCCGTGGTAGTTAGAAACTTTAAAGGGGTCTAATTTATCTTGTTCAACAAGTACCGATAAGAACTCTTTTCCCCACGCATTTTGATTAGGGTCAACGCTGATTCCAAATAATTCATCCTGCGCCTTGCTTCTTCCTGTATCGCTTGGCAATCTTGTGATAAAATTGTGAAATGATTGGCCGTCTTTTACAAACAGGCTTTTGCCCACCCAATGCATATCTGAGATATCTACTCCAAGGAAGTACGCTTGGTTTTCCTGATAAAAAATGTCTGCCCAATCGTCCATTTGGCTCGCGCGAAGTACGCTAACGACATCCTCTACAACCTCTTGGTAAGACTTATTTAAAAAGTCGGTGTAAGACACCATTTTGTAGATATCCAAAGAAAGAATGTCTGTATCATCAAAAACCGCCCCTGTGATAAGATTTACCTGCTTTTCATTAACCTTTAATGAAAGGCTTAAAGAAGCGCTATCTGCCGTGTATTGCGCAGATTGACTGCCCCCATCGGCTAAAACTTTTGCATTTGCTTCAGTCACCAACTCTACAAGAAAACCTACATTTCCCGCAAACGAATCCGATTTTGGGCCCAACCGATACGCGGTTTCTCCTATATAGTCGATTTCAAAAAGGAAGGCCGTCTTGAGCGCCATGTGTCGGTCGTCATCTGCCTGACCGCCATCTTCATAAGACTTAGCGCTTGACATACGCGTAGCCAAATCACAACCGCACATTGTATCTCCTCCATATTCATACTCGGCATCTGCGTCAAAGTGCATGGATTCAGGCACATCACCACCATCCGCGAAAGCCACACCGCCACCGCTTTGGTTGATTTCCGACAGGATTTGTCGGTTGGTCATCATTTTTCCATTGAAGGAGCGTTTTTTGGGGTCGCTTACTGCATCGCGAGTGATAACAACTTCACCGCCCTCCATCTCGAGCGGCTGCCCCGTAGACTTGTTGACTGCTTTAATTCCACCCTCGCTATGGCGGTTCCCAACTAAGTATCCACCCGCTTCGCCTTGATTATGTCTTATTTCTGCCATTTTCGCACTTTAATCAATAGGCTAAAGTACGAAAAAGAAAAATGCAATTTTTATTATTGCAAATAAAAGCCTTTGAACTCTTTTTTCTAAGCGTACAAAGGAGCAAATCGGATAAAGCCAAGAAGTTTTTTGTTTGGGTAGGTTTTTGATTTTTGCCCGTAATCAAGGTTGTGTTCTGCCTTTCTTACCGATTGCCCTGAGCCGTAGAAATCACTATTTACATTGGTGTTTCCTTCAATGGTAGTAAAGCCTTTTGGAAACTCTTTAGAGGTGGTCCTTGTAACGATACCTGCGTGACCCTTAGATGAGTTATCAAGGTTTTGCCAAATTACAATGTCCCCTTTTCGAGGCCTTCCACTTGTTACGGCAATAAAGTTGGGCACCTCACCATTTTTTACCTTGGTCCAAGACCTTTGGGTCGAGCCTGACATTTTATCCAAATTATCCTTTTGCTTTGGTAGGACTTTATTATAAACCGCTAAGGCAAAATACATACACCACGCATCTCCGCTGCTCCAACCTACGCTTCGCATCATTTGCTCAAAGGTTGCGTTTCCAAAAGATTGGTTATTGCCAACCTCCTCGATGTCCTCAAAAAACTTCGCTTTGCGCGCCAAACGATTTCTGCGGGAGAAAAAGTTAATGGCAAAAAAAGAGGTGATGGCCGTCACGACCCCCGCCCCAAGATAAATCCAATCTTGTTTAGTTATTTTCATAGCAGGTCGTCATCTTGAATGTAGGCTTTCTTTACGCTCTTTCCTGCCTTCTTTAGTAAAAATTTATTCAGCCTTGCAATGCCCCATGCGGTACGAGAATTAGGAGCCCCGCCCGAAATGGTCGGACGATGTGAGGTGCTATATGCCCCCATGCCTCTACGGACGACCGCTTTGGCGGTAGCCATCGAAACTTTCTTGCGAGGGTATTTTGCATTGAAGGCCGCAACCTTCTTGCGAATCGTTTCCAAAAGCGATGCGCTAAATGAAATGCTTCGCGCGCTTGACTTAGAGGCCGCGCTCCCCTTTTTGTTTTTTCTGCTTCCCTTGATTCGTTCCGATTTAGGTGCAGGTGTCTGCGCTGCACTCTTTCTTCCGCTTCGTTTCATCTATTGTATTTGCAATTTCATTCTGCCGTCACGAATTATTGCTATTTTTGTTATCAAATACAAATTTAACTAAAAAAGAATTGTCATGTTTGATATCAAATCTCCTGACTTTTTGGGCGGAAACAATGTACACAATGTAATCATCATTGGTTTGTGTGCTGCTATCGCCTACAAACTCTACAAGTAAGAAATAATTTCCCCTCGCCCCCTTCCCGTTAGAACAGGGCGCTCAGGATTGGTGTTGCGCACACCTTTAACGAGGGGTTTTTTCTTACATTCTTCAAAACGGGCCTCGAGCCCGAATGGGCAATCTATGCCCTTACTTTGTTTGTTTGATGTGCCACCCTTGGCGATTTTTTCGGTAGCCCTCGGTCTTTTCAAGTTCCGTGTAGGGCAACTCTACTGCTTTTAGCCCTTTGCTGAACTGAATCTTAGTGCGATAAACTTCCTGAGGGCTTTCGGGCTTCCCTAATTTAAATTTCGCATACTCATCTTGAGCGTGGTTGTCCCACCAACGATGCTTGAGCATAGACGCGGCCACATCGTTCTCATCGCGAGTCATAATCACAATAATAGAGGTCATCTCGACCGACTTAAGTTCATGAAGAATAGCGGGCGCTTGAACGACCTTGGGATAGTCCTGCCTTAAAAGACGAAGAAAATTACTAAAGTTGCTTACGCCAAAGTCATGCTCGTCATGGTGTCGATACCCAAGCGCGTGCGCAAGGGCCTCCGCTGCATAGGTAGTCCCTGAGCGCTGACACCCCGAAACGATAATGTTCTTTGTGCTCTTGCAGAGGTCAACACAATTTTCCCAAGTTACTTGTCTATTCATTTTTTTTATTATCTTAGATGTGTCGAGAGTGTTTAACGACAAATTGAGTTAAGGAGGGGGTCTTTTATAGGCCCCCTTTCTCATTATCTACCATAAGGCTTTTTAAAAGTCTCCTTGCTTGGCTTTCCACCCCACTTCGCGATGAACCTTTTCTCGTTGTCCTGAAATTTCTTGTTCAGGGTTGGGTCCTTTTTAATAGTCATTGAATTTCGGTAGAGCGTAGGATTTAAAATCGTATGCGTCTCCATTTCCGTGTGGGAATTCAATTTAACCCGATATGCATAATCATTATCCTCGAAATAGGCGGGGTAGAAGTCCTCATCAAAGGGGCCAACCAAATCATAAACGACTTTTGGTAGCATGAACGAGCACCATGTCCCGTCTTGTACCACAAGTGTATGGTCGGGGTATTTGTCCAATTTGGCCCGAATCTCTTTTTCATCTCGGTCTAATTCAATGTCGTCATTCAACATGAGGATACGAAAATATCCTTCCGAAAATGCTTTTTCTGCCAAAAAGTTCCATGAGGCTGCCACACCCATGTTGATATTACTTGTAAAGACCTTTTGATTTGGACTTTGTGTCACAATCTTTTGATTGCCGTTGTCCAAGATAAAAACCTTCATGGTCGGCCAACACTTGGCATATTTTACCAAGGCCTCGTTGAGGAGGTCTGCCCGATTGATTGTTGGGATTCCTACTGCTATATCCATCTTACTTAAAATTTTTCATTATTAAATCTGCGCTTTTCGACCACTTGTAGGTCAAAACTTTTTTTCTTGCCTTTTTTGTCAGGTCGTATTGGTAGTCCGAGCCCAATTCTGCCATTGCATCATACATACGCTTTGCGACCTCTTTGATATTAGAGATGTATCGAACCTTTTCCATGTCGCTAACAAACATAAATGGACGCGTGCTACGCAATGGGTAAACCAAAGTTCCCTCCTCGGTTATTTCGTTAAGGCTCGTGTGCGTAGGACACACTACAGGCACCCCGCAGGCCATTGCCTCCGTGATGGTGAGCCCCCAACCCTCTGCGGTTGTTGTGCTGACAAATACATCGAACATATTGTACAACTCATTGAGGCGCTCAGGGGTAAATCCGACATTCTCGTTGAAATTTTCGGGGAGCCAAACATCTTTACCGATAACAAGGTCCAATGCTTCGCACGCCTCATCAATGCGAAGACCAAATGGGTCACGCATATTCATGTGTAAATAAAGAATGAGTTCTGCGTCCGTTTCCTCAAGTTGGTCCTTTAAAATCTTAAAGGCCTGTAAGAGCGTAGCAATATCCTTGCGTTGACTATTTCTATTCACACATCCAAACACATAAGCGTTTGGTGGGAACATAGTTTCGACTTCTTCCATTGGATAAAAGACATCCGCCTCTACTCCGTGGGGTACGACTTCGATTTTTGTTTTTCCACAATGCTTTTCGGTGTGGCGCTTGCCCCACTCCGTGTATGCGTAGAGCCTGTATGCGATTTTTAAGATTTTCAGGTGCTTCTTACTCGGCACCGAGTCAATCGGATAGTACAGGTGAAGTTTGAATGGGGGGCGTTTCGCCTTTTTCTTTTTGGTTTTGATTTCAGTAATCAAATCCGTCATGGGGCTTAGGACCTCGAGGTCGTTCAAAATAAACACATGGTCGTAGTCGCCCGCAAAGAGCAACCTCAAAAAAGAGTTTCTACAATGTGGGTCCTTATCTTTTTCTTCCCTTGTTCCCAAGAGCGGAATAACCATGGCTTTATCTCCATATTCGTAGGCCTCTTCCTCAAAGTTGTTCAATGCTAAAATCACGAGTTCGTCTCCCTCGTTCATTTTTTCCAACCATCGGTCGATAAGGTTCTTTGAAACCTTCGCAAACCCTGTTGCGCAGTCAAAGTCCCCATAAAAAAGTATTCTCATGTCTCGCGTCTCTTAGGAGTTATATTTCTTGATATCGTTTGAGGAAATTAGAGTATAGGTAAAACTATTGCCCCAAGCCTCTTTAGCGGTTTCACAAATAGCCATAAAGTCATCAAAGTCGTCTACTGCCTTGAACACCTGACACCCGTGGCTCCAATTATCTACAAGCGTTGATTCCGTCTTTGGATTGCTGCGGTGAATGTTAATACCGAAAATTCCCTTTTGTATTACATTCTCATCGTAAAGAAGGTCTTTGTTTTTGTCGCGGTAGACGCTCATCGGGCGCTTTTGACGCAGGGCTTTGTATTGGCCCCTGTGAAGTCCAATCATGTGGCTCCCGCGGTACTGACCCTCGACTAATCGCGCTACTCCATTTTTATTCATGTACTTCAGCATGGCGGCCTTGCCTGAATCAGTAGTACACGGCCACTCTTTATAAATCCACTCTTCACCAATTTGGAATGAAATGGTAATCAGGTCATCAAACTTATTGGTGACAATTTTTCCCGTGTCGCTATTGCGAACACCTACGATGTTTACATCATAATCCCCGCCATCAAACCACTTATAGCCTTTGCCAAGCAGGGTCTTTTTAATTTTCTCGTGAGAGTAAAGCATTTAATTAGGTTTTAGGTACCAACCGACCCCTATGCCAATGCTTGTCCAAAACCACGGCTTCCGATAAAATGGCTCCTTTTTTACTATGACAATGTTTTGCATCTCTTGGGTCGATGTGTACGGATTTTTATTGACTAAAATAACACTTGGTTGTGGAGTTTTGAAAAAACCTAATTTTTTATCTGCAATGGTGAGACTGAACTCGTTCTTGATTTGTAATTCGCGAATCGCGACTCCCGTAGGCATAATTGAGCCATTGAAGGAATACCAAGGGTCGGATATGCTAAAGGTTCTAAACTGACTTTCCCCCACGGAATCGATGGGCGCATCGTAGTAGGCAAAAATCGTATCTACCTTGGTTTGCGTAATTACTCGAACTTGACTCTTTAATTTTTTGAGTTTTTCGATTTCAAGAAGGCCTGCATCAATAGCCTCGCGCTGCGTCAGGATGACCTGTTGTTGCGAAGCAATCTTTTCATTGTTCTTTCCAATCTCCTCTTCAAATTCGCCCACTTTAAGTTGCGTGGCCTGTAGGGCCTGCTTCACCCTTTCGTAGTCTTGCTTTCTTTGGCAGTTTTGCATGAGAAGAATTATGCATAGCCCTATAAGAGCGTAAACAATTATCCTCACAAACCTCGATGTCCATTTATCATTCATTCTCCTTCGTCATAAAGCGTAATCCATTGCCTGATTCCGTCCATCTCGGAATAAATTGTGTAAGAGTTGTTCCTGATGAAAATTATAGCGGGCAGGTGGTGCACATTGTACTCGGCATGATACCTGTTAAAATTTGACTCACCCTCGATTACAAATTCAAAAATAAAATCGTTTAAATCACAAGCACGCCTTACGGGCTCCACCAAATTGTCTACGGAGGGGGCCCATGGGGCGTACATCATAACACACTTTGTTTCTTCGTTCATTACTTTTTCTTTCTATCCAAAAATTGGCTTACACCAAAAGAATGTTCTACATGGTTGTCCAAAGCAAAACGCTTAGTGTTATTTTCAAAAATTGAGTTTACAAGGTCTTTTGTTTTGTGCGCTTGACCTTCTGCGTCAAAACCAATTAAGGAGTTTAAGACAATGGCGCGCTTTCTTGTTTTAACCAAAAGCCTTGCGACCCATCGCTCAGGAAAGTTTGTTTGAATCGCATCGCTCATGGAGAATATGACTAAATCACTTTCAGGAACAATGAGCGTATCTAATCTGCGTTCAATTCTTTTATGGTTTTCTTGATTTAGGTAATTGTCAAGATTATCGTCTTGGCTATACCAAGTGATTTGCGGCACATTAAAGTGTAAAGCACAAAGCGGGTACATATAGTGCCCGCCAATAATTACTACGCTTTTATAGCCTTGAGTAAGTGTCCGTAAAAAGTGGGTGACTAAAGCCTGCTTTTCGGGCTCCCGTGTTTCCCACTCAATTAAATCAATCGTCTTTCGACCTGCCTGAATCATTATTCAAAAATTTCTCCCGTTTCGGGGTCTACC
>Ga0181577_10001908_pt1 | contig 16521 bp, 14 predicted proteins | sample 101ome_21_FD_132468 | JGI IMG/M metagenome (GOLD analysis project Ga0181577, IMG submission 132468) | Coastal salt marsh microbial communities from the Groves Creek Marsh, Skidaway Island, Georgia - 101413BT metaG (megahit assembly) | ecosystem: Environmental > Aquatic > Marine > Intertidal...
AGCAGAGTAGCGAACCAGCAGAAGAACCACGACCAGGACCGACAACAATGTTATTCTTCTTAGACCATTGGATCATGTTACGCACAACAATAAAGTAGGGTGCAAACTTCTTATCCTTGATGATGGACAACTCTTCTTCCAGACGCTCAACATATTCTGGCTGGTCATCTAGTTTAAGATCCTTGAGACCCTCATAGGCAAGGGTGCGAATCTCATCGTCGCTGTCTTTGTGTGTGACAGGAAGTAGGTTTAGGTTAGACTTAATGTTGTAGTCTTCTACCTTGTCTGCTACCGCCATAGAATTGGTAGCCATTGACTCGTCCCAATCATCACCCATGGCTGTTACCATTTCGTTATAATCCAATAGGTGAATGTCAAACTTATTAAAACTCATCATGCGGTCATGCCCGTAGAGGTAGTCAAAACGCTCCATCATATCCTTGTGCTTGAGCGACTTCTTAAAATCACTTTCCTTAAGCACCTTCTGATGAGTGTTGTTTAGTAGCATTACTTCTTGGATGATCTTCTGGTCTACCGTTGCGTGGTGGCAGTCAGGAGTGACGACAAGGTTGTAGCCACCGTCCTTTGCCAACTCTACGAGGGATGTATTCATACCAGGCTGGTTGTGAGGCATAACCTCAACGTAGAAGTCATCACCAAAGCGGTCGCCAAACCACTTGAGGTGCTGCTTGGCTACAGCAAACTCGCCTTCCTCAATAGCCTTGTTAATCATACCTGACATACAGCCAGAGGTAATGATAAGGTCATCGCCATACTTGTCTAGAATCTCAAAGTCAAAGCGTGGCTTACGGTTAAAGCCTTCTGTCCAAGCGATCTCACTAATCTTAGATAGATTCTTGAGACCATTGGCATTCTTAGCAAGCACGACCAAGTGATTGTAGTTTAAGTCTAGTGGGTCTGTGCGTTCTGCCTTGTCTCGCTTGTCATGGCGGTCTGTAGTGAAGTAGCCTTCGATACCTAGAATAGGTTTAATGCCCTTGTCTTTTGCTACCCGATAAAACTCACGGTGTCCTGAGAGTGTGCCGTGGTCTGTGATGGCGACAGCAGTCATTCCAACTGCCTCTGCCCTATCCACATATTCCTGTGGTGTTGCTACTCCATCCATAGGGGAGTAGTGCGTGTGAACGTGTAGTGGTGTGTACATAATCCTTCCGTAGTGTCTAGTCCTGTGGTGGGGGGTTTCTCACCCCCCACCTATCAGGGGTCTTACCAATTGATGTTTGTGGTGCTTGCAGATGAAGTAGGTAGTCCACCTTCAAAGCCAAGGTAGAACTGCTCCTGCTCTGCGTAGGGAACCTCACGAACAACCTTCTCAAGATTGAAAGGTGTGTGAGATGACCAATCGAAAGGCTCTGTGTCTGGTGCTCCTGGCAACAACACATAGGTGGTGTCGGTGCCTGTGCCCTGACGCTTGCACTTCCATGAAAGATTGGAGATGCTGTTGGTGTCAGACTGATACTCCAAGAGGGTGTGAACGGCAGACTGCTTCCCAAGCCCTTGTGACCAAACTGCAACGTAAGGTGCTTCCATGCCGTCATCTACAAGTAGGTTTGTGTAGAAGCGGTTGCGTGCTCGCCAACCTGCCTTTGGCTCCTTCTGTGCCATCTCGCAACCAAAGCAACGACCCTCGTCCTCTGCGGTGCAAACAGCCTTCCGCTTGTAGTCATTGGGGTTAGTGTGCTCTGCAACAACAATAGCGAGGTCACGATCCTTGTCGTAGTTTGGTGAATCCTCGTCTAGTTCGTTAATGAAACGAACCTTTACGCTCTGTCCTTCTTCCAACCGCAACCAGCGTGTCCGTGGTGCGTCTGGGTCGGAGGTGTATGTCTTCTTGTTCACAACTGCCTCCACGTTCTTTAGTCCTTTTACGATACTCATATAGTTTCTCCTAGTAATGTTAATGGGTTTTGTACTTTGTTATGTAGTTTATTTATATCTTCTGTTGTAAGGTCACCAACATCTTTGTATCTTGCTGGCAACCCTATTATTATACCACGACTTCCTAACTGAGTCAAGACCTTTTCACCCATCATTTTTCCAGCCTCGTCAGTATCAGGTATAACATAAACTTGGTTAAAGTATTTCTTAAGTAGGTCACATTGCTTGTTGGATACGTTTGCCCCTAGTGTAGCAACGGCAGGAACGCCCTCCTGATGGAGCCTAATGGCATCAAAGGAGGATTCGACTACATAGACATACTCCGAACTTCTAACCCTGTGTAGGTTGAATAGTATTTTAGACTTAGGAAGTTTTGGTGTATTCTTGAAGTCCTTACCCTCAATGCTCCTGGCTACCCATCCCACACAGATAGTGCCGCTTGGGTCAAACTGTGGGACGGTGACCATATCCTGTGCTTCTGAGTATCCTAGTTTATATGTTGTTAAGTCTGTGATTCCTCTACCCGCAAAATAGTCACGGGCACGCTCACTCGCAAGTGCTTGCTCGTGTAGTCTCGTTACCGTTTCGTTATCAAACTCAACATAGTCAGGTTTCTCAACTAACTTCTTGTCTAGCACATCAAGGAAGTCTACCTCTTGCTCATACTTCTTGATAAGACGTAGGGCACTAAACTCATTGCTTCCCGTCATAGTCATCACATACTCCATAAGAGATGCGATCTTACGACAGCCGAAGCAGAAGAATGTGCCGTTCTCTTTATCTATCTCAGCCGCAGGTGTGCGTGTATTGCTATGGTAAGGACAGAAGATAATCCAGTCCGTATCTACTTCACCCGCTATTGTGCCGCCTGAGGCAAGGATGACTCTTTCGGTCTGTTCTGATGAAAATAGACTGGTCTCCCGCCTTCCACTCCTTCTAGGCACTTTGCTTTTTTCCTTCCGACGTAGGTTCCATAAACTGATATTTCAAATTCGTAATGTGACTTGCTGTATGAAGTTGTCCATTCTGGCATGAGATCAAGGCGTGGTACATAGCCTGCGTCTCGCATTTGTTCTTCCAGTACCTCTGAGTAGATTTGCTGCATTCGGGCGAACGCTGTGGATGATACTATCTTTCCATCCATAGAGAACCTTTTGATAGGCCGATGTGCAGTTGTCATGTGTCATATTATACCACTTCTTATCCCTGAATCCAATATGCGGCAGCATATTTAACACCTGAATTTGGGGGCAGAGCCTCATGGCGATAGATGAAGTTACTGGGAAAGATAACTAGCCTACCCTCTTTTGGCTCAATGCTAAACTCAAAGTTATTAAAATGGGTTTCTCCACCATCTGTATCGTTGAGATATACAAGGGCAGAGATAACACGAGGCTGGCCTGGGCCTGCATCAACATGAGAATCATAGTGCTGCCCTGGCTCATACCGCTGGATAGAAGCATCTTCAATCTGTGTTAGTTCTACACCATAGGCTGCCGCATACGCCCCTACCTCATCATATACTCTCTTATTCATATTATATACTTCTGGTGGGTTATCAAAGTTGTGGATAGGAATGTAGCAAGTGCTGGATGTTCTGCTTTCAGAAGGCACCAAGTTTATACCGATAACCGAACGGTCAAAGCCCTGATACTCTGCATACTCAATGATGCTTTCGCAGTCCTTGATAGCATTATCTATAACTTCAAATCCTATTGGATACTTACTCATTTTTGTAGTCTTTTTCCTCTCCGCATATTTCACAGATTTCTCTGCCCCGCCATTCAGCATACTCGTGCTTACAGGTCGTCATCCTCAAAATCCTTGTAAATGAACGAACCAGAGTCAAAATCTACGGTAATCATAAACTCACCTAGGAAACCATTCCTATTCTTGCGAAAGACGCATTCTAATGTATCGCTGTTAGCAGCACGCCCAAGGGCTAGGAGCCAGTCAGCATCATAGGCAATCTGGCGTGACCAAGAGGTCTGCCCAAGAGTAGGTGCTACATCCATACGGGTTACATCATCAGGTGTAGCAGATGAAATAGCCACGATAGGCACAGCACTTGACAGGGCGAGCAACTTCAACTCACGGCTTAGATTCTTCATCTTAACAACCTCTGAGTCTGCCTTGGTGTTAGAGGTCATCAAGTTAAGATAGTCTAGGAATACAATGTCTGGTGAGTGCTGGTCAATCTTACCACGCACAACAGCAGGGTTAATCTCGCCAATACCCTCATTAGAAATGATATGGATAGGTGGCTTGCCTGCGAATGTCTTTTCCATCCATGACTTCATTGTATCTAGTTCTACTTCACCACGACTCAACTTACGATGCCGCCACAATCCTGCACCTAGCACGGTGAAGAAGCGGTTGCGAACCTCTTGCTCTGTCATCTCCATAGAGATAATAAGTGGTGAGCGTCCCTGCATCCATGCCTGTGCCGCCATGTAAACAACAAACCAAGACTTACCAATAGCAGGGTAGGCAAGAAGCACACCCAACTGCCCTGGTGTAATACCTGCGGGTAGGTAGTTATCAAAGCCTGGTAGCCCTGTGCGAATGCCGTGTGAGCCTGACTCATTTAGGATACGCACTTGCTCAAAGTAGTCTAGAGCATTGTCAATGTCTGATACGTCTAGGTCACGCACCTCACTCGTTACTCGCTTTAGTTCTGCGGCATCAGCAATAAGTTGGTCTAGTGCCTCAACAGTCTCACCCTCCTGTACGGCGGTTGCCGCTGTGCGTAGAGTGTTACGAAGGTTGTCACGAAGGTAGTCAGCACGCAACTCGTCTAGGTGGTGCTTGGTTGCTCCTACCTCAATCTGTGGCTCAAAGTCAATAAACTTCTCCTTCACAAGATTCACAGTCGGCACAACTTGGTTCTGCTCGTAATACTTACGAACAAACTCCCACACATCTCCGTGCGTGCGGAATAGTTTAGTTGCGTCTGCCTGTAGCAAAACGTGAATCTGTGCGTCCTTCAAGACCGCACTCAATAGTTTATCTTCTAAGTTTGTCATACTGTCACCCCAAGCCTCTCTACTGATAAGTTATAATAAGTTTCATCAATCTCTATACCAATAAAGTCACGACCCAATTCCTGACAGGCAATGCCTGTAGTGCCACTACCCATAAACGGGTCAAGCACAACATCGCCTTCGTTAGTCCAAGTCTTAATGTGGTCAACAGCCATAGACATCGGCATAGTGGCAGGGTGCTTATATGCATTATCATCTTTTTGACCAAAGCCACCACTATTCTTGATATACCAGATGTTAGTACGAGCACCAAATTCACGAATAGGCTTTGACTTCTTGCCTGAATCAACAAGTGTGCCGTCCTTTTGGCGTGACTTTGCATTTCCCCATGTGGTGACACCTGCCCATTTGTTAGGCTTGTCCATCAGGATGTTAACGGTCTTTGGCTTGCCCTTAGAAAGAATAAACATATACTCAAACGCCTGAGAGTAACGTACAGACTTTGGTCCAGAAGCAAACGAGATGCCTGACTTTTCATAAATCATTGTGTCGTGCAGACGAAAGCCTAACTCCATGAAGTGCAATGCCTGACGGAATGATGAGCCAGACTCACCACCATTAATAGTGGCATCATTTACATTCCACATTACTACGCCGCCTTCTGCGGTCACACGATACAACTGCTCTGCTACTTGCTTAAACACATCAAAATCCCACTTAGATGAATCATTGTAAGTGCGTAGGTCATCGTAAGATGGTGATGTAACGGTAAGGTCAATGCTACCGTCAGACATTTTACTCATAGCCTCAATGCTATTGCCATGAATCAACTCGTTAGCCACTCTTTTGCCTTCTTCCTATTTTCTTCTCGTAGTTTTAAATCTTCTTCTATCTCAAGTTTCTTAGTCAAGAGGTCATCACACTTCCACTTAAACGTATCCCACTTTGGGGTAGTAGTAGAAATAGAAATATAATAATCTATCAACTCAAGGACAGTAGGCATACCATAAGAATCTACTAGATCTCTAGCAGCCCATTGCTCTGTGTTCCTATTCATTTGTGGGTAGAAACCATAAGTATTATACACCGAATCTTTCCAATAGTCAAGTACGGCATACTTTGGTTGTTTCTTAGCCACTCAATTCCTCCTTGGCTTCTGCCAACTTAGCAACAAGTTCTTGCTCTACAAAAGCATATACTCTATCAGATGCATCCTTAGTTGTCTCACCATCACGCACAAAGTCTTCTACCTGAGCGTCAAGACGTAGTGACTGGAAGTTTCCAGTATTCAAGGTGTATCCTAGTGTCCAAGTAACCTTGGTTGTTTCCATGTTATCTCCTTAGTTTGTAACATCTATGATGTTATTATACCCCTACCTTTGACATTTGTCAAGGGGTTAGTCATAAATACTTTCTGCAAAAACAGGAATGAAGTTTCCTGATTTATCTTTTGTATATAGTTGTGCTGAGTCTCCCATAGCAATAGCCAATTCTGCGGCTGTGGGAGTTTTATTATTTGTAATGTATCCGTCTTTACGAGGTCGTCCCCTGTGAGTACCCGCTAAAGTCTCTCGCATTTCTTTGATGGTGTCCTCGCTGTAGTATGCCCTCTTACCGAATACAGGGATGCCGTCTTTTGTAGCACCCACAGGAGGTGGTATCAGACCACGCTTGACTAGTCTAGGTAAACTTTTCTTATGTAAGTTTAGTAGGGCAGCAGCATCCTTTACCAGATATGCCCTTCTCCTTTTCTTCTTCCACTCCGACATAGGTATCATAAACTTTTCCCATCGGTTGATATCATGTAAAGTAATCATTCCCTGTGCTCTTGATATGTGTATCTTTTTTACTAGCGTGCCGTTGAGAAACCACAGAGTTTTTACTCTGCGGGGTGCTCGTTTCTTCTTGTCAGTCATTACTGCGGAATTCCTACGGCGATGATGTTGACTGATAGGGACACAGAGCCCGTAACATTGAAGCGTACTGTGTAGTCAACACGACTTGTTGTAACCTCCTTGACCGTTACAATAACGTTATTTCCGTAGTTGTTCTTTCCAACGTTAACAGGACTGATGGTAACAGTAGGAATATACTTGTAGTCAGTAGGAAAGTTAAAAGACAAGTCTTTGGTTGTGTCTGCAATAACAGACTCACCGCTTACTACTTGCTCTGTAGATGTAATAAACTTTAATTCGGAAGTCTTTACATTCTGGTTACCCATAGTTGTTGTATATACAGTTGAGTAGTTGACGGCATTGTCTGACATTTGTACCGCCAAATCATTGATAGCAGATGCTAAAGAATAGATGTATGATACGTCCAGGGGTTGTCCCCGTTCTGGTAAAGGTACTCTAGCCATATTCCTATTATACCATACTAGGCTGGGGGCGTAGGATTGGGGTTGGGCACTCTGAAATATACCCAATGGGATGTGCGGTTCTCATCAAGAGATACCACACGGGCACGGACAAGATAGTAGTCTTCCTCTACTGCTGGCATATCTGCGTAATCTACACTTACTGACTTAGCCATTAGACTCCCCCAAGCACATCTAGTCCAAACCTAAATTCTAGGAATGAGTTAGACCCAGCAATCTTATTTACAATTTCGTTTGGGATAGTGTATCCACTCATAACATATAGTGGGTTGGGGGTGCTGATGTTATCGAACCGCATAGCGTCAAAGGCTAGATACCAGTTAGCATCTCCACCTGTGATTTCTACCTCTACCCAGCGTGTTTCTTTCCAGGTAAAGTTAGGTGAGTAAACAAGGTCGTCTAGTTTTTGCTCTAGCACCTGATACAACAAGTAGTCTGTGCCTGTTCCAGGGTCAAGTACGTCAGGCTGCACGCTAAACTCAGCCACTCCTGCGTCTACGTTTCCTGGGTCACGCATAAACCTAACGGTGATAGTAGGTGGAGTAAGGTTACTTGTGGTTGGTGATTCTGGGTTTACATTATGTAGACCTACCGCCAACTTTAGCACATCTTCTGGTGAGTTTTGTGAGAGGTCTACGTTCCTGCCGTCGATGTATACCTTCTTGGTTGTGTCGCTACGAATAAACAAAGTCTGGTTTAGGAATCTAGCACCCTCATTACGGCGGTCATAGACTGTTGGGTAGGAGTCTGTCTTATGCACTAGTGTTTGGTTAGAGGCATCACACCAAAAGATTTCCTCTGTCTCTCTAATGACTCCATCTTCATCCACAAGCAACTGGCCTGATAAAGCACTTGAAACAACAGGAATAGAAATAGGCACGTTAGGATCGGCATCGTAAATCTTCCAGTTCTCACTATCCACAAAGGAAAAGATAAGGCGGCTGTCGCTCTGTGAGAGGGCATTTGAGCCATCTGACCATACTCCAACCTCTGTGATACGATAGCGAGGGTCAAAGGGAATCTCAGCGGCAAATGAGATTTGGTCTCCCAATAGCGAACGGGCAGAGATGGGGATACGGAACATCTCAAACTTCATTTCTGTTTCTGTGCCGTCTACTGTGTCTACTGTGGGTTCTGCCCCACATCCAAATGAGATATAAGAGGCATATGAAGGCACCTGTCCTAACAGGTATTTGCCAATAATATCTAGTCCTACGTCTGTTATCACGGGTATTCCTCCAATGGTATTAATTCGTGCTGTTTTGCTACTTCAAGTTGTACATATTCGTCATCATTTACTACTTCCAAGTATACCACAAAGGCAGTTCCATCCTCGTTGATAGATACTGCTGCCTCTAGGTCAGGGACACGCTTAGCCATATCAATAGCAAACTTATTAAAGATACTGCGAATGTCGTTGTTGAGCATAAGGTTTTGGCTATTGAACTGCTGTTGAATTTCTTGTATGTTAGCCACTTCATTGTATGCGGTTGCCTCACCATTAACATTGTCGTGTCTGGCTACGGATAGAATTTCTGTGCCGCCGATACTCTGGAAATACATCTTTGACAACTGCTCCGCAGATTGTGTATTCTTAGTCCAAGTAATGATGTTTGCCTCACCAATCTTTACCCCTTGGTTGTAGGCATCCTGCCCCTTAGGTGGGGGAGGTGGTGGAGGGGGAGGTGGTGGTGCGGGTCGTGGTGCTGGGGCTGGGTGTTGGTAGTTGTGCCACCAATCACGAGCCGCTAAAGCGTGTGCTCTTACTGCTGCATTTTGATGCCCCTGGGTGTTATTCCAGTTTGCTGCTTCTGCGTCTAACGCTCTCTGCACATCTGCATAACTACTGAATGCCATATCACACCTCCACCAAGAACACAGACATATTTAAACCATTTTGATCTTTGCCATAGTCAACCTGATAAGTCACAAACTTTTTCTCATCGTCAGCAATAGCATCTACACCATCAAGCACCTTGTAGTCAAGCGTAAATATATCTCCCAATTCTGTGTGCTGTAGGCCAAAAGCATTAATACCCAAGCATTGCCGTGGCCTCATGGTTTTGCTCATGATCCATCCTATCATATTCTCTGCTTGTGCTGAGTTTTGAATATAGTCACTTGTGATGTTCTCAAACTCTTTCACACCATATTTGTTACGAGACTCTATGATTTGGTTATACTTTTCACGATACTCTTGGGCTGAGACATTAGTATCTGCTTGGTTTAATTTAGATAGGTCGCCCACCTTGCCGTAGTAGTCATCTACACTCAACTGCTTGCTGGTGTCCTGTGTGAAAGATACCCCGATGATTTCAAGGAACTGACCTGTCTCTGCGTCAAGTTGTAGTGCTGTGTCTGTATTATTAAAGATTAAGAACTCTGCACCATATGCACCTGCTATAAATCCAGATACGCTGTATCCCCTTGTGTCATTGATAGTGGGTGCAAGCACAGCGGCAAGGGCTGGATATGCCTTGTCATACTTGGCCTCTATGTAAGCACACTCACGCATGATGGTGCCAAACTCATCAAAGTACATCTGGTAGTCTGGGGCACCTTCTGTTTTGATGCCTGACAGATATGAGTCACGGACAAAGCCAGAGATACCATACTTGCGTAGGGACTCGCTTTGCGTAATGCTATCCCTACCAAATACCTCAGAGATATTGTTGACTGCGTTGGCTGATGGATTCTCAGAGATACGCTCTGTTAGGGCATAGATATTACTAAACATACACTTTGACTTGCCTCTAACAAACATAGCACAGGTATTGCGTGGTTGTTGAATGGGGTCATCATCTGTTACACTAGCAATCTGGTTGCCATTAAGATAGAGGTAGAATGTGCGAGAGCCAGACCTATCTTTAAACTCAACACCAAGGTCATAGATGGTTTCTTTCTCTGCTGTTACTAGTCTCTGCACTTCTGTAAACTTGCCGTCATTGACTAGAATTTCAGCCATACCCTCCCAAAGCACAACAGGAATCATGTTGCCGTCTTTTTCCTGCATCTTGTAGAAGAAGATGTTAGATAGGGTTACAGCACCAGAGCCAATCTTTTGTATCTTTACTGTTCCAGAACCGTTGTATGTATTCTCTCCGTCAATACGGATAGTAATCTTTCCTGCCTTTGCATCTACACCCTCGGCTTTCCACTCACCCTTTAGGTTGATGAGTGCTGTTTCTCCACCAGAATAAGTAACAACAAACTTATCTCCTTGCTTAATGTTGTGCTCTACTCCTGTGCTAATGACTACCTTGGATGTGCCACGGTCAGGGTTCATAGTTACTGTAGCATTGTATGTTGGGTTGGCTGGGTTCTTGGGGTTAGTGTCTTCTGATAGTGCCACCAACTCAAGGAAGTATCCAGAACTATTGTTTGGGTCTACCTGTACGGCAAGGCCACCGCCGCCACCTACAATGTTGACTTGCTCTGATGGGTTGTCTGGCTGTAGTGTTACATATTCACTCTGTCCCACAGCAGTTTGCTTGGTGTTAGAGTTTGCTAGAATCTCACCAACGATACGCATACGAGTGCCGAAATGATGATATGGTGCCTCTGCCCCAAAGTCTTTCATGGTGTATGTAAGGTTGTCTGCTACTCTTGCTTGCTCTGTGCCTCTGTCTAGGAATGAGTTTGGCCCTGTGAATACATAAGCAGATGCCTGTACTGTGCCCCTGTTTGTTGTGTTAAACCTCTGGTTTTCTTGTTCTACTTGGTAAGTATCTGCTAGGAAGTTTTTGATAACGCTTGACCTAGTGGATGTGCGTGCGTTGGTGTGAACCTCAAGGTCCATTCCTGTGACTGCGTTTTGCATATCAATAGGATACTTACGAATGTGGTCAGGAGAATATAGGTATGATGAGTCCATTTGTAGACCAAACGTGTTTGTTGGGTTAGTCCAATGTTCATTTAGTCCTGCTTTGTGTTCTACTGGTGTTGTCCCAAACTGCCCACGCCCGTGTGCGTTTATATCTACATAGTTTCCATTCTCATCATAGGTTGGCTCTACCCAAATACGCACACGGCCTGTGGCATATATCTTACCACCGAAAGGCAAGTCTGCTAGGTATCCTTGGTAGTCATCATTGTCTGTGATCCACCTTACACCCAAACCAGAAATAGCAAACTCAATGGCATCAAACCTAATGATTTCTCCGTTAGCGTATAAGTATCCGTTTGCTCGTCCTAACCAAAAGATACCCTCACCAAACTCCATAACGTTATTTACTATCTCTCCACCAACAATCTTTGGCTCTTCTGCTGTTAGGTCTTCTGAGAGAGGGATAGCACTTAGAGCATAAATAGAACCATTTTTAGATGCGGTATTGTATGTGCGTAGTTCTTCGTCAGGAGCAATCTCCCACAACTTAACAGGCTTGTAAGACCAGTTTGACCATTGTGCTGTGTTATATGCCTGTTTGAGTGCTTCCTTTTCTCTTTGGATATACCTCTCAGTAAAGTTGATAGTGCCGTTATTGACTACCTTCTTCTCGTTAGATGCAACAGTAATGACGTTAGCCAATCCTTCTTCATTATTCTCTGCCCTCAAAACTCCAACGGTATCTCTCTGATTGGAGAATAGCCATTCACGAGTGCCAACACATAGGTTATTCTTTTCGTCAAACCACATAGCAGTTTGCGTAGCAGTAGCCAACTCCTGTAGCACCTGTGCTACGTTCTTACCAGGAGAAACAAAGAAGAATGGAATAATGTCGTCTTGCTCATCAGGCATACGATAAAACTTGTAGTTTGTAAAACCTATATGGTCAAGCAGCATTACGATAGCGAAAGATAGAGAAACATCTTGCAGGAATAATTCTGGTGCAGTTTCTTGCTCAAGGAAAGTATACTTGTCTCGCAATGTAACATCTAATGTATCAAACTGTGCGTTAGACTGTGGGAAACCTTCGGTATACAATGTCTTGATAGGAATGTGGATATTCTGCCTCTCTGTTTGTATCTGACCAAAATCATCCTCGTTGCTTACAATGACGTTTCTTACTACGTCATAGAATGTTACTTTCATTTTGGTGTGCATTACTGTATCTACTACTTTACCTTCGCTAGTGAGGCACAGCAGACTATCTGCATTTTCATATGAGAACGCAGCATCGTTATTGTTTATTGCCATGCTACCTGTAGAGGCAAGAAGTTTTCCAATGGGTAGTGCAGAGTTACCTAAGTCTCCAAGAATCTTAGAGATATTAAATGTGATGACCCTATTGGTTAAGTCTGTGACCAGCCTTGGAGACATTTCGATGAGGTCGAATGTTTGGTTTGCCTTATTCATGGTTGTTACTACAATACGAATGCCCTCAATGTAGTCAACCTCTCCCTCAGATATATCTGACTTTACAAGGTTTCTCACAACAGGAGTTGAGTCTCGCAAGTCTGCATCAATAGCATCCCAAACCTGAGTTGCTACTACCTCAGTCCAGTTGGGACGCTCATACTTATAATAACTTTTTGTGCTCTCGATCCAATATGTATCACCTTGTTTTGCCGTGTTAGGCAAAGCATTGGTTGTGGGTAGAGCACCCTTGATAAACACATCATCACCCAATGTATATCCAAAGCCCAGTTCGACATATCCGTCAGTCCTAATGTGTGCGTCTGTTAGTGTCTTTACTGTCTCCCATGCTCCATTCTTTCTTACATCTACCCTCCAATTTGAGGGGACAGTTGCATTGTCCATACCAAACAAGGGGTCGGGAATCTCATCATCACCTATGCGGAACGGTCCTTGATCTACATCTCCTACGTTGGTTTGCATCTTGATAACGATACGGTTACAAGGCACAGCATTCTTATAAATAACATATGGTGCTACGTCATCAATAGTAAAGTCTTCACGAGAGATGCCTCGCTCTTCACCTGTAGCATCAACACGATATGAAGTCCAATACTTAAATGAGTCAAAACGTGACCCCATGTAGTATCGTGGTCTTTCTGCTACTGCCCCGCCATAGTTGTTGATGTATTGTGCTGATAGTGTATCAGAAGCGGTATATCCAAGGTATAGTGGCTTATTGATACCGCTACGAGGACGATCAGGAGTTACACAATCAGTTAGTGAGTATAGCAAACGCATACGCTCACGAGTATCTGTAAACTTAGTGGGAGTGTTAGATCCTTCTTGGTAGTATTGTGTCTCAATGACTGTGTTGTTATCAGTAGCATTGAATGCTGTTTCTGATAAGTTGCCGTTGCGTACTTCGTGGTTTCCCAATGAGTGAATGTTGCCTGGAATATTCATATTCCACTCTGCTATCACACGACTATCTGTTTCGATGGTGTGAGAGTTTTTCATAAACTCTTGAAAGTTTTCATTTCCAAACATTATGCCTCTTCCAAACCTACAGATACATTCCACATGTCATAAATGCCTCGCTTCTCAACAGAGAAGTTGAAAGAAGAGAAAAACATTTGATAACGATCTGGGAAGTAGTTTAGCATATCCATTTCATTACCACTAGGGGTGCCGTTCTCATCTACATAGTTTTCAAAGTTATCATAAGATAGGAATACCCACATTGGGCCTGTGGTGTTTTTATACCATGTGAACATATCTACACCACCAGCACCTCCGTCAGCCGTATATTCACACCCCCCAGCAGGGATGCGGCTGCCGTCCATAGCGTATGTTGTTTTGTTGTGGTATGAGCGTGAGGGCAACAAGTTCCAAGAAGTATTAATCATAATCTTGTCGGCAACGTGATATGACCGCATGTTACCATTGATCATACGCATACGATTTTCTATCCTTTGACTATCAATAGAAATGGGTGAGCGAGAGTGGTCTGATACAACAATGAAGTCTACCCCTTCTTCTCCTAATGGATATGTTGACCCAGAGTATTGACCAGACTTTACTACCTCTCCTGGGTTATTAGACCACAGCATAGCCTGAGGACGCTTCCAACGCTTACGATTGTCTACATAGGTGTTTCCCATGCCCGTCAAAATCGTGGGTCCGTATAGTCCAGCCATTATGTAGGTCCTCCTGTATTCTGTAGTCTTGCTAGTGCCAACCTTTCGATAACAATGTCTGCTACCTCGTTAGCATTTGCTCCTGCTGCATTTACATTAACGTTGTTGTTCATATTGTTAATGGTTGTATTCCCTATTATACCATTAACTGCATTGTTAGGTACTGCCCCTGTTGCAGAGGAAGCGGCAAACCTTGGTGTAATCTTGGCGAGGTCGCTAATGTCGGTGGCAGACATATCTGCGGTAGCAAATGCTTGCTGAGCCGCCTTCCTGTATGAATCGTAGTTGGCTTTCCAATTTCCTGTTTCCAGGGTAGGCATCTTAATCTTACCCACATCGCTTGCACCCTTGGTCATGTAGTCCCAATACTTCTTTGCTTGCTTTGTTTGGACCTTTAGCATATCAAAGTTGTAAGAGTGTAGTCTGCCCTGTTGCTCTAGGATTTCTAGCCCTGCAAGTTGTAGGTCTTGAGTTGCTTGCTCTAGCACCCTTGACCTTTCAAACTTAGCCAGTTGTATCTTCTCTTCCCTAGCGGCGAGAGTGACTGCGTGGTCTGCTTGAGCCAATAGCCCATCATTTGCTATTTGCTCTGCCTGTAGGTTGCGTAGGTGCTCAACCTCAATCTCAAATATTTGATATTCGTAGTCTTTAATCTGCTCGTTATGCTTCTCAATCTGATCCTTGATAATGTTTATCTCGTCTTGCTCGTTACGAATAAGTCTATTGTAGTTGTAGATTTCATCCTCAAGGTCACGCAACTTAAGGTTAGTTTGGTATTCTTCTTCTGTTAGTTGCCGTTGGCGATCCTCAATTTGCTCACGAGTCATACCGCTATCTTGGCCTGTGAGGGAGTTGATAGCACTTTCCTTGTTTGTTTCCATCTGTGCTCTGTATGCGTCTGCTGCCTGCTGTGCCTGTAGTTGTTGCATCTCTGCCGCTGCCTTAGCAGCAGCACCAATGTCACCGCTGGTCAAAGCCTGTGCTAGTCCAATTTGAGATTGTTGCTGTGCTGCAATAGCCTCGTTGATAGATAGAACCTTTTCTAGTGCTTCTATACGCTTGTCGTATGCTTCATTAATGTCTTCTTCCTGGTATCCCATAAGGGTAAGGTCATGGGAGAGCATATCGTTTTCACGCATCTTGAGTTCTAGTGCTCTCTTTTGGTCCTCAAGCATACGTTGTCTTGATTCTACTTCCTTCTTGAGAAGTTTGATTTCATCTTCATAAATCTTCATACCCCGTTGCTTTACCTTGATTTTATCTTGCTCAAGTTTTATTTGATGCTGAATAGGAGCAATCATTGTCTTTTGAATAACTGCTGTTTCAGACGCAATCTCTGCGTTGCGTTGGTCTAGTGTTGCTCTGTCTGTTCCTGCGGCACCAAGAACCGCATCTTCTGCGGCATACTCTGCTTGCATAATAGCAAGTTCTGCTTGTTGCTGTTGTAGGTCAAGTTGTTGGTTACGCACTTCATACTGTCGCTCCAAAACATCCAACACGGTTGTTTCAGCCATCGCACGCTCTGTTGCTTGGTTTAGAGCATCGGCACCAACCTTGCCACCAGCCATGTATTGTGCCATGAGTTCTGGGTCATTAAGAAGTTGCTGTTGAGTGAAGTAGTCAACATCATTCCTATTCATCTTCCTTTGTGCTCGCTCTGCCTTCTTGTTTTCTGTCACAACCTTGCGAGTGTTATTGGCATTGTCTTGTGCAGGAGACTTTCCATCCTCGCTATACTTGCCCTTGAAGTAGTCTCTTTCAAACTGATCCATTTTGTCTTTGTTGCCTTTTGCATCTTTCCAAGCCTCAAATGCTTTTTCATTTTCTTTGAGTGCTTCGATTTGCTCTTCTGTCAAAGATGTAGTGCGTCGGATAGCCTCTGTGTATCCAATAATACCAATCTGATTGCTCATCTCACGCTCTTTGTACTTGTCCCACTTCTTCTTAGGATCGTAGTTACCCTTGAAGCCTTCATCAAATTCTTTTTCTCCACCGCCGCCACCGCCGCCGTCGTTGCCCCCGCCTCCCCAAACATACTCTGCACCAAGGTCGTCGGCCTCATTATTTAATGCGGTTGCTGCATCTAATAGTTCTTGTGCCTCTGCAATTCCCGCCTCACTCCCAGCGGCTCGTGCCAACCTCATCATTTCGTTTGCACGCTCTACCATTCCCGATGCGTCAACCTTCATATCAATAACTTTTGCGTAGATTGTTGGGGGTATATTATTTACTCCTGCTTTACCAAACTTGTATTGTAGGTCGTTG
>Ga0181577_10001921_pt1 | contig 16472 bp, 18 predicted proteins | sample 101ome_21_FD_132468 | JGI IMG/M metagenome (GOLD analysis project Ga0181577, IMG submission 132468) | Coastal salt marsh microbial communities from the Groves Creek Marsh, Skidaway Island, Georgia - 101413BT metaG (megahit assembly) | ecosystem: Environmental > Aquatic > Marine > Intertidal...
AGGTCCGGCACGGACCGCGCCTTCGACGTTCCGACCAGCCTTGCGTGACCAACCCGTTCCGCGCGGAGCGCGAACACCCAACTCAACCGTGTCGTACTGACCGGCACCGGACGCCAACACAGCATCAATCACCCGACGCTCTGTGTCATCCAGCGAATCCAAACCATCTTGGGCGTACTTCTTCCAGATTGCGATGCCACGCGCCATCTGCGCGTTCGTCACACCATCCGAATAGTTCATGAACGTCGCCGACATCGCGTTACGAACATGGAAACGTGGCGACGCAGTCACATACGCCTTGAACAGACGGGTGTACTTCTCCCACGTCCGCAAGAAACCGTTCCACTCCTTCGGATCATTTAGTGCCACTAAACGCTCACGCATCCGGTACACCTGATCGGGAACCACAACACCCGTACGTTCAATGTCCCGCCAACCCTGCTGGAGAGCATCCAGAATCGCGGCCCGCGCCTGGGGAGACGACGGCCGCTTGCCAACATCCCAGAACTGGGCGAAGTTGCGGGCCTTGCCACCCTCAGCGGCGATCTGCGCTTCAATCCGATAGGCGGCCACCAGCGTCCGATGTGCCGCCACCACCTCAGGCAACGCGTCAGGCTTACGGGCATCCTCCGCCAACTCGGCAAGACGCTTCTCAACGGCCGACGCGTTCTTACGCGTCGTACCATCCAACAACGCCTCGGCCTCACCACGGAACTGGCGTGCCCCGGGACCAAAGTTCGCGGCCGCCGCATCCAAATTCTGACGCAACGACAACTCGGCCGTCGCCGGATCAAAGTCAGACAGGAACCCTTCCTGCTGTGCTTCTCGCACCGACTTACGAACCGACGTTGCACGCGCCTCAGCGGCACGCTGACGGCGCACAGCCGGACCAGTACGCGGATTGTCAGCCAACGCCTGCCTGTCACGTGACCTGATCAGATCGGTTTGCGCCGCACGCTCATCAGCCTGAGCGGCCAAATCATCAGCCTGCTGACGGGCCGCCACAACCGCAGAATCTGCCGCAGGGTCAACACTGGCCGCAACCGCCCGCTCATCTTGAAGTCGCGCAATGTCATCCTGAAGCCCCTGAGAAGGACGAACCTGCCCCTCACGCAAGAACACCTCCAACAAACGATCCTCATTCTCCGCCAGACGCGCATTCGCCCGATCAATCCGCCGCTGTGGAGCACGACGACGCGCCAAATCCTGCATCAAGTCCTCACGCGACTTAGCAACAAACCGCGTCAACCTGCCCTGAGCATCACGCCCACCTGACGGCGGCGGACCCTCACGCAGAATGTTCAGCACCAGTTCGTCTGTAGCCGCATTCAGATCAGCCTCAATCGACGCACGCTCAGCCAACAACCGCGCCCGCCGTGAATCCAACCGCGCCTGCTGAGACGCCACCTGACCAGACGCCCGCCCCTGTAGGCGGGCAATCTGGCCGTCAATGCGAGCAACCTCAGCCTCAATGTCAGCAACACGCTTCTCTGCGGCGCGGGCGGCAGAAGCCGACCGTGTCCGCAACTGCTGAACAGCACCCTCACCACGAGCCACCTGCTCGTCAACACGTCCCGTGACCTCGGCACGGGCCGCGCGCACACCCGCATTTGCCGCGTCAAGATCCGCCTGACGGCCTGCCAGAATCTCCGGTCCCTGACGGGCCGCAGACCCCTCAGCGCCCTCCAGAAAGCCCTGAGCGACCTCTCCAGCCCGCGTACGCGCATCCCGTGGGGCGGCAATACCAAACCGCATCAACCCCTGAGCGAACTCCTGACGGCCGCTTTCGGCGGCCGCCGCACGCGACCACCGATTCAACAACTCGTAACCGTCATCAACCAAGAAGTTCGCCCCACCCAACTCCGGGTACAACGTCTTCATCGCATCATTCACAACGTCGACCGTCACCCGCTCAGGCAACACATACGTCACACCGTTCCGTTCCAACGTCTGACCCGGACGGAACGCCTCACGACGCAACACAATCCCCTCAGGAGCCAACTCATCGACAACACCAATTGTCGCGTTCAGGTCGTCAACGTCACGACCCAACTGGCGGCCCTCATCCGTCCGCATCCACGGCGCATAGTTCGCCCGCGACCCATCAGCCGCATCCTCAACCAACTCAAAGTTCTCATTCAGGAACGTGGCCGCCCTGCCATCCGCACCCTGAGCGTTCACAGACGAACGATTCTCCAAACGGCGGGTCAACTCCTGACCAGACAAACCCTCCCGCTTGCCTTCCTTGGCGATCTCATCAGCCTCCGGCAACAACCGGCCCTCAACAGCCCGACGCGCCGCTTCCTCACCACGCCGCGACGACGCAACCGCCAACTGCTGAAGCACATCTTCGTTCCCGCCACCAGTTGCCAGATTGTCGTACAGCGGACGCAACTGTTCCGGGGTCACACGGGCACGGATACGCGCCCCAGTGCGCGTATTGGCCGCCGCCTGCCGGACACCAGCAAGATTCCCGCCGATCGCCTCAGCGACACGGCGGGTCCCCGGAAGCGCCCCCGTCTGACGTGCGGAGAACGGAACACCGAACCGCAAACCGGCCTGACCGACACCCTCACCAACCTCAGCACCAGCCTCACGACCAACCCGCAACAGATCGTTCACCAAATCACGCTGGGTTCGATCCAGCCCTGTGACACCACGCTGGCCGACCGCCTGAATCAGCGGGCGGGCGTCCTCAACCTTGTCTGCCGCCTGCGCCGCCTTCAACAAGTCAGTGCTCAAAGCGGCACGGCCCGCCATCCCAGCAAACCGGCCCGCCCCCAACGTCAAATACGTCAACGGATCCAACGCAACATCACCGACAAAACCGATCGCCCGATTTATCCAACTGTTGCCAGTCGGATCCGCAAACGCCGTACCAAACCCGTACGTCGGATCGCCAGCCTGCTCACGAAAATCGGAGAACGACGCCTGTGTCTCCGGGTTGCCGTCAATCGCATCAACAAGTTCACGGGCACCAGAAATAATCGCACGCCTCGGCGTGTCGATGATCTCCAACGGCTTCAACAAACCACGCACCACCGTGCCAATAGCCGAACCACCCGACCCGCTATCGGTCCCACCTTCACCAACAGACGCACGGAACGCCGGAGCGGCCAACCCTCGGGTCACCGACCCGGGGTTCTGGCCGATGCCCTTCAGCAGATTGTTAGCGAATGCGCCCACAGTCAGCCGCCGCGAACCAGCCGTGCGATCGTGTCAGAGTCCAACTTGATCTTCGGCTTCGACACCCGTGGTGCCGGGGCGACGGCCGCCCCCATCTGCGACAAACCCTCATTCAACAGTTCGCGGGCACCACCCATGTATCTAGACGGCTTCGACGCCAGATAGTCACGCAAACCCTGTTGCATCCCAGCCTGAACACCCGCAATCTTCTGCTCCGCTTCCAACGAACGCGCCTCGTCACGCAACCGGCGAAGATCCGCATCCGTGTACGGCGGGGGAGACGTAACCGTACGCCCCCTAGAACCAGCGCCAGCATCAGAACGCGACTGAGCAGACACCGGATTCATTGGTGCAGGAACCATCTGACTGCCTGACAGCCTCGGCCCACCAGCCTCTACAAGCCAATCAGGCAGATCGTCAGGGATCACACTCTCAACAGGCACACCGGCATCAAAATTACGGGCCGCCGCAACACCAGCGTTCTGCACAGGACGACGCGCCCCGGTCGCGGCACGCGACTCGGGCCGACTCTCCCGCTCGGCCTCCTGCTGATCCAAGAACGCCGCCATGACACTCTCGGCTTCCGCCAGCCGCTTCGCCGCATTACCACCCTGAAGTTCGGCCCTGTCACGCCGCTCGGTCAGATTCGCAACATTCCGATCAAGATTTGCCAACTGGCGGGCCTGATCCTCAAACCCGTACAGATCCGGATCCGACAACGCGTTATCCAACCCGACATCCGCCAACAGATCGTTACGTTCCTTGTCCGAACGACGACGGTAAAAACCGTCGTCAAACTGGACAACATCCCCCGCCTGCAAAGCCCGGGAATCCTCACCCATCTTGCTGGCTGACGCGAACACACCCTGAAGGGCCTCGCCAAAGGCTGGGTTCATCATCGACAACTGCTGACCCTCCTCAGTCAACAGCAAAGTGCTGGTCGCCAAATCCGGATCCACAGTCCCGGCCGCAACACCCGACACAAGCGCCTGTGCCTGCTGATAAACCGGCGACTCCGGCGAACCGACCGCCTGCACCAGAATCTCATCCAACAGGGCCGCCGTCCCCTCAGGGTCAAACGTCGACGTATCAATCTTCTCGTACGCCGCAGGGAACACATAGTCCGCCAAGTCCTGCAACGTGAACGCGCCTTGGGCGTAGCCCAACGGCAGATTGCCAAACCCAGAAACCAGATCTTGCTGGAAGTTCAGGTTCTGCGAAGCAGAAGAGTTGTGCCCGGGTGTGTGAGCCATCAGACACCCACCTGCGCGTACATTTCAAGGATCGTCGTCGGATCCAACTGGTCGCCGATCGCCGACACAATGCTGTTCACCCTGTCCAGCCGATCCTGACGGTCACGATCTTCCATCGCGATCTGATCCTGACGGGTCAACTCGGCGAACTTCGCCAACGCCGCCGCTTCACTCTCATCGACCCCCAGCATCGACGCCATCAAACGGTTGTCGACATCCAGCCCGCCCAAAGCGCGGGCCAACTCCACATCAGAGATCCGTGAATCACGCGCCACGTTTGTGGATCCCGCCAACACGTTCACCATGTTCTGGACTGCCTGATCGTTAGCCGCCTGCTCAGCCGCAGACATGGAGATCAACGCCTGCACCTGCTCCGGTGACACGCCGGACTGCTGGAGGTACGTCTCGTATACCGACGGGGCGATCGACGGGGCGATCATCTGGATCTGTTCGTACGGGTTGACCTGTGCGGCCAGCATCGCGGCCGCATTATCCGACGCCTGATTCATTGTCATCCGGGCACCAGACGCCCACTGCTGTAAGAACTGGCGGCGGGCCTCAGCGGCACGCTGGGCCTCCGCCCGGGCATCCGCATACGGATCCACATACGCGGCCGGTTCGGCCGCAGGCTCCGACACCAGTGCCGCCAACGCGTCTTGGGTGGCGTTACCGCCACCCGACTGTCCACCACCCGAAGCATTCCCTGCGGCGGCCTGCTGTTTCGCATATGTGTTGTCGATCGACTGAAGCCAGTTCGTCATGCCCGCCGCATCAGTAGGGATTCCGGGGGCTTCCAACCCGACCTGATCCTTGAAACGGCTAAGAGCCGCAGACTGAGTAGAACGATCCGTCGTGCCCGTCTTCTTCTTGTAACTCGTCCCAGTACGACGATCAATTTCCCAAGGCTTCAACATGGCTCAACTCCCTAGAAACGGCATGTAGTCCTGCAACGACAACGCCGTCGCATAAATGTCACGCATCTTCTGCAACTCCGCATCAGCCACCAACTGCTCATACGCCGCACTCACAGACGCATCATCCAAAACAGACTGCTGTTGCTCCTGACGCACCCGATCCGCAATGTCCTGCGCCTGCTGTTGCACACCCGTCGCAAAGTCCGACACGCCCCGCTGACGCACCCCAGAGTTCCGCAAACCGCGCACCCCATACGACGCCGCCAACTTCCCCAACTGCTGATTCGACGCACGAGTCAAATCCGCCTGCTGACGGCGACCCCTCTGCTGAGACAGAAACCGGCCATACGCATTAGACGCCAAAGACGCGTCCCGCTGGGAACCAGCAGAACGCACCCTCTGCGAATACGCCAAACCTAAATCCGCATAGTTGCCAGCCATCACATAAAGGCCATTTCGTTACAGGCCGCCAGCACTTAGACGGCTTTCATGGTCATCCAACAACGTCCGAAGACGCTCTAACTCTGCGGTCAACGCCAGAACAATCTGGCGTACCGCAACCGCATCCGGCCCCTGCAAACGGGCCACTGACGGCGGAATGAACTTCCGATCCGCCATCAGGCACGACTCCTACGCGGGTTGAACTTGTACGCAATCGCATTCACACCCCACGGCTGACCGCCAGACCCAGACACCTTCAACTGGACAGCCTTCGCCAACCCCAGATTCGACCCCTTCACCAGATCGGCACCCAAATCCGGTTGCACCCACGACGAATAGCCGCCAGCAATATCTTCCCCAGCCAACGCCACAGTGAACGAACGATCCGCCGTCGACCGGTTCCAATCATGAAACACCTGAACCGTCAACGACGTGTCCTCACCCAACTGACGCACCATCAACTCTGGCCGCCGCCAGAACTTCGACGCCGTCATCACACCCGCGTCCTGCCAGCGCGTCACGTAATACGACGTGAGGTCATGCGCCGTGCCCGCAATCGTGTCCTGATACAGATCCGTCTGATCAACCTTCAGCACATACGGCTTCGCCGGATGTGCCGTCACCGGAATCCGATCACCCGCATTCGTCACAAAGTCCGTCGACGGACCAAACCCGTAGCCATCACCCAACTGGTAGCGGGTCCACGACCCGCCACCAATCGTCGGATCCCACACAAACGTCTGGGTTACCACCGACGTTTGAACATCACCATCAAACTTCACAGCCGCAGAGTCATAGGTCACACCAGCCTGCTCATAGCCCTGTGTCTGCCCGCCATACACCAGCGTCGTAGACCGGTACACATCCTCGGTGGAGTTGTAGGTGTACGCCGAAGGCGCAACACCGGCAGGCAACGACACAAACACCCGTCGCCCCACACGAGACACCAGCACCTCATCAGCCGCCTCATCTGCAAACTCGCCCAACTCCACAATCGGACGCAACGCCGCAAACAGATCAGTGAACGTCTGACCGTCATACACAAACAGGCCGTCCGGCCAAGAGAAGAAAAACACGCCGGTCTCCGACACTGTGATCGCCTTGGACGACGCGGCACCAACCTGCGTCGTCAACGGCACCAACTGGTAGGTGTCCTCGTCGTAACCCAAAATGGCGAACACAGCACGCGGTTTGAACACCAACAGTTGATCACCGAACGACACAATGCCGGTGATCCCCCGACCGCCACCAACAACATCGATGTAATCCAGTTCGCGCCACGACTCAGGGAACCCCGGATGCGAGTACCGGACACGATCCGGATAGTTCGTCCCATCCTCCTGAGTGGACGCCACCCACAGCCGGTCCACATGGGTGGCAACATGGTCTGCGGTCGGCATGTGGGTCCCAGTGGGTGACGCGAACGAATCCTGCCAAGCCGACGTGGCCGACGCCGTCAGCGTCGTCAACGTCGACCCGTCCCACTTGAACCCTGCCGTCCCACGGCCAGCAGACGAATACAACAGCGACGTGGCCGACGACGACCACGGCGCAAACTGGGCACCATCAGCCGCAGAAGTCACAGCCGTCGTATCCGCAAACGTCCCGTTCTGCGTCCAATACACCTTGTCGTTTGCCGCGACCAGCAACTGGCGGTCGTTGCCCTCCCAGAAAAACGTGCGTTTCGGGGTGAACGCCGCCGCGCCCAACGACCCGATTGCCGACGTGTTGTAATCGGTCGCCCCCGCACGCTGAGAAAACCCGCCACGCGGATCCAGATCGACGTTCAACAGGTCAGGTGACTCGTTCTCAGCCAACTGAAACGCGTCAGCCCGATAGTTCAGGCCGCCCGTGAAGTCGTTCGTCTGAATCGTGGACAGCATCAGTAGTAGACCGGCGACTGGAAGCCATTCGATGACTCATGGAAACGTCCACCGGACAGCACCAACGGACGGTGCGACGACACACGCATGATGTCTCCGGCGGCAAGCCGCACAGCCTCATCAAACGAATCCCGGTAGAACGACGCCAACTGCGTGTCCTCCTGCAACTGGTAGGTCTGCGCCACCCCGTAATAGACCAGCGACTGATGCAGACGAATGTCAGCATCTACCTCTGTGGTGTCATCCTGATACCACGATGTCGGCTTGCGATAGCCGCGCAAACTCAGGTTGTACACACCGTTCGGTCGGGGCCACAAGTACAACTCCTGTTGCCACACAGAGAAATGCAACGGCCGGGACGACAAGTCCGACGACCCCAACCACAACGCCTCAGCGTCCTCATGTGCAACCAGCGTCAACCGGACACCGCCAGCAGTGGTGTCCACCACCGACGTGATCTCCCGCACGTCACCCGCACCGATCGAAGACAGCGCATACGAACGCTGATCTGCGACCGTGCTCAGCGTGTACGTCTTCTCAAAGAACGGCCAGCGACGCTCCAACGCAATCATCCGGTCGTAGCCGTCTTGGATGTACATGTTCAGCAAGGTGTCCGACAGATCGGTCGAATCCATGTCGACAATCTCACGGACCTTGGAGCGAATGTCAGCCAGATTCACCCTCACGCTCCTTGATCTCCCGGGCCATCTGCCTCAAATGCCCCATGCAATAGTCCGTGCCTTTGGCCCGATGCCCCTGACACGTCGCCTCATTCGCCATACACCGCGTGTGGCCGGTGTACGGCATGCCCCCCGGAGGTGCAGGGCGAGAACCTTCTGGTGCCACGGCAGGACGAGAATCCCGCATCGCAGACACGCCGTACAGGGAATATGCAGGTACACCAGCCATCACTAAAAGGCCAGTTCGTTACCCAAATGGGAAAGCGGGGGGCCGAAGCCCCCCGCCGTCACCGTCACTATCCGCCTGATCAGGCAGTACGGGCAGTGAGTTTGCCCTGCTTCTTCGCGTTACGGCAGGTCAGGTTGCCGTAGCAGAAGATCAGCGCGTAGCGGGCATCCATGTTCTCAGGACGGACGAACTCCGTCTGCTGGAACCACTTGCCGCTGTGCCCAACCAGAGTCAGGTACTTGGAGTTGATGAAGTACATCACACCAGCGGTGCAATCCACGTCGTAGACCACCGGGGCGGCCTTGAACAGAAGGTTCTGGAACCCGCTGTCAGCCGTCTTGGTGTCGGTGTAACGGAGTTGCGGCGTGAGCAGCGACTCGTACTTCTCAAACAGGGTCTGAGTGGTGAGCACCATGTCCGGATGGTCGTTACCAACCGAAACGGTGTTGTAGGCGGTGGTCATGTCAGCCGTGGTGAGAGCACCAGCGGTGTTCTCCTCATACGACTGCCAGAACTCGTTGCCGGAAGTGGCGCGGTTGATGCCACCGACAGTGCCGGAAGCCTCAACAATGTTGCCGAGACCGTCCCAGTCCTTGCCGGAGTTACCGGTGCCGTCACCGAAGAACATGGCGTTGAAGCCTTCCTTCATCGACTCCTCGGCCTGCATGACCTTGGCTTCCAGAAGGTTGATGATGGCCTGCTCGCCGTTGTTCTTGGCCTCTTCAATGCCGGAGATCGCGATGGAAACGGCGTACTGCTTCCAGTCGTACTCGGCGGCGGTGATGCCTTCCTGAGCGGTCAGCGAAAGCGTGTCGTAACCGGAGTACGACGCGACGGTGCTGTTCTCAGCGTAGATCAGCGGCTCCACAATCTTGGTGCCGCCATCCACCATGCGGATCCGTCCCCGGTCCATAAGGTGGTTGGTGAGCGGACGAGCGTTGAACACGTTGTCCGTGAGTTGATCGCGGTAGTTCGCGATGGTGGTCGACAGCAGGCTGTCGAAGTTGGTGTTACCAGCCATTGTTGATTCTCCCTAGAGAATTAGGCGACGCCGTACTCCCGCTTCGCGGCATTCCAAGCGTCGGAAACTGAACGGATTGGAGCCGATTCCGACTGTCCTTCACCAGCCGCCCCAGACCCGCCAGCAACCAAACCTGCACCCCGCTTCGCATCCAGCACCGCCTGCTCCTGAGCAGTACGGTCACCCGCCAGTTGCTCGGCGGCCTGCACGCGGGCCACCAGCCGGTCGTAAGCAATCTGCTTGTAGACCGCCTCCAGATTCGTGCTCCCCGACGCAAGCGCCTGAGACACAACCTCCTGAGGATTGAAATCGTCTCCATATGTGGTTTGCAGTCGTTCAACTTCCTGTTGGAGTTGCTGATACGCCCTGTCCTCTTCAAACTGGCGGATCCGCTCGTCAAGTTCTTTCACCCGGGCTTCAACTGGGTCGGTCCACTCAGCCCCCTGAGTCTCCGCAGTTGCCTGATCGGCAACCTGCTGAGCCTCGGCCTTCGACAACCCGTAGTGGGTTTGCAGAAGGTTGATGGTCTGCTTGGGGTCGTTCTCCAGCGCCTGAGCAATTGCACTTGCCCACTGAAGTTGCTGTCTCTGCTCTGCCAGTTCCTGCGTCTTGCGGGTGTAATCCGCCTGACGGCTGTAACCGGCCACCGCCTCTGACAACGGAACCCGCACGTCCTCACCGTCGACCTTGACCGTCACATGATGGTCAGAGAATTCTTCGACGTTCAGGATTGGTGCATCGTCCGCCACATCTGGCGTTCCGCCCACATCTCCAACTTGTCCGTCTTCGACGGGGTCTACTTGCGGGGCATCAATCGTGTCACTCACTATGTCTCCAGAGTCCATGTCGGTTGCTCTCACGGAGGGTCGAAACCCTCCATATAGATAGAAAAACCGTTACCTAGAGATCGTTAGATGACTCGGCGGGACAGCACACAGCACTGCAAAATGGCGATCCCATTAGAAAAATGGCGGGTTTCCAGATCGAACGTCGACGCCAACGTCACATACGTCGCGTCAGACGCCACCTCATAACCCGACGAGGTGATCACACGAATCTTCGGTTCGTGTGGCACCGGAAACCAGTCGTCATCCAACGAATACGAGTCGTGCCACACGATCTCAACTAGCGGCGGTTGACCTGCTTCCGGCCACGATCGATCTGGTTCCTGAGTTCGTTTGCCGCCCACACGCACACTCCAACAACAATCACGAATACGCCCACTAGCACGGCTACAGCCGTCTTGACGGCCGTCACCACAGGTGACGACACGCCCAATACCTTGCGCTCAGAATGTCCGTAGCCGTCTCGCACTTGTGGCGGGCACGGAACGACTTGCGGCGAGCCTTGCCACGATCCGTCTTCGGATCCGACCCCTCTGTGGTCACACCCTGCTGACCGAACCGGATCGTCTTCGTCTTGCCTTCAGAGTTGCGGGCAACAACAATCCACGACTTGGTCGGATGATTCGGTGTGCGCTTCGGCTTGTTGTAATCCGACACTCCGGCGTTCACCAGTTTCGGATCTTTCTCAGCCATCGCTCAGTAATCCATGTTGTTGCGCCGAGTCGCAGAACGACGCGGCGCGGCCTTCTTCGCAGGAGCCTTCTTCTTCGCCGCCTTTGCGGCCGCCTTCTTCCCGGCCGCCGTATACGGATACGACTTCCCATTGACCTTTGGCATCACACACCTCCACTGTTTGGTAGCGCCACCCCAAGACGGGACGACAATGCGGCTAACACCGCAGGATCAACACCCGACAGTTCCATCGGGTTTGCCGCCGGGGGAGCGGCCACACCAGCCGGACCCGCCGGAGGCGGCTCAGGCATCGGCACAGGCATCTGAGCGGGAACAGCCTCCGGCCCAACCTGATCCTCAGGTTGCGGCGCTTGGATGAACTCACCCGGATTCTTGATACCGAACCCGAACTGCAACACGTGAGCGGCCAGCCGCTCCACGTTGATCACACCAGCAGACGCAAACGGAGCCATCGCATCCACCATCTGAAGAGCCGACTGGCGACGGAACGACTCATTGTTAGGCGCAGTAGAACCAGCCTCCACCTCATAGTCGAACTGCCCAGAGATGTAGTCACGATCAAACGTGACCCACATCGGCACCCCATCCTTGCCAGTCACACGCGCAACCTGCTGACCCGTCATGTACTGCTGAGCCAAAGCAACCATCCGGACAGCAACCTCAACGATCGCACCCTCAATCGTCGCCAACTTGTCAGCCGCACGAGCGTTCGCCGCGTCCTGCATGATCGCGGCCTCCGTCGCTGTGCGACGGATCTCCGGCAACGCGCCACGCTGATACTCCGACACCCCGGTGATCTGCTCCACATCCCCTTGGATCATCTCCGACTGGTTGTAGAACTCTGGGGGAGTGATCACCGCAGGGAACGGGGCCACCACATTCGACAGCGGCTCATCCGAAGCAACCGGCACCAGCACGTTGTCGTAATCAGACTCCAACGCTGAACGGCCATCACCATCAAACGCAGACTCTTTGAACAGGTACTTGCGTGAGAACCGCTTGCGGTGGTTCATCATCTGTGTGCGGGTCTCATTCAACTCCCGTTGAAGCGGCTCAATCGCCTCCAGATCACCCATCGGATAGAAGTGATCCGGCACGTCATAGTTGCGGATCATCACGAACGGATGACCGAACGCGTACGGCATTTCTGTTGGCTTGATCAGGAAGTGGTCGCCCCCCTCAGCAAACACCGACATCGTCTTGGTCCGGATGTCGTAGTACTCCCAGATGTCAACGTACGAGTGGCTGTCGTCGTGGGTCTTCTTCCGTCCCGTTTCGTCAGCGAAACGTGACGTGGATGACGGGGCCACCCGATCGCGGGCCTGCTTCGCATACCGCTTGTCGGCCTTCACATCGGCCAACGGGCGGCGGACCCGCTGAGCAATCCACTTGGCGTCCCGCATCGATGTGGCATCCGGATCGATGAACACATCGAACGGAGACACACGCTCAACAAACGGGCGGTCCTCCACAACCACAATCGACGGTGTCACCTCGTTGCCCTCAGCGTCTGGATCCGACGGCTCGTCACCAGACTCCACCGTCTCCTCTTCGACATACCGGTAGCCGCACTTCAGCCAGCCGTGACCGACCACCAGAAAGTCTTTGACCGCACGCCGGAACTCTGGCTTCACCTTGTAATGCCGCCACCAGTAGTTGATGACCGCCTCCGTGATGATCGCCTTCGGCGCATCATCCGGCTTCGTCGCATTCACCGCGATCTTCGGATAGTTCACCGACACCGACGGAGCAATCACGTTCACCGTGGAGAACGCAATGTTGACCAGCAGACGATCCTCATCAGACGCAAACTCGTAGTGGCGGCCCCGATACAGATCGATCAGCCGACGCCAACAGGAGTCGTAGCCCTCTTCACGCCGCCACCGTTTCGACGTGGCGAGATGCTTGCGATACTTGCCGAGCCGATCGGCGTTGGATGGGCGTGCCATCAGGCCCGATCCTCAGGGAGATTTACAAGGAACGCCTGTGCGGTGCGGCCAGCAAGGTTCCACAAAGCGATAACGCCTGCCATCAGCGCCGCCTCAAAGTACGAGCAATCAAACACTTCGGTCGTAAGCGGCGAGGCAGTCGCGCCCGCGACAAATGTCGCGAAGGCTCGCCTCAAAGCGTCACGGTAATCCATCATCATCTCCCTTTGTCCAGATGCCATTCGATGTGGTCATCCACTCGTTCGCTGACGTGATCCACCTTGCGGTCGATCGAATGCAACAAGTCGCTGTTACGGGCGTGATCCCGGTTGTTCTCTCGTCTGGTGCGTTCGATGAGAGCCACCAGCACTCCAGATGGGGCCAGCAAAGCGACAGCGATCTGGACCCACGACGGCATCTCACACCCACCGGTTCCCGACGTACTCAATTTCACGGCCGTCACGCTTCGCAGAATCGATGATCTCCCGCTCCTGCTCTTTGATTGTGGACTGCCCCCACATCTCGCGGCCCTGCTGGAACCCGAAACTGATTCCCGACGCATGGCATCGGAAACAGATCGAACGTGGCGTCTTGGGATCGACCCGGAACTGTTTCCCGCAGTCGGTGCAAATCTCACTGCCCATACACACATAGGGCAGATCGTTACCTAAGGGTTTTCGGCCGAAACCGGCCGAATCACATCCGTTTCCGGAAGTTGTGGGCACCAATCGGCACCCGTTCAAACGCCGACCCCTCATCCACCACAAACCGTTCAAACCAGCCAAGGCTGTACTTCGGCAACGGCTGTTCACCCCGATACTCCGGCAACCACACGTACTTCAACATCTGGTTCGCAATCGCCAACGACATCACACGGTCATCATGCGGCGACCCGTGCGTCCGACCATTCTGATCCCGCACAAACGTCCGCAACTCTGCAATCGTCCGATCACACGGAATCACCACACCCGCGTCACGCAACGCCGCCGACAACTCGTCCAACGCCAACGGCTTGGACGATGACGTGGTTCGCCAACCCAACTGCTCGGTCGCTTCCGGGTTTCTCTGCTGAAGCCTGCGAGTCCGATACAGATTCCGATACCCGTACCGCTGAGCCGCCTTCAACGTCGTCAAACCGTGGTTGTTGTTCTCCACACCCACCAGAGCCGTGTTGAACCACCATCCGATCTCCGACAACAGATTGCCGTACAAGTCAGGTTCGACATGCCCGTGCCAGTGCGCCACCAGCGCACCATCACGGGCGTTCAACACATGGCACGACGAATAGTCGCCATGCGACAACCCCTCAGCAACGTCAGCGCCAATCACGTACACGCCATCAGGAGATGGCTGGGACCACACAGCGAACTCGCCGTCCTGAGTCAGCCGATACTCCATGTGTTTCGGCGACAACACATGCACAAAGCCGCGTGTCGGCTCCACAGTCTCAAAGCCATCCAGCACGTCGACATCGAACACAGGGTTACCGGACTTGATGAACGCCTCATCTGGGGAACGCGGATACTCCTGATGCAACTGCCATCCCGGCATCGACCGCTGTTTCGCCTCATACCAGTCGTCATCACGATCGCCGGCAGACCACGGGAAGAACAACCCTGAGAACAAGTTCGTGCCGGTCTGCGAACCAGTCCACAGATGATGAAAGAAGTTGCCGGACCCGTTCGCCGTACTGAGACAGATCACACGGCCACCCACGTCTGCGACAGGCTCAATGGACGCCCACGCCTCTTCAGGGTTCGGCAAGAACGCCATCTCGTCCACGATCACCAGATACACCGATTCGCCACGGGCAGGGTCGTTGCCAGACGGCAACGACTCAATCGCTGACTCGTTCTCAAACAACAACTTCAACTGGTTATCAACCACCAGTGAAGGGCCACGATCCTTCATCCACTGAGGCATGAACTTGTAGCCGTACTTCGACTTCGACAGCAGTTTCGCCGCCTCACGCTCCGTACGGGACAACATGACCACGAACCGGTCAGGGAAGAAGAACGTCAACCAGAACGCGTACGCCGCCGCAAGTGTGGAGAACCCAATCTGACGTGCCTTCAGCACAACCGAATACCGGCTGTCCAGCCAGTGTTCGATCGTCTGCACCTGCGCGTCCCGCAACTCAAACAGGATCCGCCCGTCCTGTGGATGTTTGATGTGCCAGTAGTGCTCACAGAAGTAGGCGAACGCTTCGGCAAGTTGTTCGTTGGTGGCGTTTGCCGGACCACGGCAACGCCGCCACTCCCGCTCATCTAACAGTGATTCAAGATCCATAAATCAGTCGCGTGGCACCTGCACCGCATAGTTCACACGTCGACGGAACCCCGGCCCATACACCGGCCGCATGATCACTGCCATCGACAGGGTCTCACCGGCGTTGCTCCACAACGCCACGTCACGGGAACCGTTGCCAGAACCGGTCGCCGTCTTGAACGTCGTGGTAAACGCCGCAATAGACGACCCCCCAACACCCGCACCACTGGCGGTACGCAACGATGCCTTGGCGGCAACAATCGTGCTAGCACCCACACCAGACCCGCTGGCAGTCTCCACAGCAGTACGCAGGCCAGTGGTTGTCTGAGCACCAGTGCCGGACCCTGTGGCCGTTTCCAACGCAGTTCGTAGTCCGGTAGCGGAGTCTCCGGCTGTGGCACCACCCGTGCCGGTCGCAGTACGGGGAATAATGTTTACGCCTACAGCAGACTGGGTGGAGGTGCCGGAGCCTGTGGCGGCGGCACCCTTCTCTCCCGTATACAACACATCAGACTGACGGTACTGGGTGTTGTGATTCCTATAGCCACGGTAGATGGCGGAGACATCGACAGTCGTGTAGGTGACGCTGGAGGAGCCGGTGCCACTGCCGGAGGCTGTGGCCTGATGAACAACGGCACCCTGATAACTGGCGGATGTTGACCGGTAAACAATGTTCGGGTCCGTATAGGCGTTGTTGATCGGGCCAGTGCCTTCAAACGTGATGTTGGGGGTGTCATACCCATAGGTGTCGTCGTAGATCAACGACATGATCAACTACCTAGGTCGATCTGCACCCAACTGGTGGTGTCCTCATCCCACACATAACGCTGACCGTCATCCGGGCAAGCAACCGGCGCATCCCATTCGCAGGTGTCCTCATCCAACACCCATGACGGATACGGCTGAGGCGGGATGAAAGCATCACGGCCCTCATCGTAAGTGAACCCGACACCCGCATAGTTCTTCCGAATGTTGTTGTTGTACGAGGTGCGGACACAACGCTGATTGCGTTGCTGGCCGTAATAAGCCTCCCAATCGGAAATGCCGTTCACAACTTCATCTTCGTCACGACCAACAATAACTTCGGTCACAATGTTGTTGTCGTCAAGAAATGCGTAATGAGCCATCAGG
>Ga0181577_10001925_pt1 | contig 16450 bp, 34 predicted proteins | sample 101ome_21_FD_132468 | JGI IMG/M metagenome (GOLD analysis project Ga0181577, IMG submission 132468) | Coastal salt marsh microbial communities from the Groves Creek Marsh, Skidaway Island, Georgia - 101413BT metaG (megahit assembly) | ecosystem: Environmental > Aquatic > Marine > Intertidal...
GTACATGAGCACAACTGATGGGGCTGTCACAAGCACGGCCCCGAGCACAGCTGGTGAATTTGTTAGAGTCGTAGGCCACGTAGTGGACGCGACAAATAGAACCATCTACTTCAAACCTGACAACACTTGGCTTGAGCTATGAGTAAGATTATCGGAGTTGATACAGCGAACATCGACAACATCTCCGGCCTTGGCACTGGAGGTGGTGGGGGCATCAGCCCTGTTCCGTCCACGACGGATTCAGGCATTCTGATTTGCCCAACAAACGCAGGGTTGAAAGACCCTTATAGTGAGGCTGAGTTTTCTGCCTATTCCAACCCTGTCCACATGTATCAGCTATCCAACCTTACTGGGGTTGTGAAAATAGATCAGGGAAGTTACTCTTGGGGGGTATTGTTGTCTAATGGCAATTTGTACACAGGCGGCAGTTCTAACACGTCGTACCTTGGACTCGATTCCACAACGGCAACAAACGTTCAGAATAATGGAGGTCTAGCTCTCTCTTTGAGTAGCGTCAGCAAATTTACCTTCATTAGCAACGGCATTTTTGCAATCAAAACCAACGGGGAGTTGTGGTGGGCTGGCTCTACCAATGGATTGCTTGATAACACCGGGACTGGGCAAGGCACAACGAACTCATTTTATGGGTGGACTCAAGTTGGCAGCGACAGTGATTGGTACGATGTAGAAGGGTACCCACAATACCCATATCAAGCCATAGCTATCAAGGGGTCTTCTGGATCTAGGTACTTGTACTCCTGCGGAGGTAATCAAAACTACGGGACAGGACAGGGAACCAATAGCGGCTCTACTCTCTCTTGGACTAGGGTCAAATCAGCAGCTTCAACAGACCTGTCAGAAAGCATCAGCAAGATCGCACTTAGCTATGCGTCTGGCCTAGCCGTTACCGACAGTGGCAAGCTCTTTTCGTGGGGCGAGAACCAGTATGGAGCCTTGGGTGATGGCACCACAACCGACAAACCCTATGCGACGCAGGTCGGAACCGACACAGATTGGACGAATTGTTGGGTGCAGCGATTTGGAGGCTTCGCATTGAAGTCAGGCGGCACTCTCTACATGAGCACCTCCACTGGATCATGGAGGATTGAGCCAAGCACGTCTAAGACCTTCACTCAAATAGGAACGGATACCAACTACCAAGATGTGGCGCTTTGGAGAACCACCTCGTCTGGGATGGGTTACGCCGTGTTTGCAAAAAAAGGAGGATCGTGGTATGTGTCTTCGAATCCCGTTGCAGCAGGAAGCTGGACTGGATCGTCATACTGGGGTGGTTCGCCGGAAGGAACATGGACCGCAATCAACGATGCCTTGACTGAAAATGACATCACGGGAACTATAGACTTTGTGTTTCCCTTCTTCAGTGTCCAAAACGGTAGCTCACCACAAGTAATGTTTGCAGTATCATGACAAGACAAGTAACAATTACCAGCGAGTCTGACCTCGAACAGACATGGAAAGACGCCAACTGCCCCAACATGGGTTGGTCTTTTAGTGAGCAAACTCTAGAGGAGTGTGAGCAAGAGGATGGGACATACGTCGCCACCTACGAAACGCTAGAGATACCAGAGGGTGAGACCATGTGTTTCACGTACCTGACTGGATCTGGAGAAACAACTTACCATCTTGAGGCGGGAGAATACGGAGTGAAACCATCCTAACCATAGCCAATGAAACAACTTTTCCTCTTCTCGCTTTTCACACTTTTCTTTAACTCATTCATCGGACAGGAGTGTGCTCTGCTGCTGCCCGAGGTGAATACTATGGGCCTTCAGGATCGCGTATTTGTAGACCTTGACGACGTAGAGGTGCAGACACTTCCTGTTGTTTTTCATATTGTGCATACGGGGGCGGGAGAGGAGAATAACATCTCTGACGATCAGGTGTGGTCGCAGGTAGATGTGCTAAACGAGGAGTTTGCCGAAAGTAAGATTCAGTTCTGCCTTGCTGCGAGAGACCCAGAGGGCAACCCTACCGACGGCATCACGCGCTTTGACGGTTCCATCTGGAAGGCATACGTGGCAGAAGGCATCTCCAATGGTAACGACCCGGATGCAATGGACCAAGAGAACCTGAAGGAAGCAGTTGGGTGCTGGGATCCGTATGAGTACATCAACATCTACGTGGTAAACGAGATTAATGGCAATGACGGTGGCTGGGGCATTCAGGGCTTTGCTTATCTGGGGCCGACGGGTGACTGCCGAGATGGGATCGTCGTGCTGTACAACACCGTAGGCACTGTGGGCGTACAGAAGCCAGGGCGTGAGCTGGGATTCACGACCGTTCACGAAATGGGGCATCACCTCTCTCTGTGGCACACCTTCAGCAACAGCAACGACTGTGAAGAAACAAACTGCGAGAGCCAAGGAGACCAAGTATGTGACACACCTCCTACTCTGGAGAACAGCCAATGCACCTCTCCTAGCTGCCCGGACGCGCTCGTTGAGAACTTCATGGACTATACCCCTGAGACCTGCAAGAACAGCTTTACTGTAGGTCAGGCCGAGCGTATGCACGAGTGCCTTCAGACGGTCAGAACTGGACTGACGGATAACCTATCATGTGTGGCACCTACCGACTACGACGTAACTCCCACGGTCGCGTACTACCAGCAGCAGTGGTGTACGCCCACGCAGGATATTTGGGTGGAAGTAAAGAATCTAGGCTCCTTGCCTGTAGATTATGCCGTGATCGACTTGTACTGCAATGGCGATCAGTACTCAGTAGACCTCTTTGACCTTATGCCAGGGGTGGCTCAAGAGGCTTTTTTTGAGGATGTCTACGTAGAGGGGGCTCAGATGATCGAGGCGCAGGTCTCGAGCGCACAGAACGACTACCTCGACAACGACTACGCGTGGTGGCCTATTGAGACAGTGGCGGGAGACCTGATGAGCATCACAGTGTCAACAGACAACTGGGCCAATGAGACCGACTGGGTCATCTACGACAGCTCGGGAGAAGTCTTGATTGGTGATGGCAACTACCCTCTTGGCGCAGCCACCTACGAGTATGAGATCTGTATCTACGAAGAGTGCTACGATGTAGTCATCGAGGACTCCAATGGCGACGGGTTCTGCGCCTTTGACTTCGGCAACGATGGGGTCTGCGACTTTGGCGGTGAGGGTATGACGGCCACCGTAGGCAACGACACGCTTTTTACGACGGGGTTTGGGGCCAGCTTCGACGTGTGGGAAACCACATTCTGCAACACTCTCCCGGCATGCCCCTTGGACTACGATGGAAGCGGAACCATCGGCAATGGCGACGTTCTTGTTATGCTCTCTAACTACGGATGCGAGGGCTACTGCAATGGTGACGCCAACAACGACGGCATCGTCAACGTACAAGACTTGCTCACAATGCTTGCCGCCGTGGGTGACTGCCCCGTAGAGCAGGACTTCTCTCCCGGCACCTACAAAGATTTGATCGTGGGTAGCGACGGCTTCACATGGCCCTCGGGCCAACCGCAGATCTACGATATCTTGGGCCAGAAGGTAGATAAACCCTTCGACCAGCTCGCCACTGGCGTGTACATCCTGCGGTGGAAGCGTGTAACCAAGAAAGTCTTTGTGCAATGAAGAGGCTACTGTGGTTCTTTCTGCCTCTTTTCTCCTACGCTCAATGCGACATGGAGATTATTGGGTTCAACCCCATCTCCACCGACATCACCATCGCCGTCAACGGAGCGGAGTGCGGCACGCCAGCAGATAGCATAGGTGAGTTCCTGCTTGCTATCACCTTTAACCCTCCCCTTGAGGACAACCCCTTCCCGTGCTTCTACGACCACGGATGGGCGCTGCTTATCTTCCCTCTCGACTTCCCTGGTTTCGAGATAGGTCAGGGCGAGGACAACATCTTGCAGACGGGCGACACCGTTACATTCAACTTGCTGGACACGCCATTCTTTGGTAGCGGCACGGCAGACTGCTGGGTAGAAATTTTCCAGAGCGGATCCTACTATGAGGAATGCCTCATTATGACGGTGTGGCAAATAAACGACTCCGACGCCATACAAGGCCAGCCTGGAAATGGCGGCTTTGCATACCCCGACGAGAACATCTACAACAGCTGGATCCAGTGGAGCCTAAACGGGGCGTGCGATCCACCTCCGCCTCCCATTGTGCTGGGATGTACGGATATGTTTGCGTACAACTACAATACGGAGGCTACTGAGGACGATGGCTCGTGCGTATATCAGGGTTGCGTAGATCCCGCCGCCATCAACTACTGTGCTGAGTGCACTATCGTCGGGCCGTGCGAATACTACCCCGAGGAAGGCGAGAACTGCAACGACCCGCTCATCTGGGTGCCCAACACGTTTACTCCTAACGGAGATCTGCTCAACGAGTACTGGAAGCCTGTTACGCGCAACGAGTGCTGGTGGAAATGGGAGTGCAGGGTCTACAACAGGTGGGGTACACTGGTATGGATCAGCTTCGACCCTGCGGACAAATGGATTGGCAACAGGCTGCAAGCTTTTGTGCCAGACGGTGTGTATGTGTGGACCATCAAGGCCACAACCTTTCAATCAACAAAAGCCGTTGAGATCAATGGCACAGTAACAGTATTCAGATGAACGTAGACACAATCGTAGGACTCGTCCCCTCTCTTGCCGCCGCCATTGGGGTATGGGTATCTCTTAATAACGAGGTGGCCAAGTTGAAAGGTCGTGTCTATCGGTTAGAAAACGACCAGAGCGAACTTAAGACTATGCTCAAGGAGTGTGTTGAGGGCATTCACGAGTTGAAGCTATTGCTTGCCAAGAAAGGCATGTGATGCGCGACATAGAATACATAGTAATACACTGCTCGGCCACACCACCGAGCATGGATATAGGAGCAGATGAAATCAGAAGATGGCACACGCAAGAGCGTGGTTGGACGGATATTGGGTATCACTTTGTCTGTCGCCGCGACGGTACTATTGAAGAGGGTCGCCCCATTAAACGTCCTGGGGCGCACGTTAAAGGCTACAACCATTCGTCGATTGGTATCTGTTGGGTTGGCGGCATTTCGTCATCGCAAAAAGCTGAGGACAACCGTACGGCTGATCAAAGCCGTGCGCTCTATGAAAAAATCACAGAACTTAAACGACAGTTCCCAGAAGCCGAAGTCCTAGGACATAGGGATTTCGATGGGGTCGTCAAGGACTGCCCCAGCTTCGACGTGAGGAACTGGTACACTACGATATGCGATACAACAAAGGAGGATCAGGAAAGCGAAAGAACTCATCGCCCGAACACGACATTCAAGTACTTATTGTGGACCATCTTGAAGCGATGGATCCTCAACCGCTTTTCTCTGCGACGGTAGGGGGTGTACGTGTGGCGATGCACACGGCACTCAAGATGAAACAGGCGGGATACAAGAAGGGAATCCCTGACTTGCTCATCTTCGAACCGCGCAATGGATATGTCGGGCTAGCCCTGGAGGTTAAGACCATGGTGGGTCGAGCCAGCGAGCACCAGAAGGATTGGCAGGAGAAGCTGCGCAACAGGGGCTGGAAGGCGGAGATATGCAAGGGCCTCAATGCATGCATAGAGTGCATTGATGAGTACTTCCAAGAACAGAGCGACGTACTATAGACTTCATTGTGGTTGGTGAAGGGCGTCTATGACGTCGAGAGGGGGCTTCGGCCCTCTCTTTCTATTCCTGGTCGTCCTCTTCCATCCAATCGAGATCGAAGAAGTATTCTTCAATATCGAACCGCTTCTGCTCTGCGGTACCTATGAAGGTGTGCAGACAGATGGGCGTTTCTGGACCGTGGTATGAACCCCACGTGTTGTAGGCTAGCCATTCTACGGCGTCCTCCCACGTAGCGTCAGGCTCCTGAGCCATGTATACCTCGACCATGGCCCACTTGTCATACACCACGCGATGCACGCCATCACCATCTTCTAGTATGCCGATGATCGCTGCATCGTATCCATCAAAAAAACCGAGACCTTCCTGACTCATTTGATAATGTTGTTTTGTACCCACACTAGTCCGTTGCGCGTTACCTCGACCAAGGCATAGCCGTGCTGCCAGTCGTTGCGCGAGTGGTACTTGGGGCGCGGCTCACCCAAGTGCCCTATGACGTGGCATTGCAGTAGCTTGCCCGCTCCGTCGCGCGTGTAGAAAGATTCAGGTCTGTGCAGGTGTCCACACATAGCCGACTTCTTCATCTTAGTGAACAACTTGCGCGAGGGGTTGACGCCACCCACACCACGCATCTCATGGCCATGGAGGAAAGTCATATCACCACAGTGGATGAATCCCCCTGGAATCCACCGCACCTCCTGTGCGTGGAGGTCTAGCATGCGCTCCATCTCTAAGCCAGGCACACCCTCTAGCTCACTGGCGTTACGCTGCACGTAGTGCTGCAACCTGATCTCGTGGTTGCCCTCTACGTAGTACATCTCCGCATCCCTAAAGGCTTCTCTTATGCCGAAGATAAGCTGGGCTCCAACGGCTACCTCGTCAGCGAAGGACAGCGTGTCGGGTTCGTTGGGGTACTTGCTGATGCGGTGGAAGTCCATGATGTCGCCCAGGAGGATGACGGTGTCAGCACCAAACTCCTGACCCTTCACCATAGCTTCGCGCAATGCAGCAATGTCGTGGTATGGGCAGTGCACATCGCTGAGCACGAGGATACGCCTGTTGCGGCTAATCGTCAGGTCCTCCTTACGATTCTTGTAGTAGCTTTTAGGGATGAGTTCACTCATAGTAGTCGAGCTTGAAATTCTCTTTGATCGCCTTGGACATCCACCCGCCAGTAGGTAAGCCTAACAGACGAAGCAGGTCGTCGACGAGCTCGTCTTGATTGGGAGACACTTCATCATCCTCAAACCACCCGCACACCTTCTGCGCCGTCCACTTCAAATACGCCTGGTCTTTCATGTCGAGCACCATGGCCAGCTCTTTATTCTTAGCTCCGAAATGCTCACGCGCCAGATCGTCGATGTCTTCGATGTACTGCTGGTAGCTCTCGTTCATCGTTACGGGCAGGCGTGTCTCGCTGGCCGCCTCATTCATGCGTGTGATCGTCTGGTTGACGTGCCATCGTCGTCGCCCGAACAGCTCTCCTATCAGTTCATTGGGTAGATACAAGAACTGCGAGAGGTAGTACTGAATAGCTGCGCCCTCAGCCCGACCGTATGTCGTACCCTCCCGGCAGATCTCATTGTACAAATCGAGCAGGTGCTCGACCTCTTCGTAGGTGAAAAAGTGTTCCTTGCCAGTAGTCATCAACACATGTTTATTTCAAATCCGTACATCCCGTGGTAGCCCCACCCCTCATAAACTTCTACTACCACATGCTCGCTCGTCCTCTCAATCTTGTATGTCAAAAAGCCAAACGATGACACGTACTTTCCTTCGTCGGGGTAAGCTTCCGCCAGCACATACGCCATATCCAGAACCTCTCTCTTGGTGATCTCATATTCACCGAGGTCGATATAGATCTTTACGTGCGGTTTCAAGTCTTGTCGTTTATACAAATTACACACACGCTGCGTGAGCTTAGATCAAGCGAACCACTTGAGCCACCTTGGCCAGCTTCATATCCTTGACGTAGAAGTAGTACGCATGCTTACCACCGTGGCGTCCCTGTTCCTCCAGGTTAAGGGCACGGAGCCTACCTTTGAACCTTCTGATGGACCAAGTGTTGTATCCACTGTTCGCGCAGTATGTCTTAAAGCTTTCGTGCGCTCGATCCTGATGCACCTCGACTACGTTCTGGTACTTGGGATCGTTAGAGATGCCACTCCATTCCATCCAACTCATGAACGGATCACCCTCAATACGGAGCCTTTCGATCTCATTCGCTACCACGTCGGGTCGCTCGAGTTTGCCTTCGCCCCTTGCTACCTCAGCGAGCAGAGCCATGCCCAGGCTGATGCCGATGCCCGCCTTTGCTTCCGGGCTGGCTAGCTTCTCGTGCAGGGAGATATCCCTCTTCTTCCAGTCCTTTGCTGTCTTAAAGCTTATGATGTCAAAGCGGCGAGCTACGCCAGGGTCACTAAGCACATAGCTCAGGCCCATCTCATTTGATGCTACCACCAAACACGCACGCGGTGTAATCTCTACTGGCTCGCTGTACAGCTTCCTTGCGATGATGGGTTCTTTTGATACGATCATCTTTAGCGCATCCTTGTCCCCGATGTTCTCGCTGGCATCAGCCGATACGCACAGGGTAGCGTGAGCCAATCGCATCCTGTGGCGACTGTCGTCACGTGTGATTTGCGCGAGGTTGTCGGTGCGCATCACATTCTGACTGCCGATACATCCCACGATGGCTTCGATAAGCGTAGACTTACCCGCCCCTGCGGCACCAATCAGAAGCATAATCTTCTGAGCATTCATGGGGTCACCCGCTATGGCATTGCCAAACATGCCGAGCAGGTACTGCCTAGTATCTGAGCATGGCACAGCCTCCTCAAGGAAGTTGTTCCACACCTTATCCTCTTTCTTCTGCTGCCACTCAGTAGGTATGCAGTATGTGGTTAGGTCTTCGGCACGGTGCCCCGGCACAAAGCTTTCTCTTCCATTGACGACCATGAGCACGCCGTCGCTGTAGTTGATGCCCCGTACCGGAGTGTGACCGTATCCAAAAACCGAAGAGGGTTTGCCGTGCGCAGAGAAGCTCTTGTCAAACTCCCTTGCGAAGTCTGACGTAAGGATGCTCGGCTTGAGCAACTTGGCACCTTTGGCAAACGCCTTAATTACGCGGGACATCTGAGCATCAGTCAGTGGTTCATAATGCGTACCTGTCCAGACGCTTCTGAAACCGCCCAACTCCAAGAGGGGGCTCCCGCACAATTTGCTGAGTTGTGGTATAGCTATCCCGAGCATAGCGGCAGCCGACTTGGCTGGGCATTTATCAGGATCGTATGGTATCTCTACGACTTCGATGATCTTCTCGGGAGTAACCATGTGTTCAGCCAAGGAGCATAACTGCCCCAAGCACTGATCAACTGTTCCCGTCTTTACCATATCGATGTCGCTTGTATTCGGAGATGTGAATGTTTAACCTTGCGTTGAGGGCATAGATACACGATTCCATCAAGCGTATGCGATCGACCGGATCGAAAGATTCTAACATGCCGCTGTGGAAAACGGAACTGAAGTCTTGTGCTAGATGTAGCCCTTCGTCCTCTAGGTCTATGACATCGTGGTCGCTGTGCATAGGCTCTTCCTCGAACGCATCTGTCTCCTTGTAAATCCTATAAAAGTTGTAGGAATTAGTGAAGATCTGTATGACGGCTTCGGCATCGCTGCTATCGTTGCCGAAGTATGTCTTGATGTTTTGCTGGAAGTCCTTGCGGAATTTCTCGAGTGCTCCTGATGTCATACTCGAAGGTATAAAAAAGGGGGCCGACTGTGCCGACCCCCTCACCTATTTACCCAAAACCCTAGCTTAGAAAGGCAGGTCCTCCTGAGAGTTACCTTGTTCCTGCACCTGGGTACTGCTCGGTGCGGCGGGAGCTGCCTGCTCCTGGGCTGCACCTTTCGACATCTGCTCCTTCAACCATCGTGGTACTTCGCAGTTGCCGATAATGGGATCCTCATGTCCAGCCTCGTTGGCTTCCTTGCCAAGACGCTGCTTGATCATGCAGTCGTTGTACTGACTGTTAGGTGTATGCTTGATGCGCACGGGGATGTACTTGCCATTCTTCCCTTCGCGGATCTGACTCTTGTCGATGTCAGTCAAATAGATGATGCCGTCCATGACATCTGGAATAGAGTATTCACTCATCGTTTGTGATTTTTTTAATGTGGTCGGTGATGTCGCGCTGGCTTGGAGCATAGAACTCCATACTGCTTTTTTGATTGAGCTGTGCCTTGACGATGATGTCTTGGATTTCATCAGCTGTCATTTCAATTTTGAAGTCGAGCAGTTGATCGATCAGTTCGTCTTGCTCTTCCCTCATTAAAGTTGTAGTCCTAATCAACCGAGCGGCAAAGCGGCGGCTGTTGTGGTATACGTTGCTGTAGTCGTTCTCGGGACCTACATCGAACAACTCGTCAATCCAATCGGCCATCTTTATACTTCTTCTGAAAGTAACCCACCGTGAATCCAATCACAAAGGCCGTCACAAGATAACCGATCCACGCAATACACACATACTTCGCTACGTCCGCTGTCATTCCATCTCATCTTGTCCCTTGATGCCATATTCGTACAGGTCGGCGCTTTTCAGCACCACACGAGAGAGGGCTCTCTTCTCTGCCATGGCTACGGGGTATGCATTTCTACAGTTCTTAGGGCTGGCTTCGCCGTAAGATTCTTTGAATGTCTCAACCACCTCTGGCTTACCCTTCTCATTCATAACGGTCTGGCTTCTGACAGCCACCGCCTTGATGACGTAGTGGCCAGACTCTACATCGCATAGTGGCTCGACTACATCGAAGTGTACCAAGAGGTTCATGCCTCGCTGAATCTTCTCGATGCCATTTCGAGTAATGATGATGAAGCCCTGGGGTGCTTGAAAGAAGTCGTCTTTCTTAAGATCAAACTTCTCAGTCAGCATCCTGAATGTTTGCTTCTGATCTTCGGAGAGATTAGGTCTAGCCATATTTCTGATTGATGATGTCTGCAATCATGGAAGTCTTGAACTTCAGCTCGCGTTCAGTAGACCACAGCAATCTCTTGACGTCGTCGCGCTGCTCGAGCAGAGTACTGATAGCAGTATCAGCTGCACGAAGCAATCGAAAGTGCTCACGGTACTGATCCTCCTGGCCTTCAGGAACTGACGCAGGATTGAGATCCATTGTCAGCTCCATCTGGTCGGCCTTGAGTCCTAGCTTCAGAGCAATACCTGTTAGCTCTGCTGTAGTCACTTCTTTGCTTTTCTACGGTCACCAGTGATGGCCGTAATCAACAAGTCGATGTAACCAAAGACCATGTTGTCGGTCTCGGTAGGAGTGAGATTCACGATGATTTTTACAAAGGCCATAAGCCCAATCGTGAGGGGAACCCAGTTCTCAATGAGGAAGTTAGTAGTATCCATATCAGTAATCATAAATTTCGCCGTCGTTATCGTAAAGTACAATGGTCTCAGAGACAAGCTTGCGGTCAGCTAACTTGATGACTAGACACCAGTACGGTTTGAGACTGCCATCAACAAAGATAGTGTCAATGGTTGAGGACATCTTGTAATCCTCACGCTCTTGGAACTCAAGAGGTATCTGATCCATAAGTCGTGTGGGTATGATGCCACTGTTGATCATATCGTAGTCGAGAAGTACATTGGCTGGAGTGCTCTGTCTCGATACTTGATTTCGGTATTGGTGCAGGAGATAGATGATAACCATCCCAGCTAGGCAAAGGTAAATGAAGGCGATCATAATGCTATGGGTTGTAGTTCTTTGTTGGCTAACTTAAAGATTTCTTCTTGAATACGCAAGGCTTCGTTCTCATTATTTAAGATACCGTCGATAGCCGCTTGAAAGCACAGCCATCCTATAGCTTCGTGGCAGATCATCCAGTGCTTACGTCTCATGCGCGGAGACTCAGTGATGTGACGTAGGTGATACAAACTTTTGTGAAGAGTTCGCAACCTGGCTTGGTACTTGGCACCACGCTTGTGTGATACCGAAGCGGCTTCGATGCCGCTGTGACGGACCCAGTAGAAGATCCTTTGGTCGATGTCGTTTCTCATTGGTCATAGATTTTTCCGTTCTTGTATACGGGGATGGTAACGTAGTAGCTAGGCTTACTGCTAGCTGTGTTCTTGAATCCTACACGGAGCTTCCATACTTTCTCTCCGTTGTATCGAGCAGGGAGGATGGTGCAGGACAATCGTCCTGGCACCGCCCTGTAATGCTCGTCGAACATACCACTAGGGTGTGCTCGCAATGTGTCCCAATATCTACGAGGTGGCTTGCCTTCCTCAAACTTCTGCTTGATACGCTGCAATGCTTTAGGTGGTTTTGGTGACGGATCGTCGAGGTACCACCTCAGTGTATTGCCAAGCAGAGAGAAGAAGAAGATACATATTAGCATCTTCTCGTAGAATATGAGACCAAACTGTGTTACATTATTCATGATGGTAGTGGACCCCAAAAGAGTCGCTTGGCTTTCTTAGCTGTTATCTTTCGTGTAGCCTGGCTTCCCGGGAAGTCACCCAAGCTCAGCTTGAGATGGCGTCGTCGTTCATAGATAGCTACTGGTGTGCGATCAAGGGCTTGGGCAATCTCTATGTTGGTCTTGCCTTGCTTGATCATCTTCTTGATGGCTTGGGTTTCCCAAGGGCTCCATCGCTTGCGGGTAATTTTTGTCTTACGCATTGTATTGAATTTTGTAAAGGTGTAAACAAGTATCGTCTTCGTCGATGGTCACATACTCCTGCTTCCCATCGTGCATATCGTCGAGGTCAAAGAACACGTGCTCGTACAGCTCGTGTGTCAGCTCGTTGAACGTCATAAAGTCCTGGCTAAATCCCCTGCTGTGCAGAGCTACGTTGACTACGTAACACATGATCTCTACGTAATCTCTCAAGAACTCTACCGACTCGTAGATCTGATCGTACACTAAGTAGTTGGGATACTGATAACGATCGAGCTCTACTTCTATGGGATCGATGCGGTGTATGCTAACTACATGGTCATCTTCTCCATGCGTTAGCTGCCATCGTGTGCGCCTTCCTTTGTCGTCGAACTCCTTTGTTTGCTCATCGAGGTCAATGGTGTAGCCCATCATACACAGGTGAGTGAGATGGTTGTTGACCCACAGTTCTACCTCACCTCTGTCGTCAAAGACTTTGAAGGTGGGCTCGCTGTAACCGGAGCACAACCCCGATGGTGTGCTCACGGCTACATACCTGTCGCTTGCTTTCGTCTTGTTCATGCAAGCTGCTGTTGTTTTTCGATGAGGAACATCTCATCGAGCTCGATCCTTGAATTGGTAGGGAACTCCCTGGATAAAAAGTCTAGGGCGTCATCCTTCGTATCGAAGGTGAGCAGTTGCAGATCCTCGTTGTGGAGGTACTCGTAGCCATTAAGGCTGATCCCGTTGATAGGGCGTCCAATGATGTAATTCATAGTGCAAGTATAAGAGTTTTAGGTTTAGATAACAAATTAAACTATGTTCCAGTATATGTTTGATAGGTCTTCGTAGAGCTTTGGTAACTCCTCGGATGGATCGAAGAGGATGTCGTCCTGCTGTGCTTGTAGGTATTGATCCATCGCTTCGAGGAAGTCGCATCCCGCTTTGCGGTAGTCGATGTCGTCACGGTACGGGTTGGAGTCCTGGCCGTTCTTTTCGACAAGCCGTTCGAGGAATGCGATGCGCTGATCGCTCACATACTTGAGCTTATTGTAGGCCATCACGTGAAATTCAATAAGGCTTTTGGTCTCTTTATTCATAGTCAGTTATTGTCCAGTTAAAAATAAATTCTTCGAGTTCATCGGCAAGGTTCTCCATGTCGGTATGGAGTAAGACCTCTTCGCGGTCAACGAGGAGCTTGTGTAGCTCCTTGTATGCACCAGTGTAGTTCAGCACATGGCTGATACGTTCGATGAGCTTTTGCTTTTCGAGGTCGGTGAAGTTACGTGTGTGTCTCATTGTTGTTGGGTTGTAGTTGTGGCACGAGAGAGTAGAGACCGTAGCCTCCGTAGTACTTCTCGAGCATAGCGTCGATGTAGTCGAGGTCGTCCTGGTGTTTGCACTGACGACGCATGGCGAGGAGTTGTTCCTCTGTTACTTTGCACGGCATTGTTGATGATGTTAAAGGTTACTAGGTTCATAGGTATTAGACAAAGAGGTCTCGTAGGTTGTCGAAGATCTTGTCTCGCAGTGACTCTGTCAGCACATCCATCTTGGCATCGACGCTGTGTAGCTCACCGATGCCATACTTGGCGACATACCTCTCGTACTGAGATGGATCTTTTGGATCGTACACTGGGAATAGCTCTTGTCGCATCCTTGGATCGCATGCATGGAGTTCATCGCTAGCGTACATCTTGCCGAGGATGAACGACTGCTCGATCACCTTGGCTAGCTCCTCCAGAGTGAAGGGGAAGGTTTGTTCTTGTTGTTGGTTCATAGGGTATAGGTATTAAGGGTTTCAGAGTTATGAGTTTTTCTTGAGTTCTCGAATTTTGTCTCGGAGCTGAATCTCCAAGCCTGTCAGTCGCTCCTTGTCATCGCGAAGCCTGTCAACCTCATCCATAAGATCATAGATTTCTCGTTGTAAGCGGTGGACGTGATTGACTTCTATCTTGAGTGTTTCCTTGAGGTTAGCGTTCTCTTGTCTCATGGATTCTAATTCGTGATCTTCGCTGTACAGGGCGTCGAGAACTTCTTGTACGTCGTACTTGATATCTGCTACCTTGTTGCAGAGATCTTCTTTTGTGTATTTGCTCATAGGGTATAGGTATTAAGGGTTATTGTTTCTCTGTGTCGCACCACTCCAAGCACTGTGTGCAGATGGGGATGTCGGAGTTTACTTCAGCACCGCAGCAGGTGCTTACGATTTCATAGTCTTCCATAGTCAATCGTCTTCGTTTGTAAGTGTTTTACCACAGCTCTCACACTCGTAAGGGCTGTCGCTTTCTTCATAGTCGGGATGCTCCTCGTCGTAACTGAAGCAGTTGCCACGATCGTCTGGACCGTCACCATCGTGACCGTACAGTTCGAATGCTTTGTCTTCATCTTTGGGGAAGCATGACTTGCAGAAGTCAAGAGCCAAAGACTGCGATGTGTATATTCTCATTCTTCTAGCTTGATGATTTTGAATTCGTCTGACAGCTTGGCTGCCCACCGCTTGATTCGCGGGAGAGTTTCTTGGCAATCTTTGAGTGTGCCTTCAAACCAAATCACGGAGTTCGCCATTGATTGGTTGCTTGTGCTGATTATCTTGTGTGTCGCAGGTCTTTTCATAGGTAGATAGATTCAGATCTTAGTGAAATACGAGTCCTACTTTGTTGCTGTCATTGAACCACTTGGTGGCCATCACATCTGACGCCATGGCATCGACGTACCCTGCGGCATTCATGTCGTCGTAGGTGTCGAAGATGCGAGCGTGTCTGTGCTTGCTTGTGTCGATGAGGTGATCACGAGTACCACCCTCCGAGAAGATGATGTCGTAGTTGGACGGGATGTCGTCACGATCTAGGAACAGTGGCACCGACTTGGTGTAGCTGTAGAACCTGACGTGAGGTAGTGCTCGAGCGATGGCGAACCACTTCTCGATGTACTCTCTGCTGTAGTAGTCACCGCTGTCGTGGACACGTATCATGTCAGCCTTAGTACGCTTGACCTCGGCAATCATGACGTCAACGAAGCTGTCACACTTGGTAGCCTGGTATCGTCGGATGAATGCAGGCTTGACGTTAGACCACGAGTATGCACCTTTCTGTGCATAGCAGAACTTGGCGCACGAACCTGCGAAAGGGCAGGTGCGTCGCCCTGATTCGGGATCGACTAGCGCAGGGATGCCGAAGTTCATGACCTTCAGGCCAACGGCTTTGCTCGTCTTCTTGAGCTTGGAGTTTTGGGTTAATAGGTTCATTCGTAGTGTCTTTCTATTGGGAAGTATTTGACTTGACGTTGTCGATTCCATCGACGTAAATGGTTGCTCTTGTAGCCATAGGTTGAGAGATTAGTAGTTGGGAAAATGATGGTTGAAAATGTCGTCTTTGATGCCGTCCATGTCGAGTGCCTCCCAATGCAGGTCGAACACAGGAACACGGATGTCGGGTTGTGTCTTGCGACTGATGAGGTAGAAGCCGTCCTCTATCTCTACTTCGGGGGGGTCGGGTGGCGTGAGGTAGTCTCCGGGACATCCCTCGTGCAACTCGTACACCACGATCAGGTGTACTTCTTCGTCGTGGTATCCCACGTGTGTGTCTACTATCCAGTGTCGTGTCATCTCTTAATTGTTTTTGTCCATCTGCTAGCTTGGCCGTTCATGACGTCCGTGTAGTACAGGAGGGACATGGGTTTATGGATTCGGTTGATGTGTGCGACCTCCTTGATGAAGGCTTGCATTTCTTCACGTGTGTACATGTGTCCGTTGGGAGCCTTGAACCATCCGTCGGTGTACACGATGCCGTGGCAGGTTTGGTGTTTGATTTTTGTCATGTCATGTAGTATGCGTTGCTCATATCAAGTTCAAGAACTTCCAAGAAGTATTCATCCATGTCCTCGATTTCGTCGAGGTTGGGGACGTTCATGATTTGCACCTCCCGTGTGTCGTACCACAGGATGGCGACTTGATTGTCGCCGAGTTGATAGTCGAGTGTCATGTCTGTTGTGTATTAGAGGTTATCCCAGATGGTTTGTGACATTTCTCCCTGACAGTGTGTGACTGTCCTTGCGTGTCCTTCGAGAGCGAACCACCATTCGAGGAGCTGTCGTGTGTCGACTTCGCCAACACAACCCCAAGTGCATACGCATCGTTCGCCCATGATGACATGGAAGATTATCTGCGCACCGAAGGGGTTGA